>OFEL01000011.1_pt1 | contig 36595 bp, 45 predicted proteins | sample 1521181 | NCBI WGS metagenome assembly OFEL01 (sample SAMN05335686, study PRJEB24111) | insect metagenome | biome: ENVO:00009004; isolation source: gut from larvae fed green olives | host: Bactrocera oleae | place: Israel | collected 2011-11
AAAGGTGATGGGATGCGCCGTGACAGCCCAAAGGTAATGGGATACGCCGTGACAGCCCAAAGGTGATGGGATACGCCGTGACAGCCCAAAGGTGATGGGATGCGCCGTGACAGCCCAAAGGTGATGGGATACGCCGTGACAGCCCAAAGGTGATGGGATGCGCCGTGACAGCCCAAAGGTGATGGGATACGCCGTGACAGCCCAAAGGTGATGGAATGCGCCGTGACAGCCCAAAGGTGATGGAATGCGCCGTGACAGCCCAAAGGTGATGGAATGCGCCGTGACAGCCCAAAGGTGATGGAATACGCCGTGACAGCCCAAAGGTAATGGGATGCGCCGTGACAGCCCAAAGGTGATGGAATACGCCGTGACAGCCCAAAGGTGATGGAATACGCCGTGATAACAGATGAAAGGTGATGGAATACGCCGTGATAACAGATAAAAGGTGATGCTTTTTAGTTGACCATCACCTTTGCGGTTAGTAGTATTTGATCACTAGGACATTTTATGAGAATGAAATTTATGGCTAGCATATCTAAACGGACAAAAATCAGACATCGGAACGAGTTAAATGCTACGCTTTCTGGCCTTCCTTTATCAGCAAAGCGTGTGCTTTTTCTTGCGCTTGCTTCTGTAGAGCCAAATGAGAAGATTGAAAAAGATAAAATATTTTCAGTTGATGCGAGAATTTACTCAGAATTAGCGGAAGTGGATCTTTCGTGGGCTTACAAACAGCTTAGGGAAGGGGCTGATACTCTTAAAAGCAGCTTCTTATCTCTGACTAAAGATGATGTGGTTCTTCTGGGTGAATACCTTAACATTCCTGAAGACTTCAAAAGCAATCCTAGAGAATATCTGGATTTAAATATAACTAAGATTTGCGGGTATAATAAAGAAAGCTCAACGGTTGATATTGTTTTTTCAGATGCTATACAACCATATATTTCTGAGTTGGTGGGTAAAAATAACAAATATACCACCCAATCTCTAACCTCCGCTGTAAGATTAAGTAGCCAGTATTCATCTGCATTGTATCAACTGGTCAGGAAGAAGCATTCTTTGAATAAGTACATTTCTTGCTTCACTATTTCAGTTGATGAATTAAAGCAAGAGCTATCGTGTTTTGATGTTGTGAATAATCAAATAGTATACAAGTATGAAATGTATAAAGTATTCAAGCGAGAAGTATTAGATAAAGCACTAAAAGAGATATTGCTTAAAACTGAGGTTAAAGAGTTATCTTACTCTGTAGCAGGGCGCAACGGAAGAAAAATAGAAAAGTTAGAGTTCATTTTTAAAATAGATGATTCACCGGAAACTGGAAAAACGGAACAAGAAGAATATTTGGTCGATTTTTCCATGAGGAAAGCTAATATTCCCGCTGAGAATAAAGAAACAATATCTAATAAAGAAGCTAATCGACTCCTTGAGTCAATGTGTGCGGAAGGCAAAACGCTTGGTTTTGCAGTTAAATTTATTGAGTTCAATTTCTTTGTTAAATAGAAAAAAACTCTTATTAAGATTTTTCCTAGTTTTGTCAGGGAAGCTATTGTTTAATCTGGCTTAAAAGGAGATGTATATGAAAAAAATTCTTATTGCTTTAAGTTTAATCACTGGCGCTTTCGCTCTTAGTGGATGTGGTGATAAAACGCATGATGTGGACTACTTCAAGGCTAATCAGGAAGAAATGAAGCAGGTTCTGGCTGAATGCCAAAAGCAGAGCAGGGAGAACTGGTCTGATAACTGTAAGAACGCCAATGAAGCTGATGTGCAGATTAAAAATGCAAATTTCTTTGGTAGTTCTAAGAAAGGTTAAAAAAAGCCTCCATTTAAGGAGGCTTTTTTATTTAGCTAATAATAAAATCTTCAAGTTTTTTGCCGCTATCAAGCATTTTTTGTAGGGCTTTCGGTGTTCTGCCTTGTCCTGTCCATTGCTTGTTATTCCCGGCCTCATCTGTGAACTGATATTTAAACGGACGAGGTTCACGGGATTGGCGGCGTGGATTGCTACCCGCATTAGTCAGATCTTCAAGCGTCAGGCCCAAACCTTCAAGGTACTGAATAGCTTCTTTCTTTTTAGATTCCAGTTCTTCAGCTTTTCTCAGCTTTTCATTCTCTTCGTCTTGCAATTCTGAAACAACCACGTTTAGTTTTTCTGCAATATCAAGAAGAACTTCGTAATCGGTTTCACGCGCAAGCGCTCGTAATGAGCGGATATTGCTGAATACTTTAATTGCTGAATCGTAATTGTTAGCTGACATATATCACCTTTACTTTTCGAGATATCCAAAACCAATCTGGCCTGTTTTTTTATCCTTCAGCACCAGGAAGGTTTCAAATGATTTTCCTGCCTTTGATTTGAATCCTTTGATCTTACCTGTTTTACCATCGGTGATCAGCTTTGATACCTGATTCAGAGTAATTTTTTACCTGCAATCTCGATCCATATTCCAAAACTACAACCTGAGCAAGAATATCGCTTTGCTGTAACAGCAATTTTACTACCACAGTTTGGGCAGTTAGCGGTCAGCCGTTCCAGTTGACCGGCAGCAGCAGCCGGTTCAATCTTCAACCCCTCAACTGATGTACTTTCAAGAAGCGTACTGAGATCGCTGTACAGTGAATCTATAAACTGCTCAACGGTTAAATTTCCACTTTCAATCTGGTTTTGTTTATCTGACCACAGCGCCGTCATATCAGGGCGCGTAGCGACCGGAGGGAGGGCATCAATCAAAGCGATACCGGCGGGCGTTGGGATCAGTTTGCCTTTTTCTGTCGTAATGAAATTTCGACGTTTAAGCGTTTCTATGATCGCGGCGCGTGTAGCCGGTGTGCCAATCCCCCCATGTTCGTTCTTATTGTCTTTATCCTTTTCTTTCAGCAGTCGTTTGATCTCAGGATCTATCACAAAGTCAGCTACCCTGACCAGGGCCGCTATCAAACCAGCTTCGGTAAACAGTGCTGGCGGTTTTGTTTTTACTTCATCAACCTTAACGCCCGTGCAGGTTAGCGCCGCGCCAGTTTTGAGGCGTGACAGGCTTTCAAAATTGCCATCTACCGCTTCACTAGTTTCATCTGCGTCATTTTCATCTGAATCAGAAAGCAGCGCGGTATACCCTGGGTGGGTCTGTCGGGTTGCCCTTGCGGTAAAATACTCTTCACCACAGCGGATTTCCGCAGAGGCTTCCTTGTAGGCTCTTTTCGGTAAGAACTGCGCGATGAAGTAATCAGCGATCGCCAGATACACTGCTTTTTCGTCTTCTGTCAGACCGCTGAGATCCGGCACATTAACGGTCGGAATGATAGCGGTGTGTGCGGAAACATTGGCGGTGTTGAATGCCTTGCTTTTACGGTTTGCATCGATATCCAGCGGCTGTGGGTGTGTTTTTTCCAGGGCGCGGAGTATTGACGGAGATTCTGCAAATTGTTCGTCAGACAAATATGAACAGTCTGAGCGGTTATAGGTAATGGCTCGGTGTTTTTCGCGAAGTGACTGCGTAACGTCTAGCGTCTTTTGTGCTGACATTTTCCGAGTGCGGTTCATGTGTTGTTGCAGACGTGCCAGGTTGAATGGTAACGGGGCTGCCGTTTCCTTATCGTCCGTAGCAGCGGCGAGCACTACAGCATCTTTCCCCTTAAGCGCTTTGGCAAGATCGTTAGCATAGTCTTTGTCGATAAGGCGGCGTTTTTCGTCCACTGGTGCATATTCTGACGGTCGCCATTTAGCGCTCAAGTTGTTTACCTCATTGCCAGTGGAAAACTGGCCATAGAGGTTGTAATAAAAAGACGACTTGTGATCGCGGTTGTCTCTATAGCGGTTCACAATAAGCCCCAGCACCGGCGTTTGTACACGTCCAACTGACAGAACGCCTTTATAGCCCTTTTCCTGCGCCGGAATGGTGTAGGCGCGGGTCATACTGAAGCCATAGATGGCATCCCCGGCGCTTCGTGCCAGCGCTTTGTAATAGAGTCCTCGATACTGCCGATTATCACGGATATTGAGCAGGGATTTTTTGATGGCGGGAAGGGTGTTGTCATTAATCAGCAGGCGCTGGACGGGTTTCAGATTATGTGCATATTCCAGCACTTCCTCCACAAGTAGTTGCCCTTCATCATCGGGATCACCTGCGTGAATGACCGTTTTTATGTCATCTCGTTTGAGCAGGGAAATTAAAATACCGGCCTGTTTTGCTGTAGAGCTTTTTTTCTGATACTTCAGGGGAAACATTTTCAGTGGAAGGGTTGCTAATGACCACTGCTTATAAGACGGGTCGTATTCTTCAGGCGGTACTGACTCCAGAATATGCCCGATACACCATGATACAATGTCATTTTCTGATTCGTAATATCCATCTTTTCTGGTAAAATTTCCGCCAATGGCAGCGACAATATCCCCAGCAACGGACGGCTTTTCTGCGATATATAATTTCATGTTAAATCTCCTTATAGTCGGACTTTTCCGTATTTACTAATGATTGAATTGATATATTCAGCCGGTGCTGTCGTGCATTGATTGATGAAATCTTTCCTTGCATCTGATGTGTGGCTTGCCAGGAAACCGTGCTTATTCTTTTTTACAATGTCGAAAAAAGTTGACTCTGCTGACGAGCAGTCTGATCCGCCGCTATTGCCAGTAACTTTGCCATACATACACAAAACGACTTCACAGGGATCTGAAGAGGCATGAGCGGGAAGGGCGGATAGTGCAAGCAGAGAGGATGTTATCAATATTGAAAGCGTTAGTTTCTTCATGTTTATCACCTATCTATATGAAATATAGTGTTTATTGGTTAGCAGCTATATTTTAACATGGTATTTTTTACTATTTCTAGTAATATTTGTTTTACTGATAAAAGTGGTGTGTTAGCATATAGATAATTAGAAATTGTTTGGGGTTGAAATGGTTCTTCCGGCGTCCATGCTACTGGCATTATTCGCAAAATGCGGGGCAGGTGTTCCGGCTGATACTCTTATGAGTATTACCGGTGTGGAATCATCTGGAAATCCGTTTGTTATCGCAAACGTCACGGATAACACTAGTTACTATCTGGCCTCCGAAGAAGAGGCTGTGAGAAAAGCTAACGACCTTTATAAGCAAGGGAAGAATTACAGCGCCGGGTTAATGCAAGTCAACTCGAAAAATTTTAAGGATTTTGGTCTGACGCCAGATACTGCGTTTAACTACTGTAAAAATATTACTGCGGGTGCGGAAATACTTAAGGCGTGTTATGCAAGAACGTCCACCATGCCTGATCAGTCAACCAGGCTCAAAGCCTCGCTGTCCTGCTATTACTCCGGGAACTTTACGCGGGGATTGGTAGCAAAAGGCACCGAAAAAATTTCTTATGTCGCTAATGTAGTTAACCATGCTGAAGATAACGAATCTGTACCATCTATCGGCATTTTAAAAAATGATCCTGGACTTTCACAGGGTGAAAAATCAGTAGTTGCGGTTCCGCAGGACAAATTCTTTATTACGGATACCCAGGCATCAGAGCCGGTGCAGGAGCATCAGGACAATGATGATGTGGTAAACAATTTTATTACGGATAATAAGGTTAATGAGGAGGAAATTACGCAAAAAGGGGCAGTCAGTACAGCAGCTACGGGCAATTGGGATATTTTCAAAGATTACAGTGGTAAGGAATAAGAATGCAAAAGGTTAAATCTGTTGAATGGCTGAAGAATTTCGGCCTGGTTATTTTCTTAATGCTGCCAGCGTTCGCACAAGCGGCTGGTCTTGATGCGGGTACATCGGCACTGTCTTCATTCCAGACGTGGATGTATACCATTCTTGGCGTGGGGGCGACCTGCTTCTTGGTATACAAAATTATTCAGGCCATGATGGATTCAATTGGCTGGATGCAGGTCGCTATCGCAGTGGGTTATGTAGCGTTAGCCGGTGCTGCTGTTGTACTAGCAACTTACGCATGGTCTATCTGGGGATCATGAGTATTTGCCCCCCCGAAAGGGGGGGAAGTGAGGAAATATGTCTGAGCAGGATCATGTCCCCTATAAGGATGGTGAAGGTTATTGTTCTTTTAACTTCATAAACAAACCCGCGATGATCATCGGTATTCCTTTTGGAATATTCATGTGCGGGATTTTTTTACTTCTGATTTCCTTCTTTGGCTTGTTTTTTGCCATTGGTCTTATAGCCGCTCTGGTCGCAGTAGCAGTAATAGTGCTGGTTATGACGGCTGTTAAACTTTTGTGTGAAAACGATCCTAACGCTCTGAAGTTTCTGAAATACCGTTTAAAAGGATATTTCCATAAAAAGAAATACAAAGGGAAATTTTATTATTCATCGGTCAATGATATAGGTTCTGGAAAAAATGACGACAACTCTCAGAAAACCATTGAAAGAAAAAAAATCAGATTCCAGTAATGCCATGCCTAAAAACATGGAAATACCGGACTATTTTCAGCATGTAACTGACAATATCATCGCCACCGAATCCGGCGATCTGATGGTATCCTTTGTTATTCCGGGGATGCCGTATCAGTCAACAGAAGATTTTGATTTATATCGCCAGTTTTCCAAAATGAAAGAGTTCCTGGTATCGCTCGGTTCTCAGTATGGCAACCGTATGGGACTCTGGACACACTTTATTAAACGTAAGCGCACCCTGAATACAAAATATAAATCGCTTTCGACGTTCTGTAATAACTTTTACGATAAATACTGCGCTACCTTTGGCGGAGAGGAGTTTTATTCCAATGAATATAGACTGACGCTTATTCTGAAAACCTCACGCGGTGAGCAGCAGACCGATTCTATTAAGGCAATGGAATCAGTGATCACCCGCACAGAGAAGTTTCTGGCACCGTTCGGGGCTTCCGTGTTAGGTCTTATCGAAGTCGAAAATGATGAAACTCTCTATTATCGTTCTGAGATCGGCGAGTTCTTCTACTACCTGGTAAATCATCGTGATGGCATTGTTAAATTCAGTGCAACCAGCCTGAAACAGAGTATTGACACGGCAGATATTCGTTACGGATATGATACTGCGTTGCTCAAGTCACGCGGCTCTGAGGGAGAGCAGTATTTTACCGGGATGACTATCAAGGACTTCCCGCTGTTAATGGAAGAAGAATCATTTAACTGCCTGCTTAAAACCCGTGCTGAATTTATTGTTGCACAGAGTGGGCTTTTTATTACGCAACAAAGCTCACTTAAAAAAGTAGATACGCAACGTAAAAAACTTATTTCTCAGAAATTTATGCCGGATGAAGATCAGGCAGAAATTACCCTGGCAAATAAAGCGCTGTCACGATCAGAAATCTACTATCTGGACTATCACTGTGCCGTTGTGGTTTACGGGGATACGGCAAAGGAAGCGCGTGATAAAGGCGCTACGGTAGAAAATGACATTTCAACGAATACCGGGATGAAAATGCTGTGGTCTACGCATGAGCTGGCGCGTGTGGCTGAATCGGTATTGCCCGGATATAAAAAGCGTCCAATGTCTTCAATACGTTCCACGTCTGTACTGGCTTGCATGTTTTCTTGCCATACCAATTCAGAAGGTAAGCAGTACGGCAACCCGCTGGGTGACGGTACGGCAGTGATGCCTCTGAAAAGTGACAGCGATTCAATCTACTGGTTTAACTCGCACTTTTCGCCGCCGAATCAGAATAATATCGGGCAAGCCATTTCCGGGCATATGATGATTCTGGGAACTACCGGCGCGGGGAAAACAACGCTTGAAAGCGCGCTTGCTGCTTTCATGCAACGTTTCGATCCGTATATGTTCGTTATCGACTACAAGAAAAGTGCGTCACTACCGCTGAAATGCTTTGGCGGGACGTATTTTGAGCTGGAGCTGGGTAAATATACTGGTCTGCAACCCTTCCAGTTACAGGAAACGCCATCCGAAACCCTGCGTCATTTCATGTATGAAACTGTCGGCTCATGTGTGCGTATTACCGGCGGTAATCCCAATGAGTTTACGGACGAGATCAAGGCTATGGTTGACTCGGTATTTACGCTGCCGATTGAGATGCGCCGGTTTGGTTCAATGGCAGGCCAGGCGGGACACAGTGAAATACTGAAATACCTTTCGCCGTGGATGAATGACGGACAATATGCTTGGGTACTGGATTCTCCGGTCAACAAGTTTAATCCGCTTAAATTCAAAAAGGTTGGTTTTGACACGACCGCCATTCTCAAAACTAAGTCACCGGTTGCCGAACCTATTCTGTCGGTTCTGTTCTTCTATAAGGACATGATGGAAACCAGCGGTCATCCGCTGTTGACCATCTGTGAAGAGTTCTGGATGCCAGCGAACTACCCAACCACGCAGGAGCGTCTACGCGATACGCTGAAGTCAGGCCGTATGCGTTTTGAGTTCCTCTGGTTAATTTCGCAGTCGCCAAAAGATGCGGTTAAATGCGCAATATTTGATGAACTGGTTGAGCAAACGCAGACGAAAATCCTGCTGGCGGTGAACTCCAACAATTATGAAAACTTTGAGAAGGTCGGGCTGACGCGCAAGGAATTTAACAAACTCAGTCAGATCACCAAAGAAGAGCGCCGCTTCCTGATAAAGCAGTCTAATTCTTCGTGTTTTGCAAAAATGGACTTAACCGGGTTTGATGATTTTATTCCGGTATTGTCATCTGACCAGCGCGGGTTAATAATTTACCGGGAAATTGAGGAGCAGTATCAGACAGAAGATCCGGAAATCTGCATTCCCCTGTTCTTGGAGGAATACAAACGCCGTAAAGCGGCAATGCAGTTACCCGAAGTTGAAGAGGACGCAGCTTAATGAAATACAGACATCTTTTTGTACTCTGCACCCTGGCTGTATCAGCCAGGGGATTTGCTACCGGTATTCCGGTTGTAGACGTGGCCTCGCTCGCGCAGGCTGTTCAACAGGTGGCTTACCTTTCACAGCAGCTTCAGACTTTACAGAGCCAGCTTGAAACCACCAAAAGCCAGCTTTCACAGGCCACGAACCTGAATACCTATGTAACCGGTAATTCTAACTATGCCAGCCTGCTTAACAGCGACAGCATGTATAATACGCTGCCTTCCACGCTGTCAGGCATGTACTCGTCATCAACCAGCGCAAATGCAAGCTCGCTGGGACTGTCTTCAACGAACACCGTCGTTCAGGACAGTGATAACGTGATTGCATCTGGTATGGACAACCTGGATAGCCTTTATGCTGATCTCCGCGACCGGACGACCAACATCGAGAACCTGAAGACGATGATGGACTCAACCACCACGCCAACGCAACGGCAGGATATGGCAAACCGCCTGGCGTATGAAAGTCTGCTTTTGCAGAACGACCAGAATCAGATTCAGACGGCGGTGAAATACGTGGATTTGAAACAGCAGCAGGTAGCATCAAAAAACGCAAACGCATTTTATGCCTCCTGGATGAAATGAACAAAAGGGGGGCGCTGTCCTCCCCTTATTCTTTTTTGGTTTCTGAGCCTTTAGGGATGAATACGCGAAACACGCTGATGATCATTGTGAAAAGGGTCTGAATGCACAGCATAACTAACGTAGTCAGGTTAACGGCTGATTGTTCTGCGAAATCTGTAACTTTAGGTTTCTTCATTATTTCCTACCTCTGTCCTGATAACATATAACATCAGTTATGAGTAAAATTGATTTGCCAACAAACTGAAGCGCATAGGATATACCCATCAGTATGTATAACAAAGACATAAGCAATATTCTGCCTGCCTTCCTGAGAAAAACACCTGCGTTTTTCATGTAACACCTCCCCTTTCTTAAGTGCTTGCTTTCATTATAGTCAATCAGCTACGTGAAATCAAAAAAACGACTTAGTTTGTTTAGGTTAGTTATTTGTATATCTTGCTGATATATATAGAAAAACAAATGCAAAGTAAAAATACATTAAAATAAAACATCAAATCTTGATTAATATCTTTCTCGCTGATAAAATTCCCCATCATCATTAACAGGGGTGTTATATGGCTGATTTTGATTTCAGCGGAGTAGGTACGGCGCTGGACGGCTTGATGAGTAAGCTGACAGATTCGATTATTACTAAAGCAGCGGGGTTTAACGAAAAAATACTGACGGCTATGTCTGCGTTTTTTGCAGCGGCAACAGTGGTATATTTTGTTTATAAAGCTATCCAGATGGTATTCAGTGACCGGCATCAGGATCCGATGACGTTCCTGAAGGACATAGCTATGTTTGCAGCATTATCAGCGGTAACATATGGCGGTTCTTTATATACACAAGATATTGCGCAGTTTGTCATGTATGCAGGCGATGATTTGTCTGCTGCTGTAATTGGAACTAGTAGCACTTCAGCATTAACGTCCATGCTGAATCAGTCCTTGACTGCACTTGCAACACAATATGGAAATTTATCTTTCTCTCTTTCCAGTATTCCCAGCTTCATCATGCAGCTTGTTGTATTCCTGTGCGCACTAGCTGGAATAATTGTGTTTGTAGCCGAATGTTTCTTTTATCTGATTATTGCAAAGTTTATGTCTGGCCTTTGTGTGAGCGTGGGGGGATTGTTTATCAGCGCGTTGGCATTCCCGCCAACCCGCAATATGTTTTCATCATGGGTAGCAATGTGTATTAATTACATTCTTCTCGTTCTTCTAATGACAATCGGCCTTTCTCTGATCGTCGGCATTATTACCAGTAACGTCTCGTCTATGACAACTTTCTCCGACTGCATTATTGCGCTGGTTACGCTGCTGATTGCCGGGAAAATTGTTCATCAGATACCCACACTGGCAGGCGGCCTGTCCAACGGTATTCAGCTCTCCGCAATCAAAGCCGGGGATGTTATGTCCAAATCTAATCCGGCGGTAGGGATGGCACGTACAGCCGCAAGCGGCATGGGTGCGCTCGGTCGTGGTGGTATGGCAGCAGCTTCTAAAGTTTCAGGGTTTATTAAAGGTGGGGTAGGTAAAGCGTGAAAAAGATTATCGGTGTGTTCATCTTCTCTTTATTTCTGGCAGGTTGTAACAGTAACCCGCCTAAACCCCCCTTGCCAAAGGGTGAATGGGTTCCGGTAAACAGCGTTGATGTAGGGCAGGGTAAATAATTATGTTCAAAAAAAATAAAAAGTCGGCAGAAGAAATTAAACAGGCGCAGTTTGATGATACTAAAGCGGTGCTTGAGCAGCGCGATCATCAGCAAAACCGCGAAAACAAAAAAGAGCTGAAAGAGCTGCTTGCCGCATCCCAGCAGTTTCAGCAGAGCCGCATCGAAATGGTTGAAAAGAGCGAAAGACGCGCATGGAAAATAGCCTTTGCCGGTGTGGGCGTGGGTGTTTTAGGTGTGGTTGCCGTTGCGTGTCTGGCTCCGTTTAAAACCGCCGTGCCTTATCTCCTTCGCTATAACTCTGAAACTGGCTATACGGATCTGGCGCCGGTATATCAGAACAATAAAAAAACGCTCGGTGAGGCCGTTGATAAGTATTTCCTGAGCCGTTTTGTTATTTACCATGAAGGTTACGACTGGCAGACCATTCAAAACAGCGCGGATAACGTGGCGCTTATGTCTAATGACCGCGTGACTTCTGAATATAACGCCAATATCCGCAGTGAAGGTTCTCCGCTGAAAGTTCTGGGCGAAGACAAAAAGCTGAAAATTGACGTAATCAGCGTGACGTTCCTCGGTGATGTGGCGCAAATCCGTTACCGCAAAACGGTATTGAATAGTGCAGGCCAGCCAGATCAGACCTATCAGGCAATGAACTATATCGCCACGGTCAATTATGACTACGGCAAAAAAATCACCTTCGATAAAGACCGTATCAACGTTAACCCGCTTGGGTTCCAGGCTCTGAGCTGGAACTCAACACTTGAAAACGTCAGCGCATCGAGCCGTTAAGGATATCACCATGAAAAAGACACTTATTGCCGTAGCCTTCGGGCTGATGCCATTGGCGTCTCATGCGCTGGTTCAGCCGCAGGGAACGGCCTACGACCGTCACATTCAGTATGTGACCTACAACCCGGATAACGTGGTCAACGTCAGCATTAACTCCGGCACGGTGACGCAGATCCAGCTTGGTAAAAACGAAGTCATTAAGGGACAAAACGCCGGGATGGGGATTGGCGATCCGCAGGCATGGGATATTGCCGTGCGCGGCAATAACATCTGGCTACGCCCTAAAGCGGAAAAACCGGACACCAATATTTCATTCTCAACCAACAAGCGCACCTACATTATGCGCCTGGTGACGTCCCGCTATCCGGCCTATCTGGTGAAATTTACCTATCCGCAGGATGACAGCACGAAAACGGCGGCAACGCCGCTGCCGTGTCGTACTACCGGCATTCTCAACACCACCTATTTTATGCGAGGCGACAAAATTATTGCGCCGATGCACGTATGGGATGACGGGCGTTTCACCTGTATGCGTTTTGAAGGCACAACCGATCTGCCGGTTGTGTACGCCGTTACGCCGGATAAAAAAGATCCTGAACGCGGCCTTGAGCACATTACCAATACCAACATGGTTAATGACGTGATGGTCATTCATCAGGTCAGCCCGCGTTACCGTGTGCGCCTGGGCGATCAGGTGCTGGATATCAAGACGGATAAACTGCATTACGCCGGTTACAACTACTCCGGCACCACGAACAATCAGGTAAGGAAGGTCGATGATGGCAACTGATAACAACCAGAACCCGCAGGATACGGAACAGGACGATCTTGATCTGGACTTGTCACAGCTTGACGAACGTAAGACGAATAACCGCAAGGTTGTCAGTATCGTTGCTGGCCTGAGCATCATCATCGTCTTGCTGGTCGGCCTGCCGTTGTTCCTGAAATTTGTGGTATTTGCGCCGAAACCAGAGGCCACCAAAACCACCCCGGACGAGTCACTTCAGGCGACACAGCAGGAGAACAACAGCATTGCGGCCATGCAGAAGCGCATGGAGCAGCAGAAGGCGCAGGAGCAGCAGCTACTGCAACAGCAACTGGAAGCCCAGGAACGCCAGAAAGCAGAGCTGGAGCGCCGCCGTCAGGAAGCGCTGGCAAGGCAGAGGGCAATGGAAGATCAACTCCGTAACCAGCAGACCGCCCAGCAGCAGGCACAGCCCGGTAAATCACAGGGTAACAGTGATGCCCCGCCGACACCTGCCCAGCGTAAACTTATGGGTCAGGTCATGGTGAACTTTGGTGACGACAGCAAAGGTGATAAGGGCGCTGGCGGTAACAATAACAATGGCTTAAATGCCATGTTGCAGACTGAGCAGTTTGAAGCGTCTTCAGCCGGTATGCAGACTATCGATCCACGCTATCTGCTTATCCGTGGGTCGCAGATCCCCTGTGTGCTGAAAACCCGCATTGTGACCGACTACAAAGGCGTGGTGCTGTGTGAAGTGACGCGGGACGTGTATTCACAGGACACCTCTAATCTTCTGATACGCCGTGGTTCAACGGTGTTCGGGCAGATTACCCAGGCGATCACACAGGGCGCGTCTCGCGTGTTTATTAACTGGTCAAGCATCGATACGCCGGAACATGCGCGGATCAACGTTGACGCGCTGGGCGCGGATACGCTGGGTGCTGCCGGTGCGCCTGCCTGGATGGATACGCATTTCTGGCAGCGCTTCGGTAACACGCTCAAGCTGATGACCTTCAGCGACCTGCTGGAAACCGGTAAAAACGTAGCGTCACAGAGTAACGGCACTAACAACGGCTATATCTCCTATGACAACACCACGGACGGCGTACAGAACCTGGCAAACACCACGCTACAGAAAGACATTAACATCCCGGATACGGCTTACATCAATCAGGGAACGCTGATGAACGTGTTTGTCCCCCGCGATCTTGATTTCAGCACCATCTATCACGACCAGTAACCAGCCACAGCATACAAAGCCGGGGAAACCCGGCTTTATGCAGGGAGAACAGTATGCAGATGCAAATCACACCCGCCGATTTTGACCGGGCAAGAATCAGGCTGGATCAGGTAGGAATTTCTGATTTAATCGGTAAAGAAGGCGTAACCGAAATTGCGGTTAACCAGTGCGGCAGGATTTTCTGGGAAGGGCGCAACGGCTGGGAATACCATGATGATGAACGGGCTTCATTCAGCAACCTGAAAACGCTGGCTAACGATCTGTGCTACATCAGCAACCTTCAGAATCTTTCCCGCGAAAACCCGATTGCTTCCGTCAGACTGCCTGACGGTCAGCGCTGCCAGATACTCGCGGCACCGGCAACCGAAGACGGGCAGATACCTTTCACCATCCGTATACCTTCCCTGACGCGCTTTGATATTAACAGCTATCAGAAAACCGGCAGGCTACAGGGCTTTCGCCGCGCCCAGCGACCGACCGCTGAACTTAGCGAAACGGATAAGCGCCTGCTGAACCTTTATGACAGCGATGACGCCATGGCCTTTTTTATTGAGGCTATCCGGGCGAAAAAGAACATCGTTTTGGTTGGCGGCACCGGCTCCGGTAAAACCACCTTCATGAAGTCGCTGGCAGACCTGTATCCGCATGACGCCAGGGTATTCACCATTGAGGATACGCCAGAGGTGGCGCTGCCGTACCACCTGAACCACCTGCACCTGTTTTACAAGCAGGGCGTGTTACCGGCGAAAGTCATCATTGAGTCCTGTATGCGTATGAAACCGGATCACATCTTCTTGGCAGAGCTGCGCGGCGCTGAAGTGGTGTCCTACCTTGAGGCGCTGAACACGGGGCATGAGGGCAGTATTACCACCGTCCACGCCAATGATTCCTATGATGCGTTTCACCGCATTGCAGAGCTGGTGATCAGCAACAGTATCAGCGGTGCATTTACCTATGAACGAGCTTATCGCACGGTCAGAAAAACCATTGATATTGTGGCCTTCTGGCAGGGTTCGTATTTAAAAGAAATCTATTTTAACCCGGAAGAAAAACTGAAATACCGCACCTACGGAGAAATATAATGACGATGGATAAAACCAGAGTGCAAAAAATTGTCGTAAATACGCTGGTCATTATTGTACTAACAGCATTAATGGCTGTCGCATCCCGATATCTTGCCGGTTATTTGCTAATCAGGAGCTTTCACCTGGATTACCCGCTGAGTTTTGATACCTTCAGCATGATAAAAGATATTGTTGGTGAAACGACGAACAAAAAAACAAATCTGATTATTAACGCTTCAATCGGCTTGCAGATAATTATGATTTGTCTGATTCCCTTAATGTTTGTAATCGCGTTTATTGCGAAGGCGTTTAAAAGGGAGGCACGTTATGGTAATGCAAAATGGGCAACAAATAACCAGCTAAAACACTTTGAAGATAAAGGCGCGTACCGTAAGTAAATAAGGAGAATTACCCATGAGTGAGACAATCACAAAAAGAAAAATCCTGAAAAAACTGGACGGAAAATTTTCAGGTGAGAAAGGCAAGCGCTACAGCGAAAAAGAAAAGAAATCCATTACCGAAACAATGATGGAATTTGCCCCTTCAAAGTACAGTGAATGGCGTGATGCAAACGGGGAGGCCGGTATCGTTATTGGCAAGCACCCGACCAAAGATACGCTACTGAAATCTTACGGTCAGACGTTCGCGTATCTGGCGGCAGAACCGGGCGGCGGGAAAGGCGTGGGCGCGGTTATTCCCAACTGTCTTGATTACCCGGATTCCCTGGTATGCAGCGATCCAAAAGGGGAAAACTGGGACTGTACTTCAGGCTGGCGCGAACTCATGGGGCACCAGTGCTACTGTTTCAGACCTGAATCCTTTACCTCACACCGCTATAACCCGCTGGACTACGTGAGCCGGGATGAAAACTTTCGTGTGGGTGAAATCAAAACCTTCGCCAGCATTCTCTACGATCCGCGTGAAGACCATAAAAACGCTAACTGGTACGGCAAGGCCGGGGATGCGTTCGGGGCGATTGTGCTCTATATGCTGGACAGTGAAAACTGCCCGGCAGAGCGCTTTAAATGCCCCGTCACGCTAGCGCAGGCGTATGAATTTGTCTCTGCACCGGAAGGCGTGGATAAGTGGATTCACCGCATCGTAGACGAGCGTGAAGACGCAGGCGTACCGCTCAGCCGCGAATGTGTCCGTGAGCTGAAAAACTTTGCATCGAGCGCCAGCAACCCGTCAGGCTGGGCATCGACCACCGGCATACTGAAAGACCGCTTATCGCTGTTTGCAGAAAAAACCGTTGCCGCTGCCACATCGGGATCGGATTTTGATTTCCGTCTGCTGCGTAAGCAGAAAATGAGTATCTACTTTTGCGTGGGGCAGAACTCACTGCCGAAATATTCCATCCTGATGAACCTGTTTTTCTCCCAGGCCATTCTGGAAAATACGAAGGTACTGCCGGAACAGGACAGCAGCATTAAGCACCAGTGCCTGATGCTGATGGATGAATTTGCCGTGATGGGCGTGATTGATATCATGAAGACTGCACCGGCGCTGACGCGCGCCTATGACGTGCGTTATCTGATCATCTTCCAGAATAAAGACCAGCTACGTTCAGCCCAACTCTACGGCGTGGAAGGCACCAAAGCGATTCTGGATGCGTTCCACATCGAAATCGTGTTTGCCATGAAAGACATTGTTGCCGCTGAAGAATACAGCAAGCAAATGGGCTATAAGACGATAATGCACCGGCGTAAATCGCGCACCCACAGCGCAGGTGGCGGGGGCGGTTCAACAACAAGTACGCCGGAAGAATATGAACGTGCGCTAATGCTTCCGCAGGAAATAAAAGAGATGCCGTATGATCGCGAACTGATATTTATCAGCCCAACGCGCAAAACAGCACCGCTTCAGGTAAAAGCACGAAAGGTTTTTTGGTATGAGGAACCCAATCTTTCAATTTGTGGTGATCTCACCCCGCCTGAAATCAGGTACACTAACCCTCTTGATCTGCCTTCCCTGACGGTTAGTCCTTAGAGGGGTACATGACCAAAAAAAGTATAGAAGCCGGTGTATTGATAGCTCTCAGGGATAAGAGAAAATTACGAGATTTACTGGCAAACTGCACGTTTGCAGAAATACAGGAAATTCAGGAAAAGGTTACATCAGTCATGGATGATGTAATTCGTGAATTTGAAAGCAGAGCGGATAAGAGGTTAAAGGCTGAGCAGTTAATTAAAAAGTTTCAGGAAGAAACGGATTCATCAGGACTGAAATTAAGTGACTTAATCCCTGATGAAAGTGACGTGTTAGGAAAAAGAAAATTTGCGATCAAATATCGTTTCAGGGATGAAAACAATCAGATCAAACACTGGTCTGGCGTAGGGAAGATGCCCGTATTTCTGAGAAAGTATCAGGAGAACGGCGGCGATATAGAAGATTTCAACGTCGAAAAAGAAAATGAATAACAATAAAGCCTCGCCTTGTGCGGGGCTTTATTGTTTTTACTGCCTGTCACAACACCACCACAGCGATCAGCACAGCGATCAGCAGGCGTAAAAAACCCCGCTCGATGGCGGGGTGCGCGGTAGTCAGCTACGCCTGTCCTGCCCCGTCCGGGCGCGTTCCTGAAGCGTCTGATTAATCAGCATGACCGCCTGATGCCCATTCCAGATATAAGGCACAAAGGTTTCATTCGACTTGTTGAAGCGAAACCTGACCTGAACGCTGTAGGTTTTCGTCAGCCAGGCAATGAAGCCCGGAAAATACTGCGCATCAGCGATATCCTGCCACAATGTGCCGGTCTGCCCTTTGGTCCAGGGGAAAATGCCCCGGAACAGGTAAACGCCGTCAGTATTGATGATAAAGCGCAGGGTGCAGAGATAGTAAAATTTCAGCACAAACCCGATGAAGGCCAGCACGATCACGCAGGCCGGAGCGTACACAAAGAGAGGGCTGGCGAGCTGTATCTGCATCGAGGGTGAACCTAAGTCACGCGCCATGATCACGGCGATGCACAGCGCGGTGACGACCGTCAGCAGAAAAACGGGCTTGATGTAGCCAATCCAGGATATCCGGTAGATCCGGGCGCTGCCGCCATTGAGCTGGTTATTTTCCATAATTGCTGCCTCCTTCTGTCAGTCATCATCACCGGCTTTACCGGTGCCGTCTGTGCGCGTATGCTCGACCCATTCAAGCAGGCGGTAAACAAAAATAGCCCCGACTATGCCCAGCAACACCGGCAGGCCGATACGGAGCAGGAAACCCATGGCAATCTCCCATCCAGAGCCGATAAGCGGCGTTGAATTGCTGTTAACCGCGATCAGCAGGCCAAAGACGAAGAAAAAATTAAACGAACTGCCTGCCACCGTTTTTTTATTGATTTTCATAGGCTTTTTTCCATACCTGTTTGTCCCATGCATCATAAGACAGATCTGAACCTGTCTGTGTCCTGTAGCTTTCCCACGCCTGCGCTTTCAGCGCGGCAACATCGATAACGGGGATGCCACCGCCGCCACCGTTCCGGGCTGTATCATTAAGACCGCTGCGAGGGTTCTGCATCATCTGGGTATTGAGTAAGTGAAGCTGAGTTGCCAGCGGCACCGAAACGGCAGACACCATAAACGGGGCGCTGGCCAGACACAACAACCATCCAGAAGTTTTCATTTTTCACTCCTTGCGAAAGAACATACCGGTATCATACCGGGCAAAGGATTAGCTATCAATAGTTATATATAGTTAATTCAGCTATTAAGGAAATGATCGTAAGCGAAGCAAAACGCCGCGTTTTCCGTGTCAAAGCGCTGAACGGTGATTTCTTCCCATCCCCGGTGAAAGCGGTATTTCACCCGCCATACCTCGCCTTCAGGCCAGACTACATACATCCGGTTAATGTCGGTATTGAGTCTGTCAGATGAAAAGGGCTCACCCGGCGCAAACGTATAAAACGCCGTGGCGCTTGTGATAAAGGTTTTCAATTCCGGTTAGCCTCCAGCGGGATTGTGCCAGGCAACAGGATAAGACAGCGATTCAGCACCATCAACCGCGACAGAGGGGATACTTTTCACGAACCGTGAGGGCTTCAGAACTGGTTTCTGAAGCGTGAGGGGTTGAGCAAGCCCCGGTTAACGGGGCGCGGTAGCGGGGTCAGCCGTCAGTGGCAATATAAACAGGGCGGTCATGCTGGCCTGAAACTAACCCGGTGAGGGTGTGTGTGAGTATATTATTGTAGCTAAGTATAGTTGCAAATAGTTAATCGAGCTATGGGTTATTACCCGTGCCAGGGCGTTACATAGCTGTTGTCCGGGCGCTTCAGCCGGATGCTGTTATCCGGGGGCGTTCTGCTACGCTCAATGGTCCAGGTTTCACGGCGAACGGCCTGAGAAGACGATGAGGTAACGTCAACCTGTACGGTGCTGGCCTGTTTGTCCACGATAATGCAGCCCTGCTCGCTGTTTGGCTTGCCGCTGGCGTCCGGGCAGGCGCTGTGACCGGAAACGTAGGCCGGTTTGCCGTGGTCGTCTATCTGATAGCCCGGAGAGATCACCGGCGTGGGATCGCTGCCGGTGTCACTGAGCGTTTTCATGCTGCTTTCTGCCTGGTCGCAGCCTGCCAGCAGCAGGCCGGATAGGGCAATCAGGGCGGCTTTTGCGCCTGTACTGAGTCGTTTCATGGTCAGTTTTCCATTTACTGAGGGACAAATTAATGCGGCAGTGCCGCGAATATGGTTTAACTATAAACCAGCTATTTATAGTTGTATGTAGTTACGTTAACTATTTCCCGTAGGTTTCATTGTGACAGTGTCACCGTATCAGCCCCGCAAAACCCGGCAGCGCCGCCACCTCGCCCGGTGCCTGGGTAAAGGTGATGGTGCTGTCGGCCAGCACGTCCAGCGCAAACACCCGCGTGTAGACCAGCAGGCTCCGGGGGTACTTGTGGCCCATCAGCGCCATCAGGGTACGTTCATCCAGGCCGTGCATCAGCAGGTGCATCGCGTAGCTGTGCCGCAGTGTGTGGCACGTCACCGGAATGGACAGCGCCATGCCGCGCCGTTCTGCCTCCTGCACCGCCTCATTCATCCAGGTCGCCGGGGTCTGGCGGGACTGCGCCGTCCAGATCCGCGCCGTCTTCTTGCGCCCGTGATGGGCGTTAAGGTAGTCGCGCATCCGGGCGGCATAGGCGCGGTCTAACAGCGGCACAATCCGCGTCTCGCGCCGCACGTCCGTTTCCTGCGCCCTCGTCGGTCGCCCCTTGCCCCATGACGCCTTTTTCTGCCTGGCCTTCAGGGTGATCAGCTCAACGGTCGGCGTTGCCCCAAAGCTGAAGCTCTCCGGGCAGAGCGCCAGCGCTTCGTTGAGGCGAGCGCCGGTATTATACAGGGTGTCGAAAAACATCCGCCGGTCGAGGTTGGCGGTGCTGGCGATCAGAAAGGAGGCTTCCGGCTGGAGCAGGTACTTAATCAGCCCCGGCACGGTGGCGGCGAGATCGCGCAGCCGGGACGCCAGCGCCGGATCGCTCACGGCGCGGTAAGGCTGGGTGAAGCGCGGCTGTCCGGGAAATATCGCTTTCGATGTATCTGTTTTATGCAGCGGAAAAATGGCGCTCATGGGTCGCTCGCAGTGAAAAAAGTGGGCATCCGGGGATTGTATAAAAATCCCGCGCCGCCTGCCCGCGCAATAAATCCGATCCGGGCGGGTGCGGCACTGGACAGTTTTGCACTTCCGGGCGCTTCTGTCCTGTCCGGTTTTGCGGATCGGTCAGCGGATTTCAGGGGATGGAGTGAAAAAAAACGGGGATGGCCATCTTCACGGCACAACATGTAGTGGCGTTTACCGCTGCCGGTGACACAACATGTTGTGTTCAGGCAAAAGCGCGGGGCGCGACCGGCGCGAACTGGACAGAATGACTGTAACGTCCAGCGTGTTGCTGGTTGCTCTTTTTTGAGTAAATCCCGTTGACGTGTCCGTCAAATAGAGTAGTATTAATGTCAATGACGCCTGCAACAACCCTTCGGGGAAGTTAGCGGGCCTTTTTTTTGCCTACTATTCAGGGATGATGCCGCAATGCCAACAACCCTTTACAGCAAGCCCTACCGCACGCCTGCCGATCTGATTAGTGACCTGAAGCTCAAGCAGCTTGAATTTATAGATGAAGCTGAAGCGGAAAATACGCTGAGCCAGATAAGCTACTACCATTTTAAAATTTATCTCCACCCCCTGTTAGATCCGGCAAGTCCGGGCGGAAAACACTACAGAAAGCATGAGTATTTTGAATATGCCGTTGAGTTGTATCGGTTTGACGAAAAACTCCGTGTGCTGCTGTTTGGCGTAATTGCGCGGCTTGAAGTCAAGCTCAGAAGCAGGCTAGACCATATCCTTTCTGCCTTCTCAAATAATCCTTTCTGGTATATTGATGATACTTTTTTCTTCACTAAAAATGGTACAAGATATATCGATGATACGCGAAGGAGAATACAAACTGACTTCAGTCAGGAAAGGGAACTTTACGCGAGAAACTACCAGACAAAATACCACAATAATATTCACCCACAATTTACAGACCTTCCTCCTTTCTGGATTGCCAGCGAACTAATCACCATCGGTTGCCTGTTAAGAATATTTAATTTGATTGACTTCGCTTATTTTAAGGGGCTAGCAGCTCCTCATAACACTTTACTGGATAACCTAGCAAACGAGTTTGGCGCAAATGATTTCAGATCGCTGACGAACTGGGTTCAGCGTCTACGTGACGTAAGAAATCGTACAGCGCATCATAGCCGCCTCTGGAACGCAAAACTTGCTACGCCGAGCCAGATAGCCGGTGAGTTAAGTATTACGGAGACACATCAGAAACGCCCTTATTTGTCTATTTGCGTGATGCAGAAAATGATAAAGACGCTGGGGCTGACCGGTATTAACCTAAAAGCTGATATACAAAATTTATTCGCAGGCAATCACGCTGCAAGGCTTTATATGGCGGAAACTGGATTTCCTCAAGGATGGGAAACCGATCCTTTCTGGAATTGATTTTTACTGCTTGCAAACCGTGGGCGTACTATCCGATTAACTGGACAGAATTACCGTTGTGTCCAGCCAGCAAAAGAAAGAAAGCGCGGTTGACCGGATTGGGCAGTTAACGCGCTAAGAGAGGCGATTGCGGACAGCCTGAAGAAAGACTGAATCCTCAATGGGACAGAATGACTGTAACGTCCAGCGTGTTGCTGGTTGCTCTTTTTTGAGTAAATCCCGTTGACGTGTCCGTCAAATAGGCCGAAAGTTAGGCCACGGCCTTCTGCGCGAGCTGGGTGTCCTCGTATAGCGATATATCCTGTATTTCTACACATTATTTGCTTTATCATTTAGCAACTTTTCATATAGCCCGGTTGTGGCAGGTCTAATTTCAATGTCCTTAATATCAAAACTGTCGAGTATATTTTGAAGGTGTTCTAATGTTACGCTTTTGGGGTCATTCTCAAAGAGATTAGAATAATAAGGCTCATCTGTATCTGAAATGTCCGGGTCGATACACATATGAAACCATTTTAAAGGCGCGTCCCAGCCCAGCATTACCTGAACCCTTCCCTTATTACTGCTGACTTCAAACCAGTGCTGACTCATAAATCCCTCCGCGAATATTTTATGTAATACCCTTCATCCAACATTCTCCGCAATATCCTTTGACGTTACGCTGTAGTTCTGAACATGCGGTTTACCGTATCATTGATTTCAATAACAGCCTTATGGCCGTTCTGCTCATTTGCTCCCCTCAGAGGCGGCTTTACGCACCCCAACGACTGTTGAACCGGATCTGATTAGCCATCTGTCAGATACACCTCGCACGGACAGAATATGTGTTTCGGCATTCCATTTCTGAGCCGGTGTAATAGTTGCACGACCGTCTTTACCGATAACAAAAACATCTGGCAGCACGGGCAGCATTTCCCCGTTTGTTAGCTTCTGCTCTTTTACCGGCTTCAACTTTATATAGGTAGTTTTACCGTCATCATAAAAAGCCAGCGGCCTGACAGATTCTGTACCTGGCTGAGCGGTCATTTCATAATTAAATGAAGTAGCCGAAAACACCGGTAATGAAAGAGTAAGAATTAGCGTAAAAACCATCTTTTTCACAACGCATTAACCTTTTTTAATGGCGAAAAAATTCACAAGCGCGGAAGTATTTGCCTCGCGGTAATCTTTCTCCTTTTCTGAGTTTATCCACCCAGAATTCAAACCCCGGATTAGAGCCTTTAAAGGCAGTGATGATGATTCTTTTTGGCGGGTGACGGAAAACCTTTTTAACCGCCTCTTCCATTGTGATCACCTGATCCCCGTTGATGCTCACAATACCTTCTTGTGCGGATTCAATTTTTAAAGATGAAATATTCATATTTATCTCCTCAGCCATTCTGGTATCCATGCCATTACTACGCCGACAATCATAGTCAGAAATGAAAGCCCAATAATAGGCGCTATCTCAAATAATTTTCCTAATGGGTCTTTATCGCCCAAAGCAAATACGATAGGCAGTCCCATCAAAGCCGTAAATATGTAAATTGCAAAAAAGGTCGCCTGCTTATTTGACATATTTTTGAATTTTTTAAACATGTATCCCCATCCAGAAATTACGCTCCAACCAGACTACTGAGCGGAGTGCAAGTAACCATCAATAGCTATATATAGTTATTCATAGCTAAATACAGCCCTTTGAAATAACTCAGATTTTAACCGCGCCTGCAAATGCTGAAGCGATACGTGCGGCGTTGCCGGATGATCGTTAACGTTCAGTGCCTGCGTGACCTTCTCCAGCACGGCGCGGAGTTCGCGCTGGCTCAGTGCTTCAGTTGACGTGTTCAGCAGCGTGACCGCCTCACTAATTTCAGGATACGGGTAAATAAGCAACTCTGTGATGATAAAGTCTCTTTTGATAGCCATATCTGCACCTTCATCTTATCAACTTTCGTCGTTAAAGGCCGGTAAATGACCGGCCTGTCCGTCTGGCATTAAATATGATGGTAAAAATCAACGGTGTAAGACTCTGACGCACCGGCGTTATGTTGCATGTCACAGATAACAGTTGGTGGCTCTGAAGCGGCTGGATAGAGGCATCCCGTTAACATGAAAACGGTGTCATTCAGCGGCAGACCAAACACAAACGCCAGGTTGAGATTGTTCAGATCTGGCGCGGGTTGGGTGCCGTAACTTTCAAGTTCCTTTTTCAGCCGGTCAAGGATGTAATCAGGGCAGTTTTCGCGGGTGATTCCGGCACACGGCGAATATTGTGTTACGTTCAGCTCTGCCAGGCGTTCCATGATCTTATCAACCATGCGTTCCATTTCCAGACGGTTAATCCAGAGTTTTATCTGTTGCATCTGTAGCTCCTTTTCAGTGATGTTCCCTGCGCCATTTCCACGGCTCCACAGGGTTTGATTCCTGCCAAAACCCCTGTTTGCTGCTCCGGGCAGTGGCCTCCAGTGATGCCATTTTCGGGCTGGTAGCCTCATTGTGATAGCGATAAGCCCACGCCATGCCAGCGTTAACCATAGCGGCGTTGACGTCCAGCGTGTGACATTCCGGCTTGCATTCTTTCAGTACAATGTCACCCAGCAGGCGCTGATAGCGATCGTGCTTCGTGAAGGAAACCTTCACCCATTTACCCCCAATGAGATCGGCAAGGTACTGTTTCGAGCGCTGCCCGTAAGCCTGTTTTTTCTCCGGTGCGTCAATACCGTTGAGCCTAACCCTGATTGGCGTCTCATAAACCAGCACGTTCGCGGGAAGAGTCACTAATTCCACGGTATCACCATCGAGGATGCGCACGACTTTCCCGCTCAGTTCCTCTGCGCCTGATGACAGGCTTATCAGTAAAAGGCCGGCACAGACAGACCGGAAAAACAGACAGTAGTTTTTCATGTTATCCACCTCAGTCCCAGCCCAGCGGATAAGATGGCCATGTCAGCCACACCTCAAGCACAAGCCTTGTCTGGGGATCGCGCATATAGTAAATACCCCCCTTCTCCGCAAAATAGACCGGCGTATCGTCTCCGATGCGGCCTATCTCCTTTTCACTGGCCTGGTAGGTCGTGCGCATACTGTTATAGGCTTCTTCACTGAAATAGCTGGTGACGTTTTCAGATGCCCATTCAGTGCGCGGGGTGTTATCGATATTCCGACTGCCTTCTTTATCATCGGGTATGACGTTTTCCCCGATATTGGCCTGAATGGAATAGCGGCGGTAAATATTATCGCTAATAGTTACAACGTGCGCTGAGATAACGTCAGCAAAGCGCTGATTCAGCATCTGAATACGCTGGTCAGTCTCTTGGTTTGTCAGACTCATTCCCGAATCCTTCCATTAGATGAATGTTGTAACCACTTGCGTGATTACGCCACCGCCAGCAAACCGGCTGGCGATGTCATAAATGTATCATTTATCGATATCGATGTATAGTTATATATAGTTAAATTTATTTTTTATTAGCGTTGACGACTGCCGCAGGATGATTTAGATTGTCCGTAGTGTTTTATAGCTATCGTTAGCTTAGTTAACTAACTTGGGGGTTATCAGTGAGCATCATCATGTTTGCTTCAGACAAAGGCGGCGTAGGGAAAACCACCACGGCGCTGAATCTCGCGGTTTACCTGAGCGGGAAAGGTAAAAAGGTTGTGCTGGTCAAGACGGATAAGAATGAAGACCTCACGCGCTGGAAACAGCGCCGCACTGATAACGGCCTGTCCGATATCCCGCTGGTAGAAGTCTATGGCGATATCCGGGACGAACTTACACGCCTGGCGGGGATTGCGGATCACGTCATTGTTGACTGCGCCGGTTATGACAACCAGGAATATCGTTACGGCCTGCTGGCGTCTGATATTTTTGTAACGCCGGTTAAGCCATCCTCGCGCCTAGAAACCGATACGCTGGAAAACATCAGCGCGACCGTCAGACACGCTGAAAAGGGAAACCCTGACATTCGCTCTTACGCGCTTTTTACCCGCGTGAAACACAACCGGATGCAGGCAAAAATCACGCTTGGAAAACATCTGGCAGAAGAGAAGGGCGTTATAAGCCCTCTGAAGAATTTCATATCAGAGCTGGACGTGTTCGAGGACTGCGTAAATGAAGGCGCTGGCGTTCATGACGCAGAAAGAGCCTCCAGCCTGAGCAAAGCGAAGGCGCAGATCGAGCTGATGACGCGGGAACTCGGTTTGCTCGCTTGAAACCCTGAGACTGAACCCCTAGAATAGTTACATATAGCTTAGTTTAGTTAGAGAAAATATTGTGAGTATGAAACTGAAGAAAAACGAAAAGGCAGAAACGCCGGGGTTTGATGCCGATCAGTTCGCTGCCGAAGCCGAAAAGCGACCTACACCGAAAAAGGCTAAGAAAAGACAGCCCACGTCTTTCCTGATGCCGGATTATTACAGCAAGTTGCTCGATGACATGAGCGAAGAGTGCAACAGCCGCGTTGCCGTGATGAAGGCGGGGCTGATTGCCCTGTCTGAAATGTCGCCGGAAGAGCGCTTTAAGCTGTATATGCAGGCGTCTAAAAAAACCGACTGACCGACAACAAGCAGTAAAAAGGGGGCTTATCGCCCCCTTTTTCATATCTGGAAGATGGTTATTCCATCCCGAAATCATCCTGTTTATGCACCTGCTTCTCTGCGGCCTCCTGCGCCTGGTGCAGATCGTGGCTTTCCTTGTCATGCGCCCGGTGCTCCATTGCCTCACCGAGTGCATGTAGATCAATGCGCGTGACCTTATCCATGACTAGCCGCGCATAGTCTTCATTCCCCTTGAAACCACCCAACAGGACGTGTCCCTGACCGGTTGAGTCCGGCACCTCAATGTTCCAGGTGTTCGGTGCGATCTCTTTATACTGGACGCTTTCTGAATCGATATCGACGGGCAGCGCTTCTGCAAAATTCGCGTCTCGGATGCCATTTTTCAGCTGATCAAAGCTGGTCATCGCTTCATAGCGTCCCTGCTTGTCCATTGCCGAAGAAAGCGCATCGGTATTCAGCCCGTTAAGCTCATAAGCGGCATTTTTGGCCTGCACTTCATCAGCCAGCTCGACCACGCGGACATCCCCGGCCTGCTCACCCAGGGCGAGATCCTTCGTAGCCCCGACAATTTCATAGGTCGAGTTATTACTGAAGGGATCGGTTTTCTCTACGGTAAATGAACCAGCATGGAAATCCCGAAGGGACGCGGCATCCAGATTGATTCCCGGTACATCACGGTTAATCTGCGCGACTGAAGCCATTGCGTTCGCTTCTGACGTGTTCAGGCCGAACTTAGCGGCCTGCTCAGACTGCGTGTGCTGCTGCGCCAGATCGTCACGCATGGCTAACGCCAACGCACCCGGTTCCTGATTGTTTACCAGCATAGCTAACCGCGTGGCCTGCTCGCTGCTCTGTACGGTGGCAAAGCGGTAAACGTCTGCGTCTCCATCAGCATCACGCACGGATACCAGCACATCATAGGTATCCGTTTCCACATCACGCAGGACACCCGCCGTGCCGGATACCATGTCTTTCTCAAGCACACTGGCGTTCGTGCTGCTCAATGCCTCCGGGCTGAGTTCCCGAATTCCCTGCAATGATACATTGGCGTTATGCTGCTGATTGATGCCGTCAACGGTCTGCTTCAGCTCACCAGGTGAAACGGACGGCGGCATATCTTCAATAGCATATTTCAGTACGTCTTCAGGGGCTGTTTCAGGCTGTGCCGGTACGATTTCAGGAGATGGGTTATCAATTGCCAGCTCCGGGGCATCTTCAACCGTGATTTCTCTGGCTTCCTGTGTCTGGTTTTCCTCCTCGGATGCAGTTGCTTCTACAGAAGCAGAAGCGGCAATAAGCGCATCGCGTAACTGCGAAGGTGACACGCGATCAGGCAGGGATTCCACCACGGCGCGAAGTTGTTCGCGGCTGACTTCCTGCGTGTCTGCACTGCCGGTGAGCGTTGCGGCTCCGGCCTCGGCTGCTTCTGCCATCGCGTCACTGTCTGGTAATGCCTGGCTAGCGCTTTCCTGGCCTTCTGCCTGCGCCTGGCTGCTGGCTGCGGCTGTAGCGGCAGCGGCAACAATAGCCGCTTTAAGCTGGGAAGGTGAGGTGACTTCAGGCAAGGATTCCACGGCAGCGCGAAGCTGCTCTTTGCTGGCCTGCTGAATGCCATCAGCGGCAGGCTCAGTGCTCGCCACCGGACTGTCAACGGTAGTAGCCTGGACAGCATCCTGTTTCGCCAGCTCAAGCTCCTGACGTTTATTCACCATAACTTCATGAAACTCTTTAGGCTTGAGGATCACGTTAAGGCCATTTTCAGCGGCAACGTTGGCACAACGGGTTTTAAAATCTTCACTGCCCGTTAGTTTCAGGACGCCGCCGTATTTTTCTTTGGCATAGTCCATCATCAGGCCGATTTCTTTATCAGTCGGATTTTTACCAGCAACAACATGATTGCCTTTATCGCTGAAAACGACCTGCTGCGACTGCATATCACGATAGTCAACGCCAAAGCGTCCCTTATCCATAACCAGATCTTTTAACTGCTGATTTTCACCACGCATTTCTTCAACGCGCACCTGTGCTTCAACAGCATGTTTGAGATTATGGCGTGGTGAATCTGGTTTGATACCATCCTCGGTATCTGAATCCAGAAGCGTTTTCAGTCTGTCCAGTGTCTGCATATTTTCACTCCGTTCATTCCAGTGACTGTGATATCGAGTAATCGCATTACGCGATTGTTTCTCTCTCTCTTTAATTCTTTCCAGACCGGTTAATTTCGTATAGACAATAACCCCTTCAGCTAGAGATCGCTGATGTTTGGAAATATCCCTGAGTTGAGTGCGCATATCTTTGATTTGCGCAAAAAGTTCTTTTCTTTCGTTTCTTACCCATGCCCGTATTTCATTACGTGATTCAGAAAGAGACTGACGGCGCTTTTCAGCAGACTCAGATGAAAGCAAAGATCTTTTATTATCTACTTTAGAAAATGGTTTATTCTTTATCTGCTGATTATATATATCAGTAAGTATTATTTTAGCTTCATCCCAGCTTAAATTCATCTTCTTTGTGAGAAAATCAGAAGCATTGAGATTGCGCTTATCAACGCGAAATCTTGGTGAACCGTCCTGTGCATAAGAAACTTTATGATCAGAAGGAATAATATTGTATTTATCTTTCAAATATGAAAGAAAACGATCAGGCTCAATTTCACGCTTTATGCTTGCAAAATTTTCTGATTCACTCATTTCTTTATTACGGTCAATGTGCCGTAAGAAAATATCAGTTGCAGCACTTGAACTTGCAACTGATGTTTCGCCTAGTCTTCTTCCGGGACTGCCAGCCCATCGCACTGTTTGATCAACACGTTGTCTTTCTTGCGATTGCTTTGCCACAACACTGAATGCATTATTTTGCAATATACGCTCAGTGCCTCCGGCTTGTCTGCTCCCTGGGATTCCGTAAACCAAAGTGCGTGAGGGCAAACGTGGCAATCCGACTCCTGCGCCAATTCTACTGATGCGGGAATGTGGTTCAAAACTAGGCTTTGAACTAATCGACCGTCCTCCCGTTCGTGAAGAATGTCCTGAGTTAAGTTTATTTTCTCGCTCATATTTACTAATCCTCTCCTGAAGAAAGTCTATCCTCTTTTTTTGATTAAGTGATTTATAATGCTCTCGCAGTTTTTCGCCTTTAGAAAAGACGTGCTTAATCTCGTGACTTGTCTGATTTCTCCAAGCCTCAAGCCGGTTAGAAATTTGGGTTTCTGTGGGTTTAACTAGCGGAATACGCCTATCTGCAATATATGACTTGCTGAACAACGGATTTTTTAAGTTGGTGAATTTACTGTCACCAGTGAATTTTACTGCAAGGTATTCACTAGCTTTTCCTTCATTTCGGGTTTTAACTTCTCCATACTCTGATAACAAAGTCTTAAGATCTGACATTGACCGGATGGATTCTTTATCGATGCGGCGAACAATATCGCTTTTAGATTTATTGTTTTTCTCTCGGAACAAGTCACCTTTAGCGCGCGATAAAACAGATGCATGATTTCCATCGCTGACACGCACACCATCTTTAGGGCTTGCAAGACCATACTTATTATTAATGTGTTCCTGAATAGCATCAAGCCGTTCCTGAGTGATTTTGTTCGTCGCATCTCCAATAGGATTTAGAGACTTATCAGTTACAAGATTAACCCTGGGCAACACAATATGAATATGTGGCTTTCTTTCAATAAGCTCACCCGTCCTGTTATCAGCAATATGCGATAGCTTAGGTAGATGGGCTTCAGCATAGAATGAATATTCATCCTCGTGATAAGCATTCATTAAAAGTGACTTATATTCTTTGGTTACTTCTTGCAGGGTTTTCGCACTAACTTCAGTTTCATGGAATGAAAGTGTAATATGAAGATAACGCTCTTGTCCTTTATCTTCTATTGAGTTGATGACATTTTCAGTCAAAGATAAATCCCCGTCTAGGATAAGACGGTGATCCAGTTCTTCACGCGAATAATCACGATCAGCTTTTCGGCCTTTTTCGAGGTATTCAGCAATACCAGAATTACCGCCGCCGAATCTGACAATCATTTCTGAAGTGCTCCCTGCAAAATCTCTCTGATTGTAATTAGTTCAAACAAGCACTTCCTGACCATTGAATCTGTTATAATACCATTCAGATTTTCTTTATTTAAACGGTGCGCAATCTGGTTAAGGTTGTTACTCGACTTATTGAAAAAGAACAGACATTTTTTAAAGTCTGGCGTTGGCTGCACCTTCTTTGCAGGCATTTCTACTTTATCAAAGCGGCTGAGAATCAGCGCCCGGAAAAACTCTGTTTTGCCGATGCCAAGCTCATTCATCAACCTTTCATAAGGTTGATACTCTTCATCAGTAAACCGTATTGATACAACATGCTTTTTATCTACCGCCATTTTTCCCTCCAGGTTCGTAGAACCGCACCAGAACGGCTTGCCGTTCGGGGTTTCAAAGGGGTTCCCCCTTTGGCACGTCGATTATAGACAGGCTGAAAGCCTGTGTATACATCGGTGTCGTGCCTGTAAATCTATCCCCCGCTTCGGTCTATTAGACATAAGATAGCAGATAGATAGCAAATGAAAAGCATTAAGATAGCATATAGATAGCATATCGATAGCGTTTAGATAGCAGATAGATAGCAGTTAGATAGCAAAAAAGACGTGACATATAGTTAATCATGCCTATAATGATTAACCATTGCTTGAGAGCGCTGAAGATGAACAAAGACGAACTTTATGAAAAGCTGAAGCCTCTGGCTGAAGCGATGCAAAACAGCCTTGGAAGTAAGCAGCACGTTTTCACTGAAAATATTCAGGCGGTGATTGATTGTAAAGAGAGAGGTATCAGTAATCAGATGATAACTGATGCCATAAATCATCACTTAAAGCCTGACGAAAAAATAAAACTGCAATACTTTAAAAACCTTCTTCATCGGGCAGGGTATGGCAGAGATGAAAAGAAATCCAATGTCACTAAGGAAACATATTCCAGACCTTCCTTAAAAAACGTTTCGGAACGTGATCACGAATCGGAAAGTGAGAAACCTGTAAATCAGCTTGATTTAGCTGAGTACATGAAAGTTTGCTTCCACAATGAAAGATTGGCAAAAAGAGCAATACAGGGAGGGGTGGCGATTGAAACTATAGAATCATGGAGATCGCCCAACGCTCAAAGGTTAAGCAGCATTCTAACGAATTATCTTTTGGAAAAGTAAGGAAATATTATGTACCTAAAAATCGCCACATTAAACAATAGCGGTAACGTTGGAAAAACAACTCTGTGCGAAACACTTCTTATGCCTCGCCTTGAAGATTCGGTGATCATTCGTGTTGAAACAATTAACTATGATGGCAGCACAGACACTAAAGTTTCTGCGAAAGAATACGATGTTGTTATGAAAAAAATTGATGACGTTGATTGCACAATCATTGATATCGGGTCATCAAACATTGAGCAGTTTTTAGTGCAAATGAATGAATATCAGGGAAGTCACGACCTAATTGATTACTTCATTATTCCAGTTACTACTCAAGATAAGCAACAACGTGATTCTATTGCCACTATTCACACATTACTGGATATGGGCGTGGAAGAAGAAAGAATCAAAAGTGTATATAATTTCGCTGAAAAAGATGTTGACATTGAGCGTCAGTATTCTATTTTCTTGAGCGATAAGGTATGTAAAAAAATCGCTGGTAAAAACCCTGCGATTGTCTATAACAATAATATTTTTAATTTACTTCATAAATCAGGTCTGAAATACAACGATGTTTATCAGGATGATCGAGATTTCCGCTCTCTAATCCGAAACGCGGCCTCACCTGAAGAACGCCAGGAATTATCCAATATTCGCGCCGCTAAGATGCTGATGAACGGCTTTAACTCTGATCTTGATATTGCTTTCAACAATCTTAATCTTGCCTAAGACAAAGGGTAAGCCGAAAGGCTTACCCTAAAGAGGGTTATATATGAGTAAGGCATTATCCGAAGAGTTGAAGGATTTAAAAATCCAGCAAATTCTAGAAGATTACATTGCGCTTCAGAAAGAAATTAGTGAAATACCTGAAAAACTAAAAGCGGCACTGGAAAAAACAGATTCTTCAATTGAAAAACTTCCTGAATTTCTTTCCAGCCATACAAGCCATCTTTCTGAAGCATTCAGAGAAGTAATAGACAGTTCAGGTGAGCAACTGACAGAAAGATTTCATTCAATAGTTGAAGCCTGTCAGGACGTGGAAAAAGAAATAAATTCAACCGTTGATTCTGGCAAAAATGAATTTTCAAAACACATGATTGGTCTTACATCAACCGTCAAGTCTGACTTTAAAGAGATGACAGATAATTATCAGGCTCATATCAAAAGTCTGATAAAGCAAAACAAACCTTTCAGTTTTGGGAAAGCCATTTCAGTTTGTGTTTTGAGTGTGGTCGTTATCAGCGCGGCTGTTTGTGGTTCTGTTATTTATGCGGCTAACGAGCACTATACATCACGCCTCAACTTCTACGGCTCGGCGTATCATGATTTGCACCAGGCGGCTGAGAACGCGGCAAAGTACCTTCCTAAGAATGAACAGGAATCTCTGCGCCAAAAAATGAAATCGATTGACGATCGTTCAATGTAAAAAAGCCGGGGTTTCCCCCGGCTTTTCCTTAGCTTGCTGTAAACTCGTTAATCCAGAAATTCAGCTCGTTAAATTCCCACCACTCCATAAGCGGCATGGTCACGCGCTCTTTGTTTACAATGCTTCTTGCTAAGTTTATGATCTCTGTGAGAGCCATACGTGTATCCTCATTTATCGGTTTCTCTGTCCGGTAGCTGCTCCAACAGCTACCGGACTTCACATGATTATTTCGCTTTAATTTCGCCGTTTTTAGCGGCTTGCTTCACCTCCTTTTCAGTCATCAGTTGCCCGTGTTGCATAGTGCTGTAAATGTTACCTAGGCGATAAGTTTTAACGTCATCTGCCGGGACAAGCACACCTGTTACATCAATCAGGATAATTAGGGGTTCGCAGTCTTCGCCCTTTTCATAAACGCTAATATGCTGCACTTTGGCTGTGCCATTGAGGCTGAGATCGGTATCAAATTTCACATCGATATCGAAAAACTTTGCCAGGTAGTTTTCAAGTTTCATAAATCACCTTTTGGTGCGATGGGTAATAGCCAGCCCGTTACCCTGTGATTAATAATATACATCGATTGCGATGTATTATCAACTAATAAAAACTATATTAAACTAATAAACTACCGCGCCCCTTTAATAGGTGCTTGCTCAACCCCTCACGCTTCAGAAACAAGTTCTGAAGCACTCGCGGTTACATAAAAAAGGCCGGAATTATCCGGCCTGTGCGTTAGGAGTATAATTTCAACTCTTCTTTTATCGTGTCATGCGTTTTAGTTTTATAGTCGCGGCATTCAAAAAATCTGTCTTTTACCCTTGCGAAAATATAGGAAATATTATTTGTATAACCTTCTTTATATTTGAAAGATTCAAATTCTGAAAAGCCGCCGCCGTGCCAGTCTTCAGGGTAAAGCGTGTTAAACATATCTTCATAACGCTGCTGAGTAATTTCTTCCCACGGCCTGATAAACTGCGCATCACTGCGTTTCTCTGCCAAATCAGCATTGATAAGCTCGATATCAGGATAACGGTCATATAACCCCTTCAGCGTCTCTGTACTGATATTTTCGCGGCACCAGTACCCGTAATACTTACCGTTTTCAACGTAAACGAACATGATCACGGATTTCAGAGAGGGGGAATAAAAAGCGTTGAGGATCATAAAATCACCTTTTGGTGCGATGGATAACAGCCAGCCCGTTACCCTACGAATAATAATATACATCTATATCGATGTATTATCGATAGCACATAATAGCTTTTTATAGTTATTTTAAGTGAGCGGTAGCGAATAGGGAAGGCAACCGCGCCGATCTGCTTTAGGCACCCGTCCCGAACTGCCGGAATTACGGCGTTCAGCCAGGCGGCAAGCCCATCCCCCCGCCCTGTACAGCCCAGCGGCCTCACAGCGCGTCAGGATGCCCCACAGCCGCCCCGGTGGGGCGCAGTTAGCGAACCTGGCTGAAAGCCGGGTGAGTGGTACTGCGAGTTAGCGCATTTATGCGCTTACGGTGGCGATTGCAGATAGTATCAAGCTCGCCTTTCGTTAATTCGCTTTAGTTAAAATTTTTATAAAATCTTCAGATTGAATCACAGCGTCAGTAATAGATTTGCATGGAATAACCATAATAGATTCTGGTGATAACTCATTAACCGTATATCGCTTTTCATCCTTGATATAGCGGGTTTTCTTTAGCCCGATTTTTTTCTCAGCAGCAGTTGTGTTTTTCCTACCCAATACAACATACTGAAGGTGATAGAGTTCGTTTTCATAACTCACTGTGAGGCTGACTGAATCTTGACCTGAGTTTATTTTTTTTCATAAATGATCATTTGTTTTCCATCCCACTAAGAAATCCAGAAACCCGAATTAGTTGATCCTGAGTTAAATTTTCAAGTTTTAACGTATAGTTATCAGTGAAGTTATTCCGTATAGAACCATTAATATTTTGTGTTTTAAATCCCATCATGGAGTCATAATAGTCATATATGGGAAACAGCCTTGAAAGGCAGTGTTTGACAATATTTTCATTTTCTATCTTTCCAGTAGCATATTCTTGATGCTCACTGGCGAGCCTCATCATTTCGCCTGAATGCGGGATAATCTTGCGTTCAATATCGTTTGCGATGCTTACAGCCGTCCGTTTGACAGAAAGGCTGCATGAATGAGGTTCAACGTAGGGTGAAACGCGGCGGTCTACCATGATTGATATGACAAACCGACTCTTCTCCATACCGATAAGGATAAACAGATGCCGAAATTCAGGATTAATGAATTTAATCCTGTGAGAGTTACATTTTTCAATTTCTCTTTTATCTATTTTCCAGTTTCGATCTATTAACAGGAAAACAGAACAAAAAAAAGACTCGTATGATTCAGCAAACGTTTTCATATCACCTCTTGGTGGTTGTTTTGTTACTTACGGGTAAGAGTCATTTCAGGGTGATCATCAGCCAGGAGCTGAAGATAGGCATACTCAACACGACTTAACGCAACGTTAGAAACGCCCTCAGACTCTCTTTTAGACCATGAAGGAACGGTGATACCGTAGATTTCAGCAGCCTGTTTTAAGGAAAGGCCAGCAAGTGTGCGAAGCCTTCTCACTTCGCCACCTTTTGGCGGTTGGTACACGTTATCGGACATATTCACCTCAACTACCTTTAACTATTAAGAACTATTTTAAATATACATCGTTATAGATGTATGTCAACTTTTTAAAAGTTGCTTATCAGAAATTTGCAAACGCCACCGTAAGCGCATAAATGCGCTAACTCGCAGTACCACTCACCCGGCCTTCAGCCAGGTTCGCTAACTGCGCCCCACCGGGGCGGCTGTGGGGCATCAGAACGCGCTGTGAGGCCGCTGGGCTGTACAGGGCGGGGGGATGGGCTTGCCGCCTGGCTGAACGCCGTAATTCCGGCAATTCGGGACGGGTGCAGCAAGCAGCTCGGCACGGTTGCCTTCCCTATTCGCTACCGCTCACTTAAAAAGAACTTTTGGCCTTTTGAATGCGCCAGTAACGCTCGCCGCAAGAGCTGGCTGAGGCGTACCGCAGCGAAGCGAGGAACGAACAGCCGGATCGAGGAAGCGTAATTTCACCTTATGCTAAACTCGGCACGTTCACACCAGAGCAAAAATTTTTGTATTCATAAAGTTATCAACAGATAATGCATTAAAAGCTTATCTTTTCTTGTTTTTCTTAAAATCTTAAAACCTTAAAACCTTATTGGTCGCTTATGTGACTGAATATAAGAAGATATTTTGGTTAAAGGTGATGGGATGCGCCGCGATAAGTAATGATATTCTCCGCTAAAGGTCATGTTATACGCCGTTAAAGGTGATGGAATGCGCCGTTAAAGGTGATGGAATGCGCCGTTAAAGGTAATGGGATACGCCGTTAAAGGTAATGGGATACGCCGCGCTTCTTATAAAGGTGATGGGATGCGCCGTTAAAGGTGATGGGATGCGCCGTGACAGCCCAAAGGTAATGGGATACGCCGTGACAGCCCAAAGGTGATGGGATACGCCGTGACAGCCCAAAGGTGATGGGATGCGCCGTGACAGCCCAAAGGTGATGG
>OFEL01000030.1_pt1 | contig 27234 bp, 22 predicted proteins | sample 1521181 | NCBI WGS metagenome assembly OFEL01 (sample SAMN05335686, study PRJEB24111) | insect metagenome | biome: ENVO:00009004; isolation source: gut from larvae fed green olives | host: Bactrocera oleae | place: Israel | collected 2011-11
TTTCGTCACCAACATTCACGATTTCGCTTGGATGCTTAACGCGTTTCCATGCCATATCAGTGATGTGCAGCAGGCCGTCAACGCCGCCCAGATCAACGAATGCACCGTAGTCAGTCAGGTTCTTAACGATACCTTTAACTTCCATGCCTTCTTGCAGGTTTTCTAGCAGTTGATCACGTTCTGCACTGTTCTCAGACTCGATCACCGCGCGGCGAGAAACCACGACGTTGTTACGTTTCTGATCCAGTTTGATGACTTTAAATTCTAACTCTTTGCCTTCAAGGTGCAGAGTGTCGCGAACCGGACGTACGTCAACCAGTGAACCTGGCAGGAACGCACGGATACCGTTTAGCTCAACAGTGAAGCCGCCCTTGACTTTGCCGTTGATAATACCGGTAACAGTTTCAGCATCTTCGTAAGCTTTTTCCAGCGTGATCCATGCTTCGTGACGCTTAGCTTTCTCACGGGACAGCAGGGTTTCACCGAAGCCGTCTTCTACTGCGTCCAGCGCAACGTCAACTTCGTCGCCTACCTGGATTTCCAGTTCGCCAGCTGCGTTCTTGAACTGCTCTGCAGGAATTGCAGATTCAGATTTCAGGCCCGCATCAACTAGGACGACGTCTTTGTCGATATAGACAACGACGCCACGAACGATGGAACCCGGACGGGTTTCGATTTCTTTCAGGGATTCTTCAAATAGTTGAGCAAAAGATTCAGTCATATTGATAATCTTAGGATTCTTCAATTTAACGTCCATTGGACTTCATGTCTAATGGGGTTGTTTAACATTCTTCACACCATCCATGGAATGAAGCTACAGCATTCTTTTTATTTTAGCACACTTATGCGCTGAAGTTAGGCAATTTTTTCTGAATATATTCAAGAGCTATCGCCGTCACTTCTTCGATATCAATTCCCGTAGAATCAATAACTAAGGCATCGCCCGCCGCGACTAATGGCGCAACGGCACGATTACGGTCGCGGTCATCACGCTCTACCGTCTCCGCTAAAAGTTGCGCAAAGTTAACATCTACGCCTGCTTGCTGCAACTGCTGGCGACGACGTTCGGCACGCTCTTCGGCACTTGCATCAAGGAAAATTTTTACTGGCGCATCTGGAAATACAACCGTTCCCATATCTCGTCCATCGGCAATCAAGCCTGGTAATTCACGAAAGTTGCGCTGCCTACGTAATAATGCCTCGCGCACGCGAGGGAATGCAGCCACTTTCGAGGCGGTATTACTCACGTCTTGCGTGCGGATCGCCGCAGTCACCTCTTCGCCTTCTAAAACGACTTGAGTACGGTTCTCGTCGACGATAAATTTCACATCGAGGTGCGCCGCAAGAGGAACTAGCGCCTCTTCATGCGCGATATCAACATGATGGTGGAGCGCGGCTAACGCTAAGACACGGTAGATTGCGCCTGAATCCAACAGGTGCCAGCCTAGCTGCTCGGCTAATACCTTACACAGCGTACCTTTACCCGCCCCGCTCGGCCCATCGATAGTAATGACTGGAATGGTCGTCATTTCTGACTCCTTGCACTCAGCAATAAAATGGCGTCAGTATACCTGAATCTGTTGGTGAACGTTACCCCAAGCTCATCTCTTCACTTGCATAACGGATAAGCTTGTCTACACTTTATTAAGTAAAAAATGAAAGATAATCATAGAGTAAGCTATCTAGGAGGCGAGTTATGGCAGGTCATCCCCCGTATCCCCGTAAAGCATGGATTATTGAGGTTTCAGATGGTCAAGGCGTGGACAAAGTAGGTCACTATGAGCTCAGGGCCGATCATCCCTACCCCGATACCCTGATTAGCCAGCATTCTACCCGCCAAGATGCGGAAGACGCGAAAGAGCGTTATGTCGGCGAAGATAAGGAATAATCTGTAGGCCATGTGCAACGTACACATGGCCTTTTTCACTTAGTGCTTGCGAATATACATATCCTGCGTTTTATAGAACCCTAAGCGGGTGACTGAAACGCCCCCCACCCAGGGTTTAACTAAGTTATTTTGTACATAATAGTATAAGGGGATCGCCGGGACCTCCTTGCTGAGAATATCCAACGCCTGCTGATAGTCGGCTCTGGCTTTGGCCGGGTCGGTCTCAGCCGCCGCTGCGTTGACGAGTTTATCGTAAGCAGTATTACTGTATTTCCCGTCGTTTTGCGTATTCCCCGTCATAAAATTATTTAAGAACGTCGGCGGCGCATCGTAATCGGCGAGCCAAGACTGGCGAGCCAGTTGGAAATCACCGCTATGCTCTGTCTGAATTAACGTCTTCCACTCTTGGTTACGCATGGTAACTTGCGCGCCTAGATTCTTTTTCCACATCGAGCTTAGCGCGATAGCTATTTTTAGATGATCTTGTTGTGTGTTGTACAGCAGCTCTGCCTTCAGCGGCTTGTCCGCGCTAAAACCCGCCTCGGCCAATAACTTTTTCGCTTGTGCGATGCGTTGTGCCGGGGTCCATTGTGCAATCTCGGTTGGCTGATAGGTTTCTCCGCCAATTTGCAGCGGCATCAGGGTCCAAGCCGGTTTCTGCCCCATACCCAAAATCTTATCGGTGATGATCGATTTATCGACGGCTAAGTTCAGTGCCATGCGCACGCGTGGGTCGTTAAACGGCGCCTTATTCATATTGAACCAATATTCATAGACGCCGAGCAGCGGAGTCTGTTTTATTTGTTCAGGGATCGTCTTCTTAATCTGCGCAAAATTCACGGTTGGAATAGTGTCTGTAATATCAATCTCACCGCTCTGATAACGGTTTAACGTGGCCGAAGGCTCGGCGATAGGCAGATAGGTGATTTGATTGATAACCGTTGCCTTATTGTTCCAATAATGGGGGTTACGCTGTGAGATAAAGCGTTCGTTAATCACCCACTTGCTCGGTTTGAACGCCCCACTGACAACGATGTTTGCAGGCTGTGTCCATTGCTCGCCATACTTCTCGACATTCTGTTGATTTACCGGGAAAAAGCTTGGCGATGCCGCGGCTTGCAAAAACCACGAAACGGGCTGGGAGAGCGTCACCTGGAAGGTCTGCGCGTCTAACGCTTTAACGCCTAGGGCTGAAGGGGGGAGCTTCCCGCTCATCACCGCGTCGCTATTTAGCACATGAACAGCGCTGACATAAGATTGATAGGGTGATGCCGTTTTCGGATCGGCTAAGCGCTGCCAGCTGTAGACAAGATCCTGCGCGGTAATGGGTTGACCATTCGACCAGGTGATCCCCGGGCGTAAGTGGAAGGTCCAGACTTTATTGTCTTGGTTATCCCACTTCTCGGCTAATTCCGGATGAACCTTCCCCTGGCTGTCCAAGGCAACGACTCCTGCAAAGCTATCGAGAATAATATTGAAGGCTTCATTGCTTTCTGCCAGTTGTGGGTCGAGCGTCGCCGGGTCGGAACCATTGGCGCGCGTGATCTGCTGTTGTGCCGCGAGCACCGTCCCCGCAGGAACTACAGCGGCGAGTACTGTACTCGTCGCGCCTAATCCAAATAATGCCATCATCGCTAAGGAAAGAATTTTACGTTGCATCATTAACCTCATCACCTGTAAGCAAAAAAAAGCGAGCTTAAACGCTCGCTTGAATAATTATGAGAACTGGCTGATCGACGTGAGTCGATCAAAATAATCAGGGAACGTCTTCGCCGTACAACCTGGGTCGAGAATCGTCACCGGCGTATCGGATAACGCCACAAGAGAGAAACACATCGCCATCCGGTGATCGTTGTAGGTCTCAATCTCAGCGTGCTGCAACTGGCGCGGAGGGGTAATAGTGATATAGTCTTCGCCTTCGATAACGTCGGCGCCCACTTTGCGTAACTCCGTCGCCATCGCAAATAACCGATCGGTCTCCTTAACCCGCCAATTGTAGATATTAGTCATGGTCGTCGTGCCCTCGGCGAAGAGTGCGGCGGTCGCAATCGTCATCGCGGCATCAGGAATATGGTTCATATCCATCGTAACCGCTCGTAGCGGCACCCCAGTACAGGCGATGAAGTCATCCCCCCACTCCACTGCGGCACCCATTTTCTCAAGGACTTCAGCAAACCTAACATCACCCTGCACACTATTACGACCAATACCTGTGACTTTTACGGTTCCACCGCGGATCGCAGCAGCCGCCAAGAAGTAGGAGGCAGAGGATGCATCGCCCTCAACCAGAAATTCCCCTGGCGCTTGGTACTGTTGCTGACCCTGTACAACGAAACGTTGATAATCTTGGTTATCGACAGTGACGCCGAAGGAAGCCATGAGGTCGAGAGTAATATCGATATAGGGCTTAGAGACGAGTTCGCCCTTAATGGTAATGACGGTTTCGCCTTGGGTTAACGGCGCGGCCATTAACAGCGAAGTGAGGAATTGGCTAGAGACAGATCCATCAACACTCAGGTTGCCGCCATTAAAGCCACCCTGCAACCGGATAGGGGGATAATGTTCATTTTCCAGGTAAGTCACCGTCGCTCCCCCCTCGCGCAAGGCGTCAACGAGGTGCCCGATCGGTCGCTCTTTCATTCTCGGCTCACCCGTTAACACGATAGCGTTTTCAGCGAGCGAGAGTGCCGCGGCTAAGGGGCGGATGGCCGTTCCCGCATTGCCTAAGAACAGCTCTAGTGGCTCCCGGCTTTGTAAGGCGCCGCCGATCCCGGTCACCGTACAGACGGTACGATCCTCTGAAAGGTGGTAGTCCACCCCCAGTGCCGTCAACGCCGTTAACATATGGCGAATATCATCACTGTCTAAGAGGTTGGTCAGGCGGGTAGTACCCTGTGCCATCGCAGCAAGAAGGAGTGCACGATTCGAGACGCTTTTAGAGCCAGGAAGGTTAACGGTTCCACTCACGTGGGAGATAGGTTGTAAAGTCAAAGATTGCATTAAGATACTCATATAACCACTTTCCCGGCGTACGCGGGGAAAGTGTTAAGTTGAAAATTAACCGTGACGCTGTGCGAATTCTTGCATAAAGGTCGTCAACGCTTGAACGCCTTCGAGCGGCATTGCGTTATAAATCGAGGCACGCATTCCCCCGACCGCACGGTGCCCTTTCAGGGCGTGCAAGCCAGCGGCCAGCGACTCCTCTAAGAATAACTTATCGAGGCTCGCGTCGGCTAACTGGAAGGGAACGTTCATCTTAGACCGGTTTCGAGCAATGACGTTGTTACGATAGAAATCGCTGTTATCAATCGTTCCATAGAGCAGATCGGCTTTCGCTTGGTTCTGCTTAGCCATAGCCTCGATACCGCCTTGCGCTTTCAACCATTTGAAGACAAGACCCGAGAGGTACCATGCGAAGGTCGGTGGGGTATTGAACATCGAGTCATTATCGGCGAGAGTTTTGAAATCTAGTACCGAAGGGAATTGTTGGAAGGTTTTCCCCAATAGATCTTCGCGCACAATCACCAGCGTGAGTCCCGCCGGGCCGATATTTTTCTGTGCGCCTGCATAAATCACACCGTAACGGCTGATATCTAACGGACGAGATAGAATGGTTGATGAGAGGTCGGCGACCACGAGGCGGTCGCCGAAATTCGGTTCTTCGTCAATCGCCGTGCCATCGATAGTCTCATTTGGACAATAGTGGACATAGGCGGCGTTATCATTCAGCGGCCATTGATCCATCGGTAATAGGGCAACCTTGCCATTTTCCGTTGTTTTAATATCAATAACGTTGGGGGTGCAAAATTTCTCTGCTTCCTTAATCGCGCTGTGCGCCCAATAGCCACCATCGATATAATCGGCATGTTGGCCTGAGCCTAGCAGGTTGGCAGGGATAGCCGCGAACTGTGCACGTGCGCCACCCTGGCAAAATAAGACTTTATAATTGGCAGGAATGGAAAGTAAATCACGAAGATCTTGTTCTGCTGTCTCGGCCACTGCAATAAACTCTTTACTGCGGTGGCTAATTTCCATTACTGAGGTTCCTAACCCTTGCCAATCGAGCAGTTCTGCTTGAACTTGTTCTAACACTGCTTTTGGTAACATGGCGGGACCGGAACTAAAATTGAACACCTGCGTCATTGACCTTCACCCTTTATTATTCTGTCAAAGAATTTGTGCTGAGCCTTCGGTTTTATCACTGCCAGAATATTGCTGCAATAGATAATCTGCTCTCGACCAAAGATTGCTGGAAAACCCCGCACAACGATAGCCGCCCACGGCGAAAAAACGTATGATAGCCGTTATCATTTCTAGATTAACCAGAGAGCGCCACCATGTCGCAAACTTTTATCCCCGGTAAAGATGCCGCCCTTGAAGATTCCATCAGCCGATTTCAAGACAAACTTCAACAGCTTGGTTTCACGATTGAAGAAGCCTCATGGCTTAACCCTGTACCGAATGTTTGGTCTGTACATGTCCGTGATAAAGATTGCGCACTGTGCTTTACCAATGGTAAAGGAGCCACCAAGAAGGCGGCCTTAGCCTCTGCGCTCGGTGAGTACTTTGAGCGTTTATCCACCAACTATTTTTTTGCTGACTTCTGGCTGGGCGATGCCGTAGCGAATGGTCCTTTCGTTCACTATCCCGATGAGAAATGGTTCCCGCTAAGCGAGGACGATTCATTACCCGAAGGTATTCTTGATAGTAAACTCCGTCAGTTTTATGACCCGGAAAATGAACTGAGCGGTTCTGATCTTATCGATCTGCAATCGGGTAACCACGAGCGCGGAATTTGTGCCCTACCTTTCTCCCGCCAGTCTGATTTACAGACCGTTTATATCCCAATGAACATCATCGGCAACCTGTATGTATCTAACGGGATGTCTGCCGGTAACACGGCCAATGAGGCGCGTGTTCAAGGGCTATCCGAAGTCTTTGAGCGTTTCGTCAAAAATAAAATTATCGCCGAATCGATCAGCCTGCCAGAAATCCCGACTGACGTGTTAGCTCGCTACCCTAGCGTTACCGAAGCTATCGCCCGTTTAGAAGCGGAAGGCTTCCCGATTCTGTCATACGATGCCTCACTCGGCGGCAAGTACCCGGTGATCTGCGTCGTGTTATTCAATCCTAGCAATGGTACCTGTTTCGCTTCCTTCGGCGCCCACCCTGATTTCGGTGTCGCACTTGAGCGTACGGTCACCGAATTGCTACAGGGTCGTGGATTAAAAGATTTAGATGTCTTTACTCCTCCCACGTTCGACGATGAAGAAGTTGCTGAACACACTAACCTCGAAACCCACTTTATCGATTCAAGCGGCCTAATTTCTTGGGATATGTTCAAGGATGGCGGCGATTATCCATTTATCGACTGGTCGTTCTCAGGCACTACCGAGCAAGAGTTCGCGACGTTGATGGCTATTTTCCAACACGACCAGCAAGAGGTCTATATTGCTGATTACGAGCACTTAGGCGTATACGCATGCCGTATCATCGTGCCAGGCATGTCCGATATCTATCCAGCGGAAGACCTGTTATTAGCCAACAACAATATGGGCGCCGACCTACGCCAGATTATCCTGTCATTGCCTGGATCAGAGTGGGAAGCGCAAGAGTATCTGGAATTAATCTCTACGCTGGATGATCACGGCTTAGATGACTTTACCCGTGTCCGTGAGCTGTTGGGTATTGCGACAGGGAAAGATAACGGTTGGTCTACGCTGCGAGTCGGTGAGTTGAAATCGATGCTCGCCTTAGCCGGTGGCGATATCGATCAGGCCTTAACTTGGGCTGAGTGGACGATCGAATTTAACGGTTCGGTCTTCAGCGCAGAGCGTGCCAATTATTATCGTTGTTTGCAAACGCTGCTGCTTTTGGCACTGGAAGATGAACGCCATGCCGTCGATTACCTAAATGCCTTCACTAAAATGTACGGGGCTGAAACCGTTGAAGCAGCTTCTGCGGCCGTGAGTGGTGAGGCGCCGTTTTATGGACTGCAAGAGGTTGACGCGGCACTCACCGCCTTCCCAGCGCATCAATCTCTATTAGCGGCTTATGAAAAGTTACAGGTGGCTAAGCGCCAACATGCGCAAGGCTAATTAAGCGGAAAAAAGTCCTTAGCTTACTCATAAACCCCATCTTCAGGATGGGGTTTATTCATACGATGCATTTATATGAAGCTGCTGATATTCAGTAATTGATTATTCGATACTTACCAGTGCCTTACCTATATTTCCGCCTTTAAGCATTGAGAGAAATGCGCCTACAATATTTTCAAAACCGTAATACACTGTTTCTTGTGGTACTACCTTGCCGCTCTGAATATGAGGAATAATAAATTTCTCCAGCTCATTTTGATAGGTTGTGTAATCGCGCACCAAGAATCCTTGTAGAGTTAAGCTCTTACCTACAATATCAAAAAGATTATTAGGCGAAACGGATGGCGTTAAAGCGCTGTATTGTGCAATTGCGCCAATTAGTGCAGCACGTCCAAAATTATTGAACACTGTAATGGCTGCCTCAAGTTGCTCACCACCGACATTATCTAAATAGACATCGATGCCCTCTGGAACTATATCGCGCAATTGAGCGCTAATCCTTCCTGATCGATAAACAAAGGCATCTGTATAGCCTAATTTCTCAGTCAGAATATTAGCTTTTTCAGGGTTCCGAGTACTACCGATTATACGTTTTGCCCCCAGTAGTGCCGCAAACTGGCCTGCTGCTGAGCCTACTCCGCCTGCGGCCGAGGATATGTATATTGATTCACCAGGTTGTAAGCGAGTAATTTTCGTTAGCGCTATCCATGCAGTAAGTCCAGTACCACCTAGCAGGCTTAGCCATGTACGCAAGGGCACCCCCTCAACAGGCGTTATTTTACGACTTTCTTCCGCGGTAACCTGAGCATAAGCTCGCCAACCTTTTCGATGGAATACCCAGTCACCTGGATTTAAGGCTGGGTTAGTTGATTTTACTACTCTCCCTATCGTTCTTCCTTCTAATGGTTCGTCTAATTCCCAGTCTCCATCCATGCACTCCCGCATATAAGGATCTATAGAGAAATGGATATTTTTTACCCAAGCTGCCCCATCTTGCAATGGCTCAAGGGGTTGATCAACAAACCGGAAGTTTTCGATTACGGGCTCGCCATGAGGTCTGGAAATTTGGTGAACAAAGGTATTATGGACATTCATTAGATTATCACCTGCCACGTATGCCGCCTCATTTATCGTTGAACGAGATAATGATTTTATTCTTGTGATCTCGAGTATTTAAATGATTATTTAGCAATATGTTTTGATGAATTAATATAAGAACATTAGCCATCAATAATAGGCTTAAGCTTAATTAATAAATTATAAATAACATTACAGCCATCTATTAATGGACCACCAACCTAAAGATTAAATAAGTTGAAAACCTATAAAATATCCTCTACAAGTTTTTTTAAATACAGTGTAAGTGATTTATGTTCAAAATTTAGTAGGTGTTAGGTCAAGGCGGCCAAACTGAGCTTATACACAATAAGCCATGAAAATTAAATTATCAAAGATGAATGAAAGATAAAAAGCTTATTAAATTAATTTAATAGGTTTTATTAAAACTTATCAATTAAACCAATAATTTTATCGGGTAACGGTAAATTATCCTCGATCATTTTGTCTTCAGTATCGGTACCCTATTCAAGGGATGTTTACTCGTACACATAAACCACTCACCTCATCAGAGGTTAGACTAGGTAGCATACTTATCAAACTACATGATTCGATGCTCATACCCTCGATTTACCAAGCTAGTACGGCCTGATCTCAAAATCTATACGGTAAGCTTAAGTGTCATAAATTTAGTACAAAGACCCTACTAACGAAGAGGCCTGTATTAGATATATTATTGGAATAAAAAAAAGGCCTCAATCGCGGCCTTTTTTTATGCGTGAGCAATGGGGGTCGCCTGCTGATCCGTTTTACGCAGCAACATCATCAAGTATACAAACGCCACGATTGCGATCATCACGAATAAGATATTGTCTGACCAGGTTTCCATCAGTAACGACGTAATCGCGGGCCCTGCAAGACTTCCGGCGGTATAGCTGAGCAACAACGCTTGATTCATCGGGATCAGCTCGGACTTAGCGACTCTTTCGCAAGCCCACGCCATCGCTACCGGATAGAGGGTGAAGCCCGCGCTGCCGAGAATAAATAATCCGGCCACCAACGAGGCATTCATCAACATGGCAATTGCCGCGAGGATAACGATAAAGACTTGTACGCGCAGTACCAATAAGCGCCCATAACGATCGGCTAATTTACCCAACGGCCACTGCGCGATGATACCCGCACTGATTAAAAGCGCCATCCAATATCCGACATTACTGTCGCTCATTCCTTTATGAGAAAGATACAGCGGCATCAGGCCGTACAGTGATCCTAAGACGACGCCGGAGATAATGCATCCGTTGATCCCCAGACGGGATTGACGACGAAAGAACATCTTTATCACGCCGGGTTGCTTAGGCGTTTCTAATGCCTCTTCCGCCTCCCCCGCGGTGACCGCGACAAATAATAATGGGATAATCGCCAACATCATCAGGGTCACCAAAGCGGGGACTAACGCGCTGACCGATAATGGCATGGCACTGATAAACAGCTGCCCGAAAACGGTACCAAGGTAATAGACAATCATATAGGCCGCGAGCAGACGTCCGCGATTCGAAATAGTCCCGGAGCAGAGTAAGGCGCTTTCAACAATCACCCACAGTAAGGCACAGCCATTACCGGCGATAAAACGCCAAAATGCCCAGCTTTCAAAAGAGTGGCTAAAGACTAAGACTAAGGTCGCGATAGCGAAAATCGCGGTGGCTAAATAGTAGCTACGATTGAAGCCTAAGCGGTTAATTAATTTACCCGCAAATAGCGTACCGGTAAGGTTTCCGGTAAAGAATGCTGAACTGATTAACCCAATTTGTAGGGTTGACCATGACTCGTGGGAAAGCCACAGCGGAATTTGTGTATTGAGCACAGCGATGCATACCGTTAAAAGTAGCAAGCCACTCAGTAAAAGCACAACTGGACGTGAAAGCGCCGACATGATGGTTGGGATAACTCAGAGTAGGGAAAGTAGGCGAATAATGGCAGGGTTTACACCAAAGTCAATTAGCCAAAATTATAGAAGGCATTTTTTGTTTCGGGCAAAAAAAACTCCATCGTTGCCGACGGAGCTTCGCACCTATTTCGATAATTAGCCGATAAACTCGATGCCTTTCATATAAGGTTTCAATACTTCTGGCACTTGAATACGACCATCTGCTAACTGGTAGTTTTCAAGCACAGCAACCAGTGTACGGCCCACTGCCAAACCAGAACCGTTGAGGGTATGAACGAGGCGTGTTTTGCGATCACTCTTCGAACGACAACGTGCCTGCATGCGCCGAGCTTGGAAGTCTCCGGTATTTGAGCACGACGAGATTTCCCGATAAGTATTCTGCGCTGGTAACCAAACTTCGAGGTCATAGGTTTTACAGGCGCCAAAACCGATATCACCCGTGCAAAGTAATACTTTGCGGTACGGCAGGTCGAGTAGCTGTAAGACCTTCTCCGCATGTCCCGTCAATGTTTCTAAGGCTTCCATGGAGTGCTCAGGCGCAACGATCTGCACCATTTCGACTTTGTCGAACTGGTGCATACGGATTAACCCACGTGTATCGCGGCCATAGGAACCCGCCTCGGAACGAAAACACGGCGTATGCGCAGTAAACTTAAGCGGCAGGGTCTCTTCGTCGATAATCTCATCACGGACGAGATTAGTGACCGGCACTTCAGCCGTAGGAATTAGCGCGTACTGGCTGTTACCGGCTTCTTCGTCGAGAGGACGGGTGTGGAACAGATCATTACCGAATTTAGGAAGTTGTCCCGTTCCGAACAGCGAGTCATGGTTAACTAAGTAAGGAACATACAGCTCAGTATAGCCGTGCTGCTCGGTATGCAAATCGAGCATAAACTGAGCTAAGGCACGGTGTAGGCGTGCAATCTGGCCTTTCATTACGACGAAACGTGAACCGGTGAGTTTCACCGCAGATGCAAAATCTAACCCACCGCTCATCTCGCCCAAATCGACATGGTCTTTCACCGGAAAATCATACTGCTTAGGCGTACCCCAGCGTAAGATTTCCTGGTTCTCACTATCGTCTTTCCCATCGGGAACCACATCGTCGGGGATATTGGGTAGGGTTAAGGCTAGCTGGCGGATTTCACTCAGTAACGCGTCGAGGTCGGCTTTTGCCTGATCTAACTTTTTCCCCTAACACATTGACTTCGTTTCGCAATGGCTCGATATCTTCCCCGCGCGCTTTCGCTTGGCCGATCGATTTGGATCGTGCATTACGCTCGGCTTGCAACGTTTCCGTTTCAACTTGCAGAACCTTACGACGCTCTTCGAGCGAGCGCAGCGTTTCTACATCTAAGGTGAATCCTCGGCGTGCCAGTTTTTCTGCAACTGCGTCTGGCTCATTACGCAACAGATTGGGATCGAGCATGCTAATCCTGTTTAAGTAAGTGAAAAAAACTTGTCGTGAGTCACGACAACGATAAGTGTCAGATTACCGGAATGTTAATTGCGGCGGTAGCGTTTTGTCTGACTATTATGATCCTGCTCGGTAAGCCAGGCGAGTTTTTCAGCAATTTTGCTTTCGAGGCCACGAGAAGTTGGGTGGTAGTAACGAGTCTGCGCCATCTCGGGAGGAAAATAGTTCTCGCCAGCCGCATAAGCGTGTGGCTCGTCATGGGCATAGCGATACTCTTTCTTCAGCCCCATTTCTTTCATTAAGGCTGTTGGGGCATTACGCAGGTGGTCAGGCACATCGTAGTCAGGCGAGTGCCGAGCATCCTGCATCGCTTGGTTAAAGGCGGTATAAACTGCGTTGCTTTTGGGCGCACAGGCTAGATAGACCAGCGCCTGGGCTATCGCCCTCTCCCCCTCTGCCGGACCTACTCGGGTATAACAGTCCCATGCTGCGAGCGCCACCTGCATGCCGCGCGGATCGGCATTCCCCACATCTTCTGAGGCGATAGCCAATAAGCGGCGCGCGACATAGAGCGGATCGCCGCCCGCAGTGATGATACGCGCGTACCAATACAACGCGGCATCTGGGGCAGAGCCGCGCACCGACTTATGCAAGGCAGAGATGAGATCGTAGAAACGGTCGCCTTTATTATCGAAGCGCGCGCTCCGTTCACCAGCGATCTCGGTGAGGAGCTCGGGGGTTAGCAAACGTTGGTCTTGCGCTGAAACCTCAGCCATATCGGCCATCATCTCTAAGGTATTGAGCGCTCGCCGTGCATCGCCATTGACCAGCTCAGCGATCATTTTACGGGTAGCGTCGGGTAGAACAAGATTTTGCCCCGCTAACCCACGTTCGCTATCGGCCATCGCTTGGTCGAGGATACTTTCTATCTCCGCATTGCTTAACGACTTCAATAAATAGACCCGCGCCCGGGATAACAGCGCAGAGTTAAGTTCGAAGGAGGGATTTTCCGTCGTCGCCCCAATAAAGGTAATAGTACCGTCTTCAATATGAGGTAAGAACGCGTCTTGTTGGCTTTTATTGAAGCGGTGTACCTCGTCAACGAACAAGATCGTGTGTTGTCCAGATTGACGATTGATACGGGCTAATTCGATCGCTTCGCGGATCTCTTTGATACCGGAAGTGACGGCAGAAACGCGCGAGACGTGAGCTTGCGCGTAGAACGCCATGATCTCCGCAAGCGTCGTTTTTCCGGTACCGGGAGGCCCCCACAGGATCATAGAGTGAAGGTGTCCCGCTTTAATCGCTTTAGCGAGGGGTTTACCGGGCGCTAGAATATGATGCTGGCCGATATACTCATCGAGTGTTGTCGGGCGCATCCTCGCAGCCAGTGGTTGAAATGCGGCTGGCGCAAAGTCTAACGATAGATTACTCACGGCTTCCCCCTTGTTACTTATTGACGCTGATCATCCACCGTCACGCCTTTCGGTGGGGTAAACTGAAACTTAGACGCTTCGATCGCGCCATTTTTCTGACTTTTTAATTGATAATTACTGCGCTGGCCATCTTGCTCGACCGCGCTGAATTGGTTGATGGTTCCCTCTGGAGTCACATCAATACTAAATTGTTTCAAATTCCCGCCACCGGTTTTTGGCGTCAGCGCGAAGTGATCGCCTTGCTGTTGCACATTATAGTTCTTCCAATCAGTACTTTGATTGCGCGCGATAAGCATAAACGGTGTATTACTCGTCGCGTTTTTCAGCCAGGTCGCGCTTACCTGCTCAACAAACGGATTATAGAACCAGAGTGTTTTACCATCAGAGATAATAGTGCTTTCATCCGGAGCAGTCATATGCCAATTGAACAAGCTAGGACGCTTTACCCACAACTCACCTTGTCCCTGTTGCACGTTTGCACCCGACCCATCAGTCACGGTTTGGGTAAAGCTGGCATGAAAGCTATTCACCTTATTCAGGCGTGATTGCAAGGCCGAGGCATCATCGGCGAAGGCATGTAAAGAAAGTAAACTCGCCATCAATCCTGTGGCAACGGTCATCTTTTTCATCACTGGTAATTCCTTATAAGTTCTTGTTCGAGGTGGAATAACTGTAGTCTTAACTTTACTCTTCGAACAGGAGAATAGGTGTAAATAGGATATGGGGACGTTCTTCTTATAGACAATAGGCCAGAGTAAACTCTGGCCTATTTATTCTGCCGACTTAGCGATTACATCTCGTGGGGAGGCGGCGAGAGGACTTCCCGATTACCGTTATTTCCTGGTTCGGAGACGATCCCTTGCGCTTCCATCTGCTCGATGATACGCGCCGCACGGTTATAGCCGATACGGAACTGACGCTGTACACCGGAGATCGAGGCACGACGTTTCTCAACGACGAAGCCGACTGCTTGATCAAACAGCGGATCGAGTTCTTCACCACTGCCATCAGGCCCGCCAGCGCCATTGTCGCTTTCATCACCCGCGGTAATGCTTTCAATGTACTGTGGACGACCGCGAGCCTTCCAGTCTTGTACCACCGCATGGACTTCTTGGTCGCGAACAAACGCACCGTGAACCCGTATAGGCATTGATGAGTTCGGCGGCATATAAAGCATATCCCCCATCCCCAGCAAGGATTCAGCCCCTGCTTGGTCGAGAATGGTACGCGAATCGATTTTACTTGAGACCGTAAAGGCGATACGCGTTGGAATGTTTGCTTTAATTAATCCCGTAATCACGTCCACAGAGGGACGCTGGGTAGCCAGCACTAGGTGGATACCGGCCGCACGCGCTTTCTGAGCGAGGCGCGCGATAAGCTCTTCCACCTTCTTGCCCACCGCCATCATCAAGTCGGCAAATTCATCGACCATAACGACGATATAAGGAAGTTTTTCTAAGACTGGCGGCTGGGTATCCATGCTATCGCCCGGCTTCCAGAACGGATCGGGGATCGGCCGCCCCATCGCTTCCGCTTGTTCAATTTTCTCGTTATAACCGGCGAGATTTCTTACCCCTAACGCTGACATCAGTTTATAGCGGCGTTCCATCTCCATGACGCTCCAACGCAGGGCGTTAGCAGCATCCTTCATATCGGTCACGACTTCGGTTAATAGATGCGGGATCCCCTCATAAACCGATAACTCCAGCATTTTCGGGTCGATCATAATAAAGCGCACTTCATCAGGGGTCGCTTTATATAAGATACTGAGGATCATCGCATTGACCCCGACTGACTTACCGGAACCGGTCGTACCCGCGACCAGTAAGTGCGGCATTTTTCCAAGGTCAGCCACCACTGGGTCACCCGAGATATCTTTGCCCAGCACGATACTCAGCGGCGAAGGGTTATCCCGGAATGCTGGACAGTCGAGTACCTCGCGTAGATAGACGGTTTGTCGATGCTGGTTCGGTAATTCGAGTCCGACATAAGGTTTACCCGGTATGACTTCTACCACCCGCACGGCGATAGCGGACAGCGAACGCGCTAGGTCGCGAGAGAGGTTGGAAATACGCGCAGCCTTCACGCCCGGCGCGAGATCAAGCTCAAAGCGGGTAATGACCGGACCAGGTGAGATCCCAACGACATCCGCCTTGATACGGAAATCCGCGAGTCGTGCTTCGACTAGCTGCCCCGTTTGTTCAAGTGCGAACATATCCACTGGCTCTTCCTCGGCAGGGGGAGCGGTCAATAGGTCTAACGTCGGTAACGGCGTAGTCGGCTTCGCCAACGGCTGTTCGTGTCGCACTAAGAACGGATGGAATAAGCTATCTTTCGCTGCCACTGTTGGAGCTGGCTCTACGACAGGTTGCGTTTCAACCGGCGCAGCTTGCGGGATCACTGGCTCCACGCTAGGGCTAGGCGTCGGTTCCGTAGGCGTGAGAGTAAAAATCGGTTCACTTGGCGTGTCGTCGACCAACTCTTCCATCGGGGAAAAACTAAAATCAGAGAGATCGAGGAGCGGTGATTTTTCAGCCGGACTCGATTGCGGCGATTGTTCATAGCGTTGCTGCTGCACCGCATGGAACTGGCGAGCCAACTCCTCTTGCTGCGCTTGTTCTTCAATATCTACCTCCGGCTCGGAGGAGATAGCCGATGGGGTCTCGATATAACGCTCGGACTGCTGCGCAGAGAATTGTGCCGCTAATTCAGCCGTCTGGTTAGCCAGTAGCTCTTCATCAGTCTGATCAGACTCCTCGCGCTGGCGGTTCTTTTCTTCCGCCTGGCGTTGCGAGGGTAACTTAATGCCATAGGAGGCCAATTCGCGGCGCGTAGGAATACGCACTGGATTCGGACGCGGGAGTTCGGGACCAATTCCTTGTTTTACTTGCGAGCTAGTTCCTGACTCTTTCAGCTTTTGGCCTGAGAGATCGGGATGAGTCAGTTTACCCATACTCGCCGCTGCAGCAAAAGGTGATTGTGCTTTCGCGACAGCTTCGGCTGCCACTGGGGTAACGGCAGCAGCAGGTGCTTGGGCCATCGAGGGCTGGCTGACAGTTGGCGTAATTGGCGCCTTAACCGGTTCAATAGCAGTCGCCGCAGGCGATGCGGATTGGTACGCTTGGCTTTGCGACGGGATTTCAAAATGATAAACCGGTTGTGCCTGCTCCGTTTCTACAGAGAGGGTATGCTCTGGCATCTGCGCTTGCGGGGCTACGGGCGCCACGGATGCAGAGTGCTGTGCGACAGGATCGGGATGCTGCACAACAACCGGTTCACTCTTCGGTGCGACAGTCGGTTCATAGGCTTGTGGAGCCGTGTGTGTAGACTCAGTCCCCGTGTCCTGTTCGACGGGCCGCGGTTGATAGTCTAGTAATGGGTCGTAATCCAGCAGCGGGTCGTACTGAGACTCTGCCGTCTCAGTCGTCGCTGGCCGCGGCGCCAACAGTGGATCGTCATGCTCGGCCTCGACACCTTCTGGTGTCGCTCTATTAACGAGGCGTCGGAAAACATTTTTTCCAGTTTTTTGGACAGGGACTTCATCCGCAGAGGAATGCTGCGCCACGGGTGGCTCTAACCGTTCTTCCTCTTCCCAGTACTCTTCACCTTGGCGATGGCGTGCAAAAGTGACGACACGCAGTACTGCATTACCAATTTTTTCAGCGATCGTTAGCCAAGACCAGCCGGTATAAAGAGTGATACCCGCAGCCCAGATAAAGAGGAGAATTAATGTGCCCAAGGCAGGTGCAAAAAATTGTGACATCGCGCTGCTGACCAAACTGCCGATAACGCCGCCAGAAGCAAAATACCAGATATCATCGGCATTCAGTGATGCCAAGCCACATGTTGTGACGACTAGGCTCAATACCCCTATAAGACGCAGACCAATGGCGAAAAAGTCGATGTAGTGCTGCTCTTTGAAGCGGTAGCGGTGCGCAATCCAGCATAACCCAAGAATCACGACAGGAATGGCATAAGCCATCATCCCAAAGATGAACAGTAAGGTATCTGCCAACCAGGCACCGATTCCACCCCCCAAATTATGGATAGGTTCGTGCCAAGCCGTTTGCGACCAACTGGGATCAGAAGGGTTAAAGCTAACTAATGAGATCATCAAATAGACGGCAAACAGCGCAATCAGAATCAATAAAGCCTCTAACAAGCGGCGTCCACTACTCATAGGGGTTAAAGCAATATCTTTATCTTCAATGTATTCCTGGCTCAAGAGTACTCTCCAGGTGCCTGTCAAGGGAGGAAGGAACAACGCTAATAACGTTGTCCCTGTATGAATTTACAGGAGTGTACCGAAAAAATTCAGCCTTTGCACCTGTCTGATCTAGCGAGTTTTGATCACTAAACGATTACTTTGCTTAACTTCTTCCATCACAACATAGGTTCTTGTGTCATTGACGCCCGGTAAACGCAGGAGTGTTTCGCCAAGGAGCTTACGATAAGCAGACATATCGGGTACGCGGGTTTTAAGGAGATAATCAAAGTCGCCAGAAACTAAATGACACTCTTGTGTTTCTTCTAGTTTTTGCACCGCCGCGTTAAATTGTTCAAACACATCTGGCGCCCCACGATTCAGAGTTATCTCAACGAAAACTAATAATGAGGCGTCTAGATAATGGGGATTCAGTAGCGCAGTATAGCCGAGGATAAATCCTTGGCGTTCTAAGCGACGCACGCGCTCTAGGCAGGGAGTTGGAGAGAGTCCCACGCGTTTGGAGAGTTCGACGTTGGAGATCCGTCCATCTTTCTGTAGTTCATTAAGTATATTGCGATCTATGCGATCAAGGTCCTTGCTGGGACGCTTTTTGTTATCAACCATGTTTGATTATCTCTTTTATTGCCGAGCCTAAATACAAAGCCCGCCCCTGTGCCCGGGGATTGTTTGGCCCGCTTATGTTGTGTTGTCGCAAATGGCAGTACGCTAAGGCGATTAACCACCTCCCCTGTTTTCGCAAAACAATAGCGGATTGTCAAAGCAAAACATCTTTTTTCAGTACAACATTCGGTATTTTTTTTATTTTTATTCATAGGCTATGATTATTCTCGATAAAACAGCCCTTTTTGCCGCCCTTTTAACCAATTTCTCTAGCGCAGCCCCTTTTATCTCCCCTACCTATTACAACAATAGGCAACAAAACTCACAGAGGCTTTTTTTCGAGGTAAAGATTCCCTACAATCAAGGAAATTATGTAGTGATACTGAGGAATCAAAATGGCCAAACACAGCAAACTCTTAATCCTAGGCTCCGGGCCTGCGGGTTATACCGCTGCGGTCTACGCTGCGCGCGCGAACCTTAGCCCTGTGCTAATTACAGGCGTTGAAAAAGGCGGGCAATTGACCACCACCACAGAAGTCGAAAATTGGCCAGGTGATCCTAATGACTTAACCGGTCCTCTCCTTATGGATCGGATGCACGAGCACGCGGTTAAGTTCAATACCGAAATTATTCTCGACCAGATCACGAGTGTTGATCTTCAACAGCGCCCGTTTCGCCTTATCGGCGACAGTGAAGAATACACTGCCGATGCGTTAATTATCGCTACGGGTGCTTCGGCCCGATATATCGGCCTGCCTTCTGAAGAGGCTTTTAAAGGACGCGGCGTCTCCGCTTGCGCGACCTGCGATGGTTTCTTCTATCGTAAGCAAAAGGTCGCCGTGGTTGGGGGGGGTAACACTGCCGTCGAAGAAGCGCTTTATTTGTCTAATATTGCCGCAGAAGTCCACCTGATTCACCGCCGCGACAATTTCCGCGCGGAGAAAATCCTGATTGACCGCCTCATGGATAAAGTCAGCAGCGGTAACATCATCCTGCATACTGATCGTACCCTTGAGGAAGTGGTCGGTGACGAGATGGGCGTAACAGGGGTGAAACTCAAATCGACGAATGATCAGTCTATTGCTGAGTTAGCCGTGGCTGGCGTATTCATCGCCATCGGCCACAAGCCGAATACGGCGATTTTTGCTGATCAACTGACCCTACAAGATGGTTATATCGTGGTGCAATCTGGCCTCGCCGGTAACGCCACCCAAACCAGTATCCCGGGTGTTTTCGCCGCGGGTGATGTGATGGACCATAATTATCGCCAGGCGATCACTTCTGCGGGAACCGGCTGTATGGCTGCGCTAGATGCAGAACGTTATTTAGACGGATTAGTTAGCGAAAATAACTAATTTGTTAAATGCATGATCTAGGTTAATCTTGGCGGCAGCTTATCTGTCGCCTTTTTTGTCTCTGCCATGCTAAAGTTGTTGTCACTTTCAGATAGTCGATGTTCAATTCCAATAGGTCAGTGACTCTCTCGTGGATAAATCAAGACAAAAGCAACTTACCCTCTGGCTCAAGGCGCAGCGTTACCTTGCAAAACGCTGGCTCAATCTTTCAGTGATACTCGGTACAGGTAGCGCGCTGGCCATCCTCTTGCAGGCATACTGTTTAGCAGAATTACTGCAACTAGCCCTGATTGACCATCATCCTCTCTCTCAGCTCTATCCGTGGCTCGCGATGTTGATGGGATGCTTTATCTTACGCGCGGTACTGCATTATCTACGTGAAAAAGTCGGAGTGAAAGCAGGCGAGGTGTTACGGATCGCAATCCGCCAAGTGATTGTAGATCGGTTAGAAACGCTGGGACCCGTCTGGGTCGCCTCCCGTCCGGTAGGGAGTTGGACGACACTGCTCCATGAGCAGATCGAGAAGATGCACGATTATTATGCGCGCTATCTGCCGCAAATGACCTTAGCGGCCGTCATTCCACTGTTGATCCTTATCACTCTCTATCCGATTAACTGGGCCGCGGCGACAATTTTACTGCTTACCGCCCCGCTCATCCCATTGTTTATGGCTATGGTGGGGATGGGGGCCGCGGATGCTAATCGCCGTAATTTCGCCGCACTCGCGCGACTTAGCGGTGATTTTCTAGATCGTCTGCGTGGTTTGGATACCCTGCGCTTATTTAATCGCCGCCAGCCTGAAGAACAAGCTATCGCCGAAACATCCGAACAGTTTCGCTTACGAACGATGGAAGTGCTGCGGATTGCTTTTCTCTCCTCGGCAGTCCTCGAGTTCTTTGCCTCAGTCTCTATTGCCATCGTCGCGGTCTACTATGGTTTCTCTTACCTTGGCGTCTTTCACTTCGGCAGCTACCATGGAACGGTCACGTTATTTGCAGGGTTTATTGCGTTGATCCTCGCCCCGGAATTTTTCCAACCCTTACGCGATCTTGGTAGTTTCTATCATGCAAAAGCGCAGGCGGCTGGTGCGGCAGATGAAATTGAAGCATTTCTCTCGCAGACTGAAAAACTGCTACCGACGCTCCCTGAACAGCCGACTCTTTTGCCTCGCGGCACGGCGCTCACCATAGAAGCACGCGATTGGATTATTTATTCTATTGAGGGTGTTCACCTCGTCGGACCGCTTAATTTTCGTCTGGATGTAGGGCAACGAGTCGCTATCGTAGGCCCGAGTGGGTCGGGGAAGAGTACTATTCTTAATGCCTTACTTGGCTTTCTGCCTTATAAGGGGTCGTTACTGATCAACGGACACGAACTCAATACATTGATTCGCCAAGACTGGCTTGAACGGGTGAGTTGGGTGGGACAACACCCTCGCCTTCTCTCCTGTTCTGTGGCGGAAAATATTTCTGCGCAAGGCACCTTAAGCCAAGAAGCCTTACAGACCATCGTCGAGCAAACCGGTATCGATGAATTCATTGACCGCTTAGCGCAAGGTCTTGCGACAGAGGTGAGCGAAGAGAGTACTAACCTCTCAGTGGGTCAAGCCCAGCGGATCGCTGTCGCCCGTGCACTAGCGAAACAAGGCGATTTATTGCTGTTGGATGAACCGACCGCTAGCCTCGATCGTCATCACGAACAACGTGTTATGCAGAGCCTACAAATGGCCAGCCATCAACAAATGACAGTGATGGTCACCCACCAACTGGATCAATTAACGAACTGGCCGGTGATTATGGTCATGGAGGCGGGCAAGATCGTGCAAACGGGTGATTATACAACGCTTGCCGCAGAAGCTGGATTATTCCAACGTATGATCAGCCATCGCTCAGGGGAGATTGAATAATGAAAGCGTTACTCCCTTTCTTAACATTGTGGCGTAGACACCGCTGTCAACTATTACTCGGCATTCTACTCGCCACGCTAACGTTACTCGCCAGCGTAGGGCTGCTCAGCCTTTCCGGCTGGTTTCTCGCCGCCTCCGCCATGGCGGGTAGCGCAGGGATCTATACCTTTAATTATATGTTGCCCGCCGCTGGGGTGCGGGGTGCGGCCGTTCTGCGTACCGTGGCCCGTTATTTAGAACGCTTGGTCAGTCATGATGCGACCTTTAAGGTTCTTAAACACCTTCGTGTCACTATTTTTAGTAAGGTCTATCCATTGACCCCCGCGGGTACCCACCAATTCCGCCAAGGTAACCTGCTTAACCGTTTTGTTGGAGATGTCGAAACGCTCGACCACCTCTATTTGCGGGTGATCTCTCCCGTGACCGGGGCGGTGTTGGTCGCACTGGTCGTCGGATTCGGCTTAAGCTTTATCAATCTGTCTGCCGCGCTGATTGTGGCGATAGTTATGTTCAGCGTGATCCTTCTTTTCCCACCGATTTTTTACTATAAGGGGAAGCCTGCGGGCGAACAAATTGCTGCCTTAAGTAGCGCCTATCGTCAGCAACTCACTACCCACTTGAGTGCGATGTCAGAGCTATTACTTTTCCCAACGTCTAAGGATTGGCGGGTAACTCTTCAGCAGACAGAGAAAAAGTGGCTCGCAACTCAGGCTCGACAACAGAACCTCAGTAGCCTTGCACAAAGTCTGATCATCGTCTTAACCGGAATAACGGTTATTGCGGTATTTATTACCCTTTCCTATTCTCAAGCGGCTCAGGTCGCCACCGCCAATAGCGCATTATTAATTTTCTGTGTCCTCGCCGCTTTCGAATCTCTTGGGCCTGTTGCGGTAGCCTTTCTCCACTTATCAGAAGTCTCTATTGCCGCCGAACGTCTGCAGCAGCTACTCGTACAGACACCGCAGGTCGACTTTCCCCCCGCGACGCTTGCCGATCCAGGTTCGATCTGTGAGTTGACACTGACTGATGTCGATTTCCGTTATACGGATACTGGCCCTAATGTCCTCGACCAGCTAACGCTGACCGTGGCTGCCAAACAGAAAATCGCCCTCTTAGGAAGTACAGGTTGCGGTAAGACGACTTTACTGCAGCTATTAACGCGCGCTTGGGACCCGATAGCGGGGGAAATTAGGATTAATCAGCAGCCTATTCAGGCTTATTCAGAGACACAGTTACGGTCAATGACGACCGTCGTCAGCCAACGCGTTGCCATTTTTAACCAGACGCTACGTGAAAACTTAACGCTCGCACAACCCTTAGCCGATGATTTACAGCTGACAGAAAGCTTACGTGCTGTAGGCTTAGACGCGCTGCTAGACGGTGCGGGATTGGATGCCTGGTTAGGCGAAGGGGGGCGACCACTTTCCGGCGGAGAACGACGTCGGTTAGCGATTGCGCGTGCCTTACTGCATAACGCGCCAATATGGCTACTCGACGAACCGCTCGAAGGATTAGATGCTCAAACCGAGCACCAGATCATGCAACTGTTACTCGCCGTTACTGAGCATAAAACCGTGTTGCTAGTGACTCATCGACTCACAGGTATTGAAGCCGTCGATAAGATCTGTGTGATGGATGAGGGGCGTATTATCGAAATGGGCACTCATCAACAGTTAATGGCGAGCCCATCACGCTATTACGCGTTTCGTCAGCGCCAAAAAGAGCAGCAAGCGCTATGACGGCTAGCTTCTTGCCCTGCTTGGATCACCAACCGATCTCGAGCTTCCCATCACCCGAGACGGCGCTCTGCTCCCCACAAGGTTTGTTAGCTTATGGTGGGGATCTGCAAGCAGAACGATTACTTTGCGCATACCGCGAGGGAATATTCCCGTGGTTCTCTGCCGAAGACCCTATCTTATGGTGGAGCCCGGACCCGCGCGCGGTACTTCCCATCGAGGAATTTCATCTTAGCCGAAGTATGCAGCGTTTTTTACGTACTTGCCCTTATCATGTAACGCTCAATAATGATTTTCGGGGCGTTATCGAAGGCTGTGCCTCGACACATACTGACGGCACCTGGATCACCGACCAAGTCATCAGCGCATGGTGTGAACTTGCCGCGCGAGGTCAAGCCCATTCGGTGGAAGTATGGCAAGGCACGACCCTGGCCGGGGGGCTTTACGGTATGGCGTTAGGCGGGCTTTTCTGCGGCGAGTCGATGTTTAGTCGGCGAACCAACGCCTCGAAACTCGCATTGCTCACACTATGCCGTCACTTTGCTGGCTTTGGCGGCGAGCTTATCGACTGTCAGATCCTAAATCCGCATACCGAATCGTTGGGCGCGCGCGACCTACCGCGCGCTGAGTTTCTGCAGCAATTAGTCGTGCTACAAAACAGGGTGATTTCGCCGGAATGTTGGGGTAAACAACGCTTATTTTAGGTCTGAATGAATGTTTAACAGGCTTTTTCAAGAAAAGGTAGTATAATACTGGCGCTTGTTATGCTGGTGGCGGTTTGGTAAACACCTTATTTCTTTCCCCCACTCTCTTCTTGCAGAACCACGATAGGGCATGTAGCGCTAACGGCTAGCCATTCATCGTGTTCTTCAAACGACATAACACCCACATTCACGTAAAGATGGCGCACTTGACGCCCAGCGCTGACCAAATTGGTCGCCTTTTCTTTACACAGGTATAAGAATTCGGCATTATTCTGTCGATTAAACACTTAGTTAGTCCATTCAGAGGATTCGATGGCCAAAGAAGACAATATTGAAATGCAGGGCACCGTACTGGATACGTTACCCAACACCATGTTTCGTGTAGAACTCGAAAATGGGCACGTAGTTACAGCTCATATCTCAGGTAAAATGCGTAAAAACTACATTCGTATTCTTACCGGTGATAAAGTTACCGTTGAACTGACCCCCTACGACTTAACGAAAGGTCGCATTGTCTTCCGTAGTCGTTAATCATTTTAGTTAATGACTGCCATAAAAAAAGGCCGGATAATGAAGTGACCCCATAAACTTGGACACTTTTAGTTAGATGGCCTGTAAGGCCTGGTTTCGGTATTCAACCGGAGTTAGGCCTTTTAACTTGGCTTTGATCCGCTTGGTATTGTAATACTCTATATACTCGCTAATCTTTTCTATCAACTCATCAGCATTTTTAAAATCATTCCCGTGATACATTTCTGACTTCAATAAACCAAAAAAATTTTCAGCAACCGCATTATCTAAGCAATTACCTTTGCGCGACATACTTTGCTTAATACCGTTATCTGCCCGTTGTTTCTGATAATAATGGTTTCGGTATTGCCAACCTTGGTCGCTATGTAATAGCGGTTTTTCTGTCCCGGTTAGGCGACTCAACCCCCGTTCTATCATGTCAGTCACCAACTGTAAGCGAGGTGCCTTAGCTATTTTGTACGCCACAGCTTCTTGATTATATAAATCAATAATGGGCGATAAATAGACTTTTTTCCCGCCAACGTTAAACTCGGTCACATCAGTGACCCATTTTTCATTTGGCTTGCCAGCGGTGAAGTTTCGTTTAAGGTAGTTGGGGGCGCTGTTTCCTATATTACCTCGATACGAACGGTATTTTTTGGGCCTAACTGTCGACTTTAGGTTAAGCTTTTCCATCAAACGCTGAACCGTTTTATGATTCAGTGTTATCCCTTCATGTTTCAGTGTCAAATGGATGCGTCTATACCCGTAGCGGCCTTTATGCTCATGGTAAATACTCTCAATGCGAGCAAGTTCTTTTTCATAAGCAACAGGTCTTCGCAACGCGCTAATAGGGTAATAAAAGACACTCTTTGCGAGCTTTATTGCCGAGAGTAAGTGTTTTAAGGAATACTGTTTTTTCAGAGCTAAAACGGCTAACGTTTTTTCTTTGTTTGTTGTCGCTTTAACTGTTTCAGCTCTTCCAACTTTTTTAGTACCGCATTCTCCGCACGCAAATAGGCAACTTCCTCTTTAAGCTCTTCAAGGCTCTTTTCATCGTCTGAACGAACTGGCGTAGTACGGGATGGTTTCATTGCTGGTTTTCCTCTCTGTCGGTATTCAAGCCCAGAAAACCCTAGCTTGTTGTAGCGCTCACGCCACACAGACAGGATACCGGAAGAAATTAAATTGAGTACAGCAGAAGTTTGACCGAGAGACTAACCGTTTGTCGACATAAGTTTTAGCGCTTCGAATCGTGCTGTGGCAGAGCGCAGATGAGGGAGTGGGACGAAAGCATTATCACCGTGAAGCGTAACGACTTGAGCCCAATAGCGAATTTGACGCGGGGGTATCGAATACTCCTTTGAAAGTAAGCACGAAGACTCACCGGATAGATAACGGTTAGCGATGAAAATTTTTAACTGACGGCTATATTTTGCCATAAAAAACCCCCGATAATAGGTTGTCCAACTATCGGGGGTCACTTCACTTATGCGGCCTTTTTTATCTTACTTCGCCATCGTCACAAAACGAATATGCGTCGGCGTACCGATTTGCAAGGTTGCACCCGTTGGTGACAGGTCACCAGTCTCGAGATCGCGCGCAAACTCCACCACATTATTCGAGTAAACGTTCGCCACGAACAGATAACGACCCGTCGCATCAAACGTAAAGTCACGCGGCTCTACGCCACCCGCGGAATAGGTTTTGGATGCAGACAGCTTACCTGTCGCCTTATCCACCGCATAACGAACAATCTGGTTCTTCTCGCCACGGTTGCCTACATATAAGAAACGACCATCTGGCGACAGTGATAGACCTGCGCCACTCATATCGTCAGGCTTAGTCGAATCAGTCAGTTTCTCAGATTGCAGTAGCTCAGTCTTCCCTTGGTTAAAAGAGTAGACCTTCACCTGCGCGGACATCTCCGTCGTGATGTACAGATGCTTACCATCGGCAGAGAATAAGCTATGACGAGGACCATCGCCTTCTGGGAAGTTGATAGTTTTATCTGCTAACAAGCTGAACGGCTGTTTAGCTTTGGTATCGTAGTGATAGACGTGGATCTTATCCGCGCCCAAGTCGGCGGCTAACACGTACTGACCATCAATACTGAACGTGACCGAATGCGCATGGCCCGAAGATTGGCGTTCCGCAACTTTGTTACTCCCTTGGTTATACGGGAAGAACTGTTGGGTTTTACCTAAACGGCCATCTCTCTGTACAGGGATAGCGCTCACTCCAGCTTGTCCGTCTTTCGCGGAATAGTTAGCAACCAGTAAGTAACGACCATCACGACTCAACGCCGAGTGCGTAGGGTGCATGCCGCTGCTATCGACGGTATTCAATAAG
>OFEL01000039.1_pt1 | contig 21338 bp, 32 predicted proteins | sample 1521181 | NCBI WGS metagenome assembly OFEL01 (sample SAMN05335686, study PRJEB24111) | insect metagenome | biome: ENVO:00009004; isolation source: gut from larvae fed green olives | host: Bactrocera oleae | place: Israel | collected 2011-11
GTGGCTCTGAAATTGAATAGTACTGACAAAACAATCAATAGCCACGGCAAAAAAAAAACAAAAAAAAAACAAAAAAACTATCCGGGAACTAAGCAGCCAAAAACATCAACTATTCTGCTTTCATAAAAATAAATAATTAATTATTTACTTTTTTTGTTTTTATTAATAACTATAAATAAAAAAACACATAAAGTAATTTATTTTTATGTTTTAGTATTTTTGTTTATTCAAACTCAACTAGATAAAAAAATTATTTATGATTTAAATGACCGTCCTGCTGGAACTTTTGCTATGGCCTTAATTTTAGATGGTGTAGTTGAGTTTAATAATCTGGCGTCAACTGCCAGCATTCAAAAGGTATCTGCTTACGGTAAATTTAAATTATCACCGATGGAGGCAAAGGTTCTCTATCATTTTTTGCATGGCCTGAAAAGATCAACTATTTCAACCATGCTTAATATCAGCATTCCAACAGTGGACACGTATTTTAGGCGTATAAGAGTCAAACTCAATGTTTCATCAAATGTAGAGCTTGTCGAACTGTGCATAAAATATGGTTATCACGAAGTTTTTCCTTTTCAGATGGTTATGGATTTATGATTAAGTTGGTGTCATGGGAAACCATGACACTTTTAATTTTGGTCTTTGACTCCCTCGCCTGTTAACTCTACCTTACGGTATGTAACACAAATTAAAGCTAATCAACTAAAAAAGGACGTGTATTCGTCCGGGCTTCTTATTGCCAAAATTTGCTCTTTAACAAATTGGATCGGGCTGTCACACAACCACAATTCAGGGTGCCGCTGAATGTTCTCGCTAACCCGTTTAAATCGGAATGCAGAATCGGGATGTGATTCACTTATATTTATCAAACAAAAGTGAAGGAGTAAGTAATGGAAAATACTATTTTCGATGAAAGTATTCACGATAAAAAAGGCCACTGTTTGGTTATCGGTAAGCCAGGTTCCGGTAAAACGGTCATGCGCGCGTTTCTAGAACAATGCGTTACTAATATAAAAATTAGTGACGTAACAGAATTTAAATTGCCAATGGATAAGGGTAAGGAAAGTTAATATGCGTAAACCAACCTTTAACGTGTACGTCACGCAGGAATCCCAATCCGGCGAGCACGGCGAAAAAAATACTTACTGGACTAAAGTCGGCGTGGCCTTTGCCCACAACGGCAAACCGGGGATGAACATCATGATCACACCCGGTATTTCCGTTTCCGGCAAGCTGGTACTCCTCGAACCGAAAGACGACGCCGCCCCGCAGGCTGCGCCTGTGGGGTAAACGGAGGCTGCCTGTGAATATCGAATTTTACGGCAGGCGCGCCTTTGCCGTCTGGTTGCTGGTTCTGTTCATCATCTGGCTGATCGCCATTTTCCTGTTCTGAGGTTGCCATGCTTTCCACCACTGCTTTTCTGGCGGTGGCTATGCAGTGTGCCGCCACCGTTCACCCGTCCACGTCGCTTGATGTGGCAAGGGTGGAATCCGGTTTTAACCCCTATGCCATCGCGGAAATTGTGCCAAAGAACGAGAGGGCACCCGGTGACAAAGGTTTTATTACTCACCTTCCAAAAACCAGAGAGGAGGCTATCCGCATCGCCAGCCAGATAGAGGCCAAAGGTCGCCGCTATTCTGCCGGGCTGATGCAAATCACCAGTACCAATTTTCGTCGTTACGGCGTCACCGCCAGCGATCTGTTTAATCCCTGCATCAACCTTTCCGTTTTCGAAAAAATCATCACCGACTGCTACCAGCGAGGCGGCACCCTGAAAAGGGCGCTCAGTTGCTACTACTCCGGCAATTTTGACACGGGGCAGAAAAAGGAGGCCGAGCTTTCACAAACGAGCTACGTGCAGCGTATTGGCTACACCCCGACGACCGCCCGCTATGCCGTTCCCGGAACCCGTGAAGACAAAGCGTCTTCGATGGCAACCGTAGAGGCAATACCTGTGGCTTCACCGTCACGCCCGCGTGTGGTGTGGCCGGGTTCTGTTGTGCGCGGCGTTCCGTCAGGGCTACGCCAGAAACAGGCGACTGCCGTTTATTACCCCGCGCAGGTTGTGCGCGGAAATCATGACGTCTCAAAAAATGAGGAAGAAAAATGAATTTTTTCAGCAAGGTAAAAGGAACTGTCAGCCGTTTTGTTGCCTTTGTATCAGCGGTATTTATGACGGCATTGATGGCAAGCCCGGCGTTTGCAGACGGATTCCAGCGTGCGAATACCGTCATGCAGAAAGTATCAACCGGGCTTCATGGTCTGGCCGCCATCACGATCACCGTGGCCGTAATCTGGATTGGTTACAAGACGCTGTGGAAAGGTGAAAGCCTGGGACAGTGTGGCTATATCATCATTGGCGGCATTCTGATTGGCGGGGGCAGTGAGATCGGCGCCCTGCTGATGAGCTAAGAGGCTGACGATATGGCAAAGCTGCTCAAGGCTATGAAACGCCCGGCGGCGCTGTGGGGGGTGCCGATGGTGCCCCTGCTGGGTGTCACGGGCGTCACCATTATTGCCGCTATCTGGACTTCCGTTGCATTTATGCTGCTGCTCCCGGTTGAGTTTCTGGTCATGAAATCCCTGACCAGAAAGGAACCGATGCGATTTAACCTGATCGCCGTGTGGCTGAGAGCGAAGGGGAAGCCGATAGCGAATCGTCTGTTTGGCGCAACGACCTTCATGCCTGTTGAGCATGAAAACGTTGATATCAAGGAGTTTCTCGACGCAATGAAACTTAACCAGTGTGCCACCGTTAAGAAATACATACCGTATTCCTCGCACATTCATGAACACGTTGTTCGCTCACCTAAAAGCGATCTGTACTGCACCTGGGAGCTGCTGGGAACGCCGTTCGACTGTGAGTCTGAGGAAAACCCTGGAAATCGGAACAAATCAGCTTCACGGGCTGTTCCGCTCGTTTGAAGGAATGCCGGTTACGTTTTATATCCACAATGACCGTAATCAGTTCTCCGACTCGCTGCACAAGGTGTCCGGCAACCCTTACGCCGATGACGTCAGCGGGCTTTACTATTCCTCCCTGGGCAACTTCCGCCGCAACCGTTTGTTCCTGACCGTCTGCTATATGCCCTTTGCCGGGATTGAAAAAGCAGAGCGTAAGCGGATGAAGGACGGGCAAAAACTGCGCGAGCTGGACGCCGCCCTGCGGGAAATGCTGGAAATCAAAGGCTCTCTCGATAGTGCGCTGTCGCGCTATGGTGCCCACTCCCTGGGGACGTTTACCGAAGGGGAAGCGGTGTATTCGTCGCAGTTGGCCTTTTATGAATACCTGTTAACACATGAATGGCGCAGGGTGCGCGTTACCCGGACGCCTGCTTATGACGTGATGGGGTCGGCGGCGTTGTTTTTCGCCGCTGACTCCGGGCAGGTTAATCATGCCAACGGAACGCATTATTTCAGGGGACTGGAGGTGAAAGAGTTCTCGGAAGAAACCGCGACCGGGATGATGGATTCGTTGCTCTATGCGCCCTGTGACTATGTGATCACGCAGACGTATACCTGCATGTCCCGTATTGAAGCGCAAAAAGCCATTAAGCGCACAAGACGGCTGCTAATGAGTGCCGATGATGATGCTGTGTCCCAGCGTCTGGATTTGGACGTGGCGCTTGACCTGTTGATGTCGGGAAAAATCGCCTACGGGCGGCATCATTTTTCGCTGATGGTGTTCTCCCGAACGCTGGACGGACTGGTAGCCGATACCAACGAGATCAGCAACGCCCTGAACAATATCGGCATCACCCCGGTTCCTGCGGAACTGTCGCTATCGGCGGCATACATGGCGCAGCTTCCGGGCAACTACAACCTGCGGCCACGCAAGGGGGAACTGAGCAGCCAGAACTTTGTGGAGCTGGCCGCGCTGCACAACTTTTATCCCGGTAAGCGTGATAAAGCCCCCTGGGGGGAGGCGATGGCGTTAATGCCCACCCCGTCAGGGGATGGTTACTATCTGAATCTGCATAATACGCTCGCCGAAAAAGACGACTTTAACGAGAAGCACCCGGCCAGTACCTGCATTCTCGGTACGAACGGCTCCGGTAAAACCATGCTCATGACTTACCTCCAGATCATGCAGCAGAAATATGGCCGCGCTGACAGCTTTTCCCCGGAGGCGAAAACCAAGCGGCTGACGACCGTTTACCTCGATAAAGACCGGGGCGCGGAAATCAATATCCGGGCACTGGGCGGACGTTATTACCGTGTCGCCAGCGGTGAGCCTACCGGCTGGAATCCGTTTTCTCTGCCACCAACGCGGCACAATCTCAATTTCATCAAGCAACTGATGAAAATATTGTGTACCCGTAACGGCGCTATTATCTCTGAGCGTCAGGAAAAGCGACTGAGCCACGCGGTTGATGCCGTGATGAAAGATTCGGTGGAGTACCGCTGTTTTGGTATTACCAGGCTGAGGGAGCAACTGGCCGAACCCGCGACGAAAGAAGATCAGGAGAATGGTCTGGATATCAGACTTTCCAAGTGGGCTGAGGGCGGTGATTTCGGTTGGGTGTTCGATAACGAGTATGACACCTTTGATATCAGCAACTGCGATAACTTTGGCATTGATGGTACGGAGTTCCTGGACAATGCCGATGTTCGCGCCCCCATCACGTTTTACCTGCTGTACCGCATCACAAGTTTGCTGGACGGTCGCCGTCTGGTGATTTTCATGGATGAATTCTGGAAGTGGTTACGCGACCCGGTGTTTAAGGACTTTGCTTATAACAAGCTGAAAACCATCCGTAAGCTGAACGGGATGCTGGTAGTCGGAACCCAGTCGCCGGATGAAATTATCAAGGATGAAATTGCGCCCGCGGTTGTTGAGCAGTGCGGGACGCAAATACTGGCGGCCAACCAGAACGGCGACCGTGCGCACTATGTGGACGGCATGAAGTTTGAGCCGGAAGTGTTTGAGGTCATGAAAAATCTCGACCCGATGGCGCACCAGTATGTGGTGGTAAAAAACCAGTTCAGACGGGGTGATACAAAACGCTTTGCTGCCCGTGTGACGCTCGATCTTTCCGGTGTAGGCAAATACACCAAAGTCATGAGCGGCAGCGCTGACAACCTTGAAATCTTCGATTCGCTTTACCGCGAGGGCATGGCACCGAACGAATGGCTACCTGCCTACCTCAAAAACGCACTTTGATAGCCGGAGGAACCATGACGACACGTGAGGAATTGCAATACCTGATGGAGCAGCACGCGCTCAATATGAAAGATGTTGCGAGGATTGTCTGTCGAGAGACGCGAAAGCCCGTCAGCATGAGGGCGGTTCGCTGCTGGCTGGCTCAGCCAGAGAAAACATTCGCCCGCCCCTGCCCCGCCGAAGTTGTCGAGGCGGTCAAAACCTATCTGCAACAAAGAGGAAGTCTGAAATGAAAACGCACGTTAAGGCGCTGCTGTTGGCATGCGCGATAATCAGCCCGCTGGCACAGGCGGGCGGCATACTGGTGTTTGACGCCACGGCCAAGCTGGAAAACTTTCAGCAGTGGCAAAAGGAGGCCAAGCAGTGGCTGGAGACGGCGCAACACTACAAAGACCAGATACAGGCGTACAAGGAACACATGTTGGCCATCTCCGGTGTGCGTGACGTGGAGGCGTTTGTTGACCAGGCCAAAAGCCTGAAATCCGACCTTGATAAGTTCCGCAAGCCGGGGCAGGCACTGAATGATCTGCTGCTGTCCGGCGGTGCTTCCGGGCAGTTCGACGCGCTGTACAACAAGTATAAGATTTTCGACACCTGCAACGCGGAGCAGTCGAAAAGCTATGCTGAGGTGTGCAAGCAGGAGGTAATCAATAAGGCGGTGCAAATTGAGCAGACCGACGAAATCCAGAAGCAGGTAACTGAAACGCTGGGCGACATTAACACCCTTTCCCGGCGCGTGTCGTTGTCAAAAGATCCGAAAGAATCGCAAGACTTGGCAAACAGTATCCAGTTAAAGTCAGTGATGCTGAACACGCTCACCACCCAATGGGAAATGAGCGTGAAGGCCGCCGAGAAGCGCGAACAACTGTTGAAGGAGGAGCGGATTAAACGCTGGAACCAACAACAATTGAATGCGCCGACACCTGATTTAAATAGCTAAAGGAACTTATATGCGCTTATTAACTGTAACTCTATTCTCACTGTCTTTTTTATTAATTAGTGGGTGTGAAGAAGAAGCAAAAACCACACAGTGGTATCGTGCCCACCCTGATGAATTGAATAAGGTTTATGAGAAGTGTCAGGAATCTGGTAGTGCATCCAAAAACTGTAAAAATGCTAACGAAGCGCATTATCAAATTGAACAATTGAATGCGCCAACCCCCGATCTTAATTCATAAGTGAGGTATATATGTCCGGTGGGATTTTTATCGGTGTTGAAAAACACCTGATAGGAGGAGTAACCAATGCCACCAAAGGATTGATGATGAATTACTCACATATGATCATGGGGCTGGCGGCAACGTCAGCCACCCTGTATATCATGTGGCGTGGATACCAAACGTTAGCTGGAAAGCTGACCACGCCGATGGAAGACACTATGTGGGATATCATGAGGATGGCTATCATCCTCTCCTTTGTGGCAAACGTCAGCGGATACCTTGATGGAGTCATTGATGCCATCAAGGGTTTAAAGGAGGGCTTTTCCGGGAGTGATAACATATGGGTGCTGTTGGATACCCTGTGGGATAAAGCTAAATTTTTAGGTAAGACACTTCACGACCTTGATAACTCGGAATTTATCAAAGATGAGGGCTGGACTGCTGAGACTTATGTCTGGCTGGGGACGTTTGCTTTAATGGTAGTGACGGCATTCGTGTCTATGGTTGCTGAAATAATGATTTTGCTGCTAAGCATCACCGCCCCTATATTTATTTTCTGCCTGATGTATGGTTTCCTCCGCCCGATGTTCAATAACTGGCTGCAAAATATCTTTACAGCGATACTGACCATACTATTTTCTGCACTTTCTCTACGGATCGTAATTATCTATTTAAAATCGAGAATGGATTTAGCAGCATCTGTAGCAATTAAAGCAAATATAGTGGAACTGGGTGCGCAGGTCTGCCTTGCAGGGATATGTGCGGCTGTTCTGGTGTATTTTTCCGCAAAACTGGCGGGAGCACTTGCGGGCGCAGCAGCAACAGCATCGATGCAGGGGCTGGCCGCAGTGGGTGTAGGTGCGGCGGTGTTTGGTGCCAATAAGCTGCTTAATCCAAGACCTACAAAAGTAGGTTCACAAGGAGGTGGTGCGCCGGGTGGAACGTCGCCGTCAAGTCCAGGAGGGCAGAAACCTTATGATGCGAGGGAGGCGCGTAAAAATTCCATCCGGCAAATGGAACAGCGCAATGCAATGCGCAAAAGCTCGCCGCCGATTGTCGTTAATCCCCGAGACAAACCGCCTAAACCCTGATCACCATATGTCACACATCACGCTTTTCTGTGACATATGGTTGCGCTGGATTTTTCAACGCATCCCCTCATTTTGTTGAGTTGAAACGCTTTAACTCTTAAATCCACTTAAGGAAAAACTCATATGAAACGCTTGATTGCGTTGGCTTTGCTGTGTGCGCTTTCCGGCTGCGCACAGCCTCACTTTCCGCCGGAAGTTGGCGGCAAAGCGAAACCAGTCAACACCCCTCAAATTATGGCGGAGCTGAACAGTCATGAATGAAAAGGAAAAGAAACTAATCGCAGAGTCAAAAAACTTTGAGCAACGCATGATCGACCGCGATAAAAACGCCACGCGAGCGGGGTTTGCGGTCGGCGGTGTGGGATTGCTCATCGCCATTCTGGCGCTGGTCGCCGTGGTGGTGATGTTGCCGCTTAAACAGACGGACGTTGAGCTGTATACCGTGGATAACCACACAGGACGGGTAGAGCACGTTACCCGTGTATCCAAGACCAGCCTGACCGCAAATGAAGCGTATCAAAAGGCGATGACCGCCAACTACGTGAATCTGCGCGAGCGCTACGTTTATCCCGCTTTGCAGGATGATTATCAGACGGTGCAACGCTACAACGCCCCACAGGTCAACGACGATTACCTGGCGTTGTACGCCGGGAAAAACGCCCCTGACAAGGTATACAACAACGGCGCAAACACGGTGAAAATCGACATTATTTCCAACGTGATCACCGATGGTACCGACCCGGATAAAGTCGCTACCGTCCGCTATAAAAAAATCATCCGCCGCCTCGCGGATAACAGTATTCGCACCGAATACTGGGATGCGCATTTTACGTTTAATTCTGACCCGACCAGGGAAATGAGCGACGAAGAACGCGAATCCAATCCCTTTGGCTTCACCGTTACGAGCTGGCAGGCAGATCGTGAAATCCGGGGAGGCGAATGATGAAAAAAATCACGCTAACCGCGCTGGCACTGATGATGTGCGGCGCTGCATGGGGAGCCGCAAACCCGCAAGCCAGCCGCTATGACAGCCGGGTGCAGCAGGTCATATACAACCCGCAAAACGTGACGGTGGTCAACACCAAAGCCGGATTCATGACGACGCTGGTTTTTGATGATGATGAAGCAGTTATCAGCGCAAAACCGGGCTTCGAAGAAGCCTGGGAAGCCAAACCGGACGCTAACCGGGTTTACATCCGTCCGGTGGCGCTCACGCAGGGCGCACCGGGTGAGGACGGTAACACCGCGCAGGTGGTCATTCCCCCCAACGGGCGGGACTGGCATACCAACCTGTTTGTCGTCACCAGTAAGCGCGTCTACAACGTGGAGCTGAACATTATCGACGACAAATCCGCGCAGCAACCGGCTTTCCAGGTGTCCTACCGCTATCCGGGCGAAGCGCGGCACAAGGCGAATCGTGAATCGGCTGCACGTCAGCGGGAATGGACGCAGAAGCAGGAACAGGCCAGGGTACAAAAAAGCCTGGTCGCGGCGCAGGTGCCGCGTAACTGGGACTACTGGATGCGGGGAAATGCCAGCAGTATTGCCCCGGATTTTGCCTATGACGATGGCCGCTTTACGTTCTTGGGCTTTTCGCCGCAAAAAGACATTCCTTCCGTGTTCCGCTACCTCGACGGCAAAGAGCAGGTGGTAAACAGCAGCGTCCAGAAGAAAGGCAACTTTACCGTGCTGGTCATTCAGGAAACGGCTACCCATCTTGTTCTGCGTTCAGGAAATGCGGTGATCGGGCTGGAAAATCGCGGCTTTGGCAAAGTCCAGGCTGCCGATGGTTCCACCGTTTCCCCGCAGGTCGAGAGAGTCGAAAAGTAACGATTTATCATCATATAAAGATATCTTTATATCTAATCGGGAATCCCACTCATGAGTGAAGAAAACAAACAGCCTCTACCGGAGGACGTACCCCAGACGCCGCCCGCTTCCCCGGCGCAGCCGGAGGAAAGCATTGCCGCCCTGGAACGTGAAGCCCGCGCAAAACGCGAGGCCGAGTTGAACGAACAGCAGGAAGACAAAGAGGCAAACCCCGTACAACCCGCCGTCAACAAGCTGAAGAAGCGCAAACGCGGCAAAGCCACGGCGTTTCTGGCGATACTGGCCGTGGTGCTGATTTTTGGAGCGTGGGGCGGTAACTGGGTTTACCGCAATCTTATCTGGCAGCCTAAAGAGGAAAAAAAAGCGGCGGACAGCGGGCAAACCAACAAAACCGATTACCGCCAGCGCACCAATATGGGACAGGACAATGACACCGGCGAGGAACCGCCGCAGACGGGAAGCAACCCGGCCAGCGGCGCGACGGGTGGGCAGGTCGCCCCGACAGCGCCAGTTGTACTCAACAAAGCCCAGTTTTTAGTCCGCCCGGAGAATTCAGGTGGGGCAACGCAGGGGGCGGTGAAAACCCGGCGTGAGGAAATGACGATGAAAGCGTCACAATCCACGGCACAAGCGGACGACAGCAGCCCGCCGGGGTCGCCGGATAAGGTAAGTAGCCCGACACCGAAACAGGCCGAACCCGTCAGCCGTATTCCGTATAACCCGGATTTGTACGTTCCGGAAAACACGGCGATCCCCTGCTCGCTGGATTACCGCTTTGTCTCTGACCGGGCGGGTAAAATCCGCTGCACCATCACCAAAGATATCTGGAGTGCCAGCGGCAACACCAGGCTCATTGAAAAGGGCACGGGCGCTACAGGATTGTATGCAACAGGTGCGGAAGACGGCATGAAGCACGGGCAGGGGCGCGCGTTTATCATCATAACGAAACTCCGTACCCGCCAGGCACCTTTCCTCGACATTCCGCTGATTGATACCAACGCCGCCGGGGAACTGGGCGAGGCGGGCGTTGACGGCTGGATTGATAGCCACTTTGGGGAGCGCTTCGGCAACTCGTTAATGGTTGGCATGATCCCCGATATTGGCGCCTGGGCATCCAACAGCGCCGGGAAAAAAGACCGCAACACCGATTACACCGAAAACAGCCGGCAGGCGATGGCGGAAATGGCGAAAACCACGCTGGAAAACAGCATCAACATTCCGCCAACGCTCTACAAAAACCAGGGCGAAATCATCAATCTGATAACCGGTCAGGATATTGATTTTTCTAATATTTATACGTTGAGGATGAAATAATGAAAGACAGAAAGAACCTTTTTGGCGTCACCGCAACAGGAAAAATTGTAGGCGACGATCTCAGTGACGTCATCGTCAGTGACCTGGCGCATCATGTCCCCGGTATCACCAGGCTAATTCTTTCGTGTTACCGTGCCGGATGTACCGTTGCCGAACTTACACTTTATGGTGAGGATGGAGATACTTTCCTGCTCACAGTGTGGGAAGGCGGGCTTGATGTAGCGCCTTTTTACCCGGACGATACCAGGCTAAAGCATAAAGAAATATCGTTACCAGATGTCGCGGATATTCTTATTCTTGTAACAAAATTAGCACGTCATGCCGGATTATCACCGTCGTTAACCGCTGACCCCACTTCATCTTCTTTGCTGGAGTTCAGCTCATAGTAAATAGCCAGTTGCCGTAGCTTTGATATTTCAAGGTTGATGGTAGGGTTTCCTTTACTATTTTCCTTCTCTGAAACGACAGGGTTTAATAAAAAAATACGGAAATATCTGACATTTTCTGTGTTCAGAATTTCATCAACATAATTACTGATCCCCCCTTTTGCCATAATTTCTTTATTAACGTAAAGGAATACGGGTTTTTCGTTATATGTGTCAATAAAGCGCAAGAGGAAGCCACGACCATAACGTTTAATCAGTTTCCCTCCACCATAAACAACGCCATGATATTTATTGGTTAGTCCATTGTTGATATGGGTGATGTACCGATGAAGAAATACCTGACCGTGATGAACAATCGTTATTTTTTGTACGCGGCGCTCATCGGGAGATAGCTTCTCTTTTGCTTCCTGCCATGAGTCAATCAGGCGCTGTAGCTGGTTCGTGCGAGTGTATTGGCTCCATTGAGTGCTTTTACCCTCGCTACGAGAACCACTGAGAGGGGAGGGGTTTACGGAAATGTTTGATGGACGCTGGTCAGAGCCCACAGGGTTTGTCTCATCGTCGATCGAAGGATCGAAGTGAGTTATATAGTCTGTCAATTTCAGTCTGGCTTTTCGCTCCGTGAAATCTCCTTCTGACTCGTCAGGCTTCCTGTCTTGTTCTGCCTCTTCGGTGAACTGGGTCCATTCACACCCAAATAGATGTGGATGGGGTGAGCGAAAATGTGCTGCTTTGTATTTGTGTCCGTCTTCGGCTTTGACATGATAATTAACGCCGCTGATGGTGACGTTGCAGTGGCGATCAGTGCAGGAAAACGTAAATTTTTTTCTTTCACTTTCTTCAACGGAAAAAAATTCAGTACGAGCATCATTAATAGACACGCTGCGCTGGAGTTCATGGCAGTAAGCAAACAGAACTTTTGTTTTCGACATATCACCTCCGCGAGTTAACACAATAAAAGGATACCAAAGAAAAATATATCGTTTGAGCGTAATAAACAACAATTGAAACGGAGCCCACAATGACCAGAGAAGAACAGTTTCAGAATGATTATTTACAGATAATCCAGACTGGCCATCAGGGAGCCATCGCCGGGAACCCGAATGAGGCCGACGCCTTGAATGGTTTGCAACGTCTAACGGAAAGCAAAACCGCATTGGCCGTTTTGTCGCAATGCACCACCAAAATCACGCTGAAAGGAGCAAGCAATGACCGTTAAGAATATTTCTCTCGACCGCTACAAACAGCGCTTCTTTGGCGACTTTCTGGAGCTTCCCGGCCTGACGGAGATCGCCGTCAACCGTCCAGGGGAACTATGGACGAAGATTGACGGCGCGTGGGAACGGCACGCCGTCACGCTGACCTATGAGGACTGCTACGACTTTGCCCGCTGCCTGGCAAAACACCAGGGCGACAACGTGGAAGACATTAAGCCGGGGCTGTCGGCCACGCTGGAATCTGGCGAACGTTGCCAGGTGGTTGTTCCCCCGGCCTGTGAGCGCAATACGGTCTCGATCACCATCCGCAAGCCGTCAACGGTACAAATCCCGCATCAGGCGTATATCGATGCGGGTTTTTATAACCGGGTGACGGGTGAAGAGAAAGTCTGGACGCACGATGATGAATTAATTGAATTGTACAATACAAAAAATATCCCGCGGTTTATGGAAAAATGCGTCGAGTACGGCAAGACGATCGCCGTTGCCGGCGAGACCAGCACCGGGAAAACCACCTATATGAAGACGCTGATAGGCTACATTCCCGCGCATCTGCGCATTGTCACCATCGAGGACAACCCGGAGATCACCTTCTTTATCCATCAAAACTACGTTCACCTGTTCTACCCATCCGAGGCCGCCGACGATAAAGACGCCATCGTCACCCCGGCCAGTTTACTTCGTTGGAACTACCGCATGAACCCTGACCGTATCCTGCTTACGGAAGTCCGGGGCGGGGAAGCCTGGGACTTCATCAAAATCACCGGCTCTGGCCATGAAGGAAGCATGACCTCCATTCATGCCGGTTCAGCCAGGGAAGCAGTGGACGGCTTTATCACCCGCTGCAAAGAAAACCCGCAGTGCGCCGGGCTGCCGTATAGCTTTTTGCTCCGCAAAATTCTGGACAGCCTGGACGTGATTGTGAGTATTGACCTTGACGGCAACGTGCGCCGGATGAACGACATTTACTTCCGCCCGCTGCACCGCAACGCCTACTTTGAGGAGATGAAATGAAAATCGTGTCCGCTATTGCGCCGGTCGTGCTTGTACTCCTGCTGGCCGGGTGTTCATCACCGCCCCCGCCAACCCCCGTCGAATGGGATAAACCCGCTGCACCGATGAACGGAACGTTGCCGCAGTGGAGCGACAATAACGTCACTGTCACCGCCCCGGCGGTGTCAGGACGATGGTCAACGGTACTCTATGCTTTCAATGGCAGTGAAACGGTATACACCCCGGAGGTGTATTACGCCGTCGCTCACTCTCCGCGCATTGTGGTAGCAACGCCAGGCGGCGCGTCATTCTTCACGGTTAAAAACTGGCTGCGAAAACATGGCGCGAAAGGGGTTATTCAGTACCAGCCAAAAATCCATTGCCTGACGTGTAATGAAACAGACGTGTATTTAGCGCGTTAAGGAGAGCAGGTGTTACCACAACTACAACATACTGGATTTACGCAGATGCTGGTTTATCCGTGCAGGAAAAATAGCGCTACGAATGAAACTGACGCTCTGCAAATCACCATGACGCATGACAAGATGGTTGAAATAAACCAGCTTCTTACCGAAGCAGGGGTAGCCAGAAAACCCAAAATCACATTACCGGGCGAAAATGTCATGCTGGTTGTTCTGGATGCAAGTAAATTTCTTTATATCGCCGCTCGCCTGGTACTGACGCTGGATGATGAATTATTAAAAGGCTGGTTTGCAGAATTACAGGACAAAGGCATTAAAAAAGTCATAGTGAGAACGAACGATACCCGAACAAAGCCAGAGTAACCCCCACCAACACAATTAAAAAAGGAATAAACCATGAAAAGAACCGCAATCGCGGCGGGCATCATCTGCCTGGCCGCTGGATTTTCCGCCCCGGTATTTGCAGCCGACCCGTGCGAAGTTGTTTTGTGTATGTACGGAAAAGCCACGGGTAACAGCGGCGGCAGTGAATGCAGCAACGCAGAGAAAGTATTTTTTAAAATCAATGCATTTAAAAAACATCACCGCTTTAATCCGGGAAAAACAGCCGATATGCGCAAGGAGTTTTTAGGCGAATGCAAAGCGGCAGACCCGGAAGCAATCAGCAAAATCTTGTCTAAATTCGGACGCGTAAGAGGATAATATCATGAATTGTCTCGGCTGCGCTGGAACCCCTGATAGCTGGGTAAATAAAATAGACGACCTGCTTTCACTTAGCGGGACAACTGTTTTTATTATACTGGCTGTTGTGGTTCCCTTAGGTATTAGCTTGCTAATACATATTTATGCCAATAGAAATACCGCAAAAAAAAGTTAACGCAGGAGAATTATTATGTTACCCATTATTCTGTTCCCTGTCATCACGTGGGCTGTCATTGTTATTATTCTGCGCAATGACAAAAGTAGCGCTATCATCCCCGTCAGGGTGGAAAGAGGGAATAGCATTACGCAAACATCAATAACGCATAAAGACCTGTCACATATTCATTACCGCACCCTGACGTCCAGACCTTTTTATAGATTTGTCGCCACTCTGATTTATCAATGGTTGCGTAGTCTGACAAACGTCATTTATCTGTTGCCACGGGCAATTGTGTATATAGCTTTTATCTACTGTATCTATGATCCTTCTATTATCACCAGTATTAATCTTGCCACCGTGCAAGTTATATTTGAATCGTTATCCAAAAATATAGAGTCAGTTATAAACCTGATTCTGGCTATCTCGGTGCTCGAACTGTTTTATCGTGAAGGGTTTTATTCTCTTTCTTCCAGTTCAATAAATGAAATTGGCGATTACAAAACCCACCTAATCCGACAGCATTTGAATTTCCCGGAAGATGCAAAAATTATCATTCAACGCAGTAAAAGGAAAAGCGCGAAGGGGTAATCATGATAAATGATATTTTCATCAAGAATATTAAATCGAAAAATAAAGACAGAATATCGGCAGCAGTCGTATACGATTTAATTGAAAAAGAAGCACATCGCGGTTGCGGACTTCATTATGAAATCTATGAAAGCAGATTGATTGGCGGTTTACTTGAACATATCGCTTATCTGAATGATAAAGACGCCGCAACGTTAAGGAAATATGCCGAAGGAAAGGGAACCAGAATTGACGATGATGCCTATCGGGACGCACTGGAAGCTGAAAGGCAGTGTTGGGCAGAAATATATCGCGATCAGATGTAAATCTCACAGAAAGATTTTGTATTGTACAATACAACGAAACTTACAGGCGACGGGCTTTTAAGGCTTCTTAATTTTTGGCTTCAATTTCGGAGAAATTGTTAAGACGAAAAATTAAGAAGTGAGTCGCGGCCGGAAGGTTCAATTTCGAAGAAATTGTTAAGCTTCCGTATCCCGCGCCTCACTGCAAACATTTTCCCAGGGGGAAAATTGCAGCAGCCGGGGGGAGCCGGAGTGATTTTTCACGGCCTAGTGAAAAATTGCTCTGGGGGGCTTGCCCCGCCACACCGTCGGGCCTAAGTCGGCTTTATCGACGTGGCGCGACCACCCTCTTTAAAGCAACGTTTCCGATTTTGACGAGCTTGCGAGGAAAAAGAGGTAAAACGTGCGTCTTAAAGGGGGTGGTCGCGCGTAGCGCGCGACGGTGTGGCCGTAGTTGACCTTGGGGACTTTGACGGAGCGTTCAGCGTAGTCATTGTCCCCATACATTCGGAGTAAGGGCGTTCAAGCCCGCACGAAGAATGTACTCTTTTTGTAGTGAAATCAGGTGATTAATTATCACCGCATTTCACTATGCCCTTGACGTTGACGCTTGGTGAAAGAGGGGATTAATTATCCCCTCTTTTATGCCCTTTATCTGCTTTATGGCAGCAAGGCATGGCAGCATCTTATGGCAGGGGGGTTCCGCTGCTATATACCGCTTCCATGCCCTGCTGCCATACATCTAAATTAACACGGGAGAAAATATCTATGGGTAATCATCTGATGCAAAGGCTAAATGGCTTTGCTGACGCCTTTTCATTTTTCCTTTATGGCTGCAAAACAGCCCGGTGATATTGTCGTTACTCGCCGGGCTGACACTGCCGTTTATCTTCCATCTTCCGCGAGAGGAAAGAAAAAACGCACCGTTCTGGTTAAAGAGCGTTGCGTGCATTTCTATCTTCTTTTTTGTTTTCGGCACGCTATCGCCGTTAACCATACAGGGACTGAGTTACTTTTTTGACGCGCTCAATAATCACTCTCTGGTAAGTATTCCTTTGTGGATTTTAACTATCTTGTTTACTGCCGCAGGGCTGATATTCCATTTAATAGCACGACGACTTCTTGCCGGAGAAATTGACAGTTTGAAACACAGGCTTATCAAAAAAAGCAAACTGGAAAGAAACACCAGAACCGATGTGAGGGACGTTAAGGAAATGCTGCCGGATAGCGTGTCATATGATCCGCTTGAATACATCGACCTGAAAAAAGGGATTTTTATCGGACTCGATAAAGACGATCAGCCGCAATACATCACCATAAAAGAATTTCAGTCACAACATGCGGCTATTATCGGAACCACAGGTTCAGGTAAAGGGGTAAGTGCAACTGTTTTACTATACCAAGCTATCATGCTGGACGAGGCTGTTTTTGTCGAAGACCCAAAAAATGACGAATGGGCACCACATGTATTAAGAGAAGCCTGCCGGATGGCGGGTAAGAAATTTGTTCTTATTGATTTAAACAACCTTAATTTCCAGCTTGATTTATTGGCTGACATATCACATGAGCAATTAGAGGAACTGTTTAACGCTGGGTTTAGCCTGGCGAAAAAAGGGGAAGGCTCAGACTTTTATCGCATCGCTGACCGCCGGGCTGCAAGAAATACAGCAGCGACTCACCAACCCGGAATGACATTACGCGATTTATTTAATACTGACTTTGTAAAGTCATTGCAAGAAAACGTCCCGGCATTTTATGGTGAACTGGAAGAAATAGCGTTAGTCAATTCTATTAATGCCAATGACGGTTTTTCTCTGAAACAAATATTTGATGAGGGAGGGTGCTGCTATATCGTTGGCTCTATGCGTAACCAAAAAATCATATCTGCACAACGAATGATTTTAACCCGTTTGATTCAGATAGCAGAAACCCGCGACAGAATAAACAGCAAACCCCGGACAGTCGCTATATTCCTTGATGAATTGAAATACCACCTTTCCCGCCCTGCACTGGAAGGACTCGGCGCAGCCAGGGATAAAGGCGTGCATATATTTATGGCATTCCAGGCAATCGATGATTTGCGCGATTGCCCATCTGATTTAAATGCGGAGTCCGTTATTGGCGCAGTCGTTGAGAACGCTAAATTTAAACTGGTATATCAACTACAGAATCCAGAAACTGCCGAATGGGTGGCACGAATGACGGGTTCAATTCTGGTAGATGATGAAATGAGGAAAGTAAAAACGGATATTGCATTAACGGAGAAGATGGAAACAGACAGGATGATCCGCCAGGCTGAAAGATATTATATAGACTGTAATATGCTGTTAAATCTTCCGCCTTTTGTTGGTTTTGTTTTTACACCTACCGATCTTGCCAAGGCCACAAAACTTTCCCACATAGTCGTTAAAAAGTCGCATATCAATACGCTTTCATTTAAATGTAATGGCTATGACGCATCTGAACCCACGGATGAAATAGCCGAAGAAAACAAACCGACTGTTAACTTGTGAGGTCAAACATGCTTATTCACGATGTGGCAAAGAGGAAAGAAGCGGCGGCAAACAGGATGCTATTACTACTGAACTTTCTGAAAGAAGAAACCTATTCAGATTTGCGGACACTAAAAAGAGCCGTTAGGTATAAAAGTAAATCTCACCAACCTATTTATGAGTTACTTAACAAAGCTGTTTTCATGGGTTTTATAATAAAGTATGAGTACCCAGTATTAACCGGAAAAAAATCGCTGTGGGGAATTACCATGCAGGGGCTGGCGATGGTGGTTATGCCTGACGATGAGGTTTTCCCTGGCTACTTTGAACCCGGAAAACTCAAATACTGGTCACTGGAGCACCGCCTGTTAAATCAGCGGGTACGACTCACCCTTGAGGAAAAAGGAGCCAGCCATTGGATAAACGGCGACCGGGGCGAATTTATGGCGCGTTATCCTGGCACAAAGCACAGGCCGGACGGGATTATCACTATGGACAACGGCGCAATTATCGCGGTTGAAACAGAACGCTCCATGAAGACCCGCGCCCGCTATATCAACATCATCAACAGCCATCTTTCGGCCAGCGATGCCGGACACTGGCACTATGCCATGTACGTTATGCCGGATGAACAAAGCAAGATGTCTCTTATCAAGCTGTTTGACGGCATAAAAACAGTGATCAGGAAAAATGTCCCCGTTCCGTTCGATGCAAAAAACCGTGAAATGTTTCTTTTCAGAACCATAGATGAACTTGAACAGAACTCTTCACATACCGATTAAATGAGATATTTTTATATAAAGATATCTGTATATCTTGATAAGAGATTTATATGTTGCGTAATTTCCGTTTGATAGTTGTCTTTCCCCTTCTGCTCCCTTCCCTCTGCCTGGCCGATTTTTCCGGGCGCGTGGTTCGCGTCGTGGATGGAGATACTGTCCAGGTACTGGCAGATGGCAAAATGCAGAAAGTTCGTCTTAACGGCATCGATGCCCCGGAGTCGGGGCAACCGTTCGGCCAGCGGTCAAAGCAGAACCTGCTAAAGCTGGCCGCACAAAAACAAACAGAAGTCATCGCCAGTAGCACAGATCGTTATGGCCGCTGGCTGGGAACGCTGATTATTGACGGTATCAATATCAACGCTGAACAGTTTAAAACGGGTATGGCGTGGGCTTACCGCTACCGTGGTCATGCTACCGATATCAATATGCTCCGACTCGAAACCGCCGCAAAGGAAAATAAGGTGGGGCTATGGTCAGCCCCTAATCCTGTTGAGCCGTGGAAATGGAGGGAAAAACAGAGATAGAAAGATATGTTTATATAAAGATATGTTTATATCTTTAAGTAATCCCGAAGTAATTTTTCTACTATCTCCGTTTCCGTTGTCCTGACTCCGGTTTCCGCTTGCTGCCTGGCTACATGCAACTTTAATTCGTTCACAACTTCAACTGACAGCCTGAATATCTTTTGCTGCGAAACCGGCTTATCAACTTTATCCTGCCTTTGTGGTGTTCTCCCTTTTTCAGCGAGATCAGCCGCCCCGCCTTCCAGAAAACTTGTTGGGTCTTTAAAATTGGCCAAATCAGGTTTTTTCTTCACGCTGTAACCTCCCGGAAAACACTTTCTATTTCAGCAATCGCGGCATTGTCTTTGCCGAACTCCAGTACAGTAGCCCCCTCCCCTATCGCTCGTCGGTACGCAACCCGCTCACAAACCTGACTGTTCAGAACAGGAAGGTTTTGCTCGGTGAGAAATTCCAGCATGTCGGCAGCGTCCTTTGTCCGCGAATCTACACGGGTTAAAAGCACTTTGACGTCCAGCTCAGGATTGTAGTCACGCGCAAGCTCCACGACCTCCAACAGGTCTGTCATTGCGGCTGCATCAAGGTTGGATGCACCGACAGGAATAATGGCTCTGTGAGCTAACAAAAGGGCTGAACGCAGCCCGGTAGCATCTCTCCCCCCCACATCGACAACAACGTTGTCGAATCCGCCGGATAACGCTTTTCCCTCATTAAAAATCGCTTTACCCGTCAGACAGGTAGTTGTCGGACTCGGATCGTAAGCGGGATTGTCACGACGCCAGGCTGCCCAACTGGCAGCACTGGCCTGTGGATCACCATCGATAAGCAATGCCGTTCCTGTGCGGGATAACATTGTAGCCAGATGAACGGCCGTCGTGGTTTTGCCTACACCGCCCTTGGTATTCACTACAGCATAAATCATACCGCGCCTCCTTTTGATATATTGATATCAATATATCACTATTGAGATAATTATCAAGATATGTTGATATCTAGATAATTAGATATCAACATATCAAAAAGTAAGTTACTCCTGCGGATCTAGCTGGCACTGGCATTCACCACAAATGAGAACGGCGGAGGGTTTCGCCCAGGCATTCAGCCCGCACTCCGGGCAGCTAACGAGCGGAGACTGACGTGACCTTTATGGGGTTCTACGCCGGAAACCTAGATTTTTCCGCGACCAGTGTTGGCGGGGCTGTCACATAAACGACCGGTTGAGTGACGATCACTAAAACGACTAATCTGACACCAAATCACGTCACATAACTCGTGATTTATTCAAAGTCATGCAAATCAGTAGGTCTTTAGCTTTAGTGACGGAATTTTCTGGGGTTCCGGCGCAGAACCCCTTTATCACAAAAGATATCAATATATAAAGATATCCAGATATCAATATATAAAGTATTTCTTTCAACCCTTGTTACGCAGTGGGGAGGGCAACTCTGAACTTGTTAAAAGTGTTTCATGAATGTTTGAATTTAACATTTATTAAACATGCGCTTTTATGGCCATTTTCTAGGAGAAAAGCCTCTCGAATGGGGATTATTGTCTTCCTGTTTCACGAAACTTATTTTTTTCTATGTAAAATCATTGATTTAACATAAAAGGCATTTGGCGAACCAAATTTTGGGGCTGATTGCCCCTATCTTGCGTGAAGTATATACTTTAAATACACACAAAGAGGGCGTACCCATGAAACACAGAGTCAGCGTTACTGTAGACAGAGAAAATTACCAGGTTCTGAGTTCTGCCGGAATCAACATTTCAGGGCTGGTCAATGAAGTCATTGGCAAAGAAGCACGGAAGATAAAGGCCGAACAGTGGAAAGCGGACAACCGCGCAGGTATGGAGGAAGTCGCAAACTTCATCGCGCAGCATGGTTCCTTTGCCGAAGAAAACAGGAACTGGTGATATGCAATTCATCGTCTATGAATATAAGCGGGCAAGCCATTACAAAATGTTTGTCGATGTGCAAAGCGATATCGTTGATACGCCAGGCCGCCGTATGGTTATCCCGCTGATTGAATCCCATCACCTGTCTGAAATTGTAAACAGCTCTCTGTTCCCCGTAGTCAGAATTAACGATGAAGACTACCGGTTGACATCCTCCCCGCCCTAAAGGACGGGGATTCCTACAGCGTTCAGACCGGAGCCTGACTCGCCTCGGTGGGTTCCTGCTTCAACAGGTGGCCTGACTGCACCATCCCTCCACAGGCAAGCACGGC
>OFEL01000042.1_pt1 | contig 21186 bp, 20 predicted proteins | sample 1521181 | NCBI WGS metagenome assembly OFEL01 (sample SAMN05335686, study PRJEB24111) | insect metagenome | biome: ENVO:00009004; isolation source: gut from larvae fed green olives | host: Bactrocera oleae | place: Israel | collected 2011-11
AAAGCAAAATATTGTTGGCAAATGTGAAATATTACAATGGACCATGTTTTTGATGTGCACATTTATTACCCAGCGGAGAAGCAATTCCTTCTTTTTAGTCACACACATATTTACTTTTCTCTCATATTGATAAGCTGTGCTCTGCATTTTGTGATATGTGCTTTGTATGTAGTTGCATTCGTTTTGTGTAGAAAACTTTGTTTAACCATAGTAAGTAGTGGGCTAATATATCACAACATTTGAGTAGAGTTGCCAGACTAATTTCTGATGCACAAAAAATATATAAAACGAACATTTTGCGGATTCCTTTTGCTTTATGTTCAGTAGATATTATTCTCTTTTCGATTATATATTGTAGCAATAAATGTGTCTAATTTTTTTAGGAATTTTTAGTTCAAAATCGATATGAAGTTGGAATCAACCATTGTTTTCAATTTTCTACTTTCCGATCAAATGTGTGAAGATTTACATATTATAAAGGTAAAAAATAAAAATAAAAATATCTCTTAAAAATAAAGATAAATTTATCGTTAGTTTACATTAAAAAGTCGCCGAAAGTGCCGAAAACTGTGTTTCAGTTCGTAATAGCTGGAGAAAACTTAGGTTAACTTGCTGAAAAATGACGGGTTAGATAGGCATTAGGCAAAAAAAAACCTGCGCAGTTGCGCAGGCTGGTGTAATCCATGGATAGATGTTCACCGATTAATACCTCTGGGAGAATCACTTTACTGAAAGTTGAACAAAAACAACTAGCCCTAAAACGCAACAGAACCCCGCAAAATGTAACCAACGATAAGCACCGTAACGTTTGCACGCTTTTCTGTCGGACTTTAGCGTAAATCTGCGATCTATCTGGCATTTATCGGGGTTGCACCCCCAGATGATTGACGTAACATAATCAAGTGTAAACGTTTACCCTGGAAGATTTATTATGGCCACAATTAAGGATGTTGCTCGATTAGCGGGGGTCTCTGTGGCTACCGTTTCCCGCGTGCTCAACCAGTCCCCTAAAGCAAGTGCTCACTCCAAGAAAGTGGTTGGTGAAGCAGTGGTAGAGCTTAACTATATTCCTAATGCCAATGCCCGCGCGCTGGCCCAGCAATCTACGGCAACCTTGGGACTATTGGTTAACGACGTGTCCGATCCCTTCTTTGGTGCGATGGTGAAAGCCGTCGATCAGGTAGCCATTCAGACTGGCAATTTCTTATTAATCGGTAATGGCTACCACCGCGCAGCCCAGGAAAAACTGGCTATCGAGCAGCTGATCCGCCACCAGTGTCAGAGTTTGGTCATCCATGCGAAGATGGTTGACGACGAGGTACTGCAGACGTTTATGCAGCAAGTGCCGGGGATGGTTCTGAATAACCGTGTGGTAAAAGGCTTCGAATCGCGCTGTATCTCCCTCGATAATCGCTATGGCAGCTGGTTAGCGACGCGTCATCTGATCAGCCAAGGCCATCAAAAAATTGCCTACATCTGTTCGACCCATGAGATTTCGGATGCGAAAGAGCGCCTCGCCGGGTATCGGGATGCCTTGCACGATCACCAGCTATCGGCCCCGGTAGAGTGTATCGCCTACGGGGAGCCTGATGAAACGGGGGGCGAGCAGGCCATGGTATCGTTGTTGGCGCAAGGCAGGAACTTTACCGCTGTCGCCTGTTATAACGACTCCATGGCGGCCGGAGCGCTCGCAGCGTTATCGGATAATGGCATCAAAGTCCCTGAACAGGTGTCGATGATAGGTTTCGATGATGTCCATGTCTCCCGCTATGTTCGCCCACGCTTAACTACCGTCCGCTATCCGGTTGTCGCGATGGCACAGCAGGCGGCACGCCTTGCGTTGGCCTTAGGCAATGGCCTTACGCCCCCCGCAGTCACCCATCTCTTCCAACCGACCCTGGTCATTCGCCACTCTGTCGCCCGATTGGAAGAGCTATAGCTCCCCCGGTCGTTAGCCGAATAGAGGCTGGGCGCTTTCCAAGGCAAGAAGCTGATCGAGGGTCTGTCGGCGACGGATCTCGGTAGCTTTCCCGTCGTCTAAAAGGACTTCGGGAATTAGTGGACGACTGTTGTAGTTGGAGGACATCGATGCACCATAAGCGCCGGTATCGTGAAAGACCAAGTAGTCGCCAACCTGCGCTAAAGGCAAGGTACGCGGTTCTACCTCCCCTCCCGCCAGCTGGGTAAAGACATCCCCCGATTCACAGAGCGGCCCCGCCACTAAGGTCTGCTGCACTGGCCGTGATGCGGAGTCACTGTCATCGACAGGCATCACTGAGATATGATGATAACTGCCGTACATTGCCGGGCGCATCAGGTCACTAAATCCTGCGTCAACCAACGTAAAATGGCGATTACCCATCCACTTCGTGCCACGAACCTCACTGACTAGCACGCCGGATTGCGCCACTAAAAAGCGGCCAGGCTCTATTTCCAGTGTGATGGCGTGTCCTAGGTGCTCGGCAATACGTTGCCGTGCCTGGTCCCATAACGAGAAATAGTGGGCGGGATCGATCTCTTGCTCCTCGAACGTATAAGGCGTCGATAAACCGCCCCCCGCGGAGATAGCACGAAGATCGCATCCGCTCCCCAGTACTTGCTCGACCATCGCATCGCAGACCTGTTGCAGGTGCTGATAATCGACGCCCGAGCCGATATGCATATGCAGTCCTTCTAACCGTAGACCCGCCTGCTGGATCACCGTCAAGGCCTCAGGAAGTTGCTGATACCAGATGCCATGTTTACTGTTCTCGCCACCGGTATTCGTTTTCTGGCTGTGGCCATGCCCAAAACCTGGGTTAATCCGTAACCAGACGCGGTGCCCCGGCGAGACTTCCGCCAACTGCTTAAGCATATCGATAGAGCCGGTATTAACGGCGACATTTAGTTCCGTTACCCGTGCTAACCCTTCACGGTCGAGGAGATCGGCGGTAAAGACAATATCGTCCCCTTCTGGACGATAGCCGGCCTGCAGCGCACGGGTGAGTTCGCCCACCGAAACCGAATCGACCTTCACCCCCTGTTCACGCATTAACCCTAGAATATGAATATTCGAGCAGGATTTTTGCGCAAAGCGGATCACATCAAACTGGCGCAGCTTAGCGATTTGTTGGCGAATGATCTGCGCATCATACGCCCAGAAAGGGCCTTGATAGTGCTGAGCGAGGGCGAGCAGTTGCGTGTGATGTAGGGCGGTGGATGTGTCGGTGATCAGGGTCGGCATGGTTATCTCCTTAAGCGATAGGCTCAGTAAGCCACACTCTTTATATATTGAAAAATATCATTTAATCGCTACTCTATTCATCCATGATATACCTTGGACGAAAAACCTGATGGCCCCACTTAGCTGGCGACAGATCGAGATTTTCCATGCGGTGATGACACAAGGCACACTAACCAGCGCCGCCGCCCTATTACGTACGTCACAACCCACCCTGAGCCGAGAGCTGGCACGACTTGAGCAGCAACTTACCGTGCCACTGTTTCGCCGTAGCCAAGGGCGTTTACATCCGACCCAGCAAGGGTTTCGTCTGTTCGAAGAGGTCCAGCGCAGCTGGTACGGACGCCAGCGTATTCAGGAGACGGCGGCTGGCCTCGCCCAGCTCGATGACGCGGAGATTACGGTCGCCTGCCTACCGGCTTTTTCGCAATCCCTATTGCCCCATGCCTGCGCCCCCTATTTACGCGACTATCCTGCGGCAAGTATGACGATCACGCCGCAAGAGTCGCCGCTCCTAGAGGAATGGCTGACCGCGCAGCGCTTCGATCTCGGGATCACCGAGACCCAATCGGTCCCGGAAGGCTGTGAGATCGATACCCTATTGACCGTCGATGAGGTCTGTATTCTTGCGCCGCATCACCCGCTCGCTTCGCACGCAGTGCTAACCCCCGAGGATTTTCGCGACCTACCGTTTATCAGCCTTTCACGTACCGATAGCTATCGGCAGCTGCTGGATCAGCTGTTTCTAACCCGGGGCGTTGCTCGGCGACTCGCCTTAGAAACGCACAGTGCGGCGTCGGTCTGCGCGATGGTTGGGCAAGGCTGCGGGGTGTCGATCATTAATCCACTGACCGCCCTCGATTATCTACCGCATAACGTGGTGATGCGTCGCTTTAGCGTCTCCGTACCCTTTACCGTAAATCTCGTTACGCCGCGCCATCGCCCCGCCTCGGCCGCCCGTTCGGCGTTTAGCCATTATCTACGGTTAGCGAGCGCTAACTTAATGGAGCGTATCGACGCCGCTTTGACCCAATGATCGCTAATTTGTCCTAAAGAGGGTTGCACCGCTCGCCGTAAACCGTTATTGTTATAATATAACATTACAATTTGGAGCGATTATGAAACCGAATATTCATCCCAACTATCGTCAGGTCGTCTTTCACGATCTCGGCGCCGATCACTATATGGTTATCGGATCGACGATTAAAACCGAACGTACCGTCGAGTATCAGGGCCAGGTTTATCCTTACGTTACCCTAGACGTGTCCGCTCACTCGCATCCGTTCTATACCGGTAAACAGAAAGAGTTTGCCAAAGAAGGCAGCGCCGCGCGTTTCGCACAGCGTTTTGGCCGCTTCTTCGATAATGCTAAAAAGGATAAATAATGAAAGTCCTTAGTTCACTAAAATCCGCCAAGCAGCGCCATCCTGATTGTAAGATCGTGCGCCGCCACGGACGCGTATTTGTTATTTGCAAGAGTAACCCGCGCTTTAAAGCCGTACAGGGTACAAAGAAGAAGCGTTAGGTCTTGATATAAAAAAAGCCAGAGAGGTGGACTGCACCCCAAAGGTTGGACACCCAACTGAGTAAGGTGCTAGTAATTATTGCTTAAGCAGAGTAGTACTACAGATCCTACGTCAGCTGAAAGCGGGTGAACTAATCAAATAGACTACCGACAGAAAACACTATTAACCCTTTTGGAAAGCAAAAAGTAAGGGATCCATATGACAACCCCGAAAAGCCCATTCACTATTATCCCTACATCCTCCATTTCATATTGAGTGTTATCAACAACAAAAGGAAGAACAGTAAAATATAACGCGCTGATCATCCCTATCAGATAGTAAATTATCATGACTTTTCGAGTATTTTTCTTGCGCCTAAAAAATGACAAGGATGCATAAAGAGGGGTAAGAAAATCAGCGATCAGAAATGCAACTGCCCCCATGGAGTAATAAGACAAGAAACTCGTTTCATCGAAATGATCAACTATAACCATAGTTAAAATGTAAAGCTCGTTTGCACTACGAACAATTCCTAGGATAAGCCCTATGGCAGGAAGATACAGCAGTCCATTAATTTTTCTTAACTCTATATTTTCACAGGCATCACAGAGTCCAGACTCTTTGTTTGCATCAAATCCATTACATTCTATACATTTCATTTCTCGCTCCATTTTCGTCCATGTTTTGGTAGTAATGGTGAACCAACTTAGCAGCTAAGAGGTGCTTGTCCGGCCTGTATCCCTGCGCTCACTCTTGCCATGTTACTGCCGAGTCCATGAACCGTGCCTATTCGGATCAGCGACTGAACCTGACACCCGTTCTAACTCTATTATCGGTGAAAGCCTTACTGTGAAATTCAGACTAGCTCCCCTGATATCATCAATAATTGGTTCCTTACACCATATTTGCTGTCCGCCTATTAGTTTCATCCATTTGTAGGCGTGGGTTAGCGTTACTTAAAAATACTTTTGGAAGCCTTATCTATATAATCTAAAGATGATAAAACCCCCACCTCGTTAAACTTTAATGTTAAAACTTGCTCTTTATTGTTATTAAAGGGAATGGATAGATATATTCCCCTGTGTATCTGGACGGATTTATACACCCATTCACTGGCATGGTTATAATCCTTAGGTGAGTTTGGCGCACCTAATAGCAACATTGCTTCCTTTTTAGTTGAACTTCCTATGATTAATTTTTCTTTAATCGATGATTCAGAATATCGATTAAGTTCCGTAGCACGGGTTCTGTCAACATTCACCATGCAAGCTGAAAGTAAAAATGAGAGGGCTAATACCGTAAGTTTTTTTATGTTGGACATTAGTTACTGCCCTCTATATAGATTGAATTGACCTCATCAAATACAACAGGACGTATATAGAGGACACAATATCCTGTCAGGTCTGAATCACTGTAATGCACCTCATAGATAGCCTCTCTTTTGGGGATAACATCTAGAGTGACGCTACAGTTTTGGGCAAGGTAATTTATCTCTGTCTTGCGGTCTGCGATCACTAAAGTTTCAAAGTACTTCCCGCTATAATCCTTTCCCTGTATTTTGGGAAATCCACTGTCGACAGTGGTACCCAAACCTATGTTAACGAATCTGTTGTGCTCTACAACAAATCCACCAACCAGATCGCCCGTGTCGTTTTTTTGTCTGATTGAATAATAAAGTGGATTCCCCATTAATCTTACTTTTGCAATATCGCTGGTATTTCTCGGGGGTTCGTACTTTGTTGGTACAGGAAAAACTTTACTACATCCTGTTAATAAGATAATTGAAAAAAATATAGCTATTTCCTTAAGCATCCTTAACTCCTTATTTATATCCATAATAATATTTTATCTTTTCGCTTCCCGGCATCTGATACTATGTACACGCTCCATTAAACACTCGTTTTATAGTGGTTCCTGTAGCCTCGTGAATAACTGCCTAAACAGACTGTTAAGGTTTCTTCTTTATTAGCTGAAAATTGGTAGGGGTCTATATAGTAGATTTCGGGAGTAAAGTATCACTACGGGAGTCTACATTTTCAAGTGTTATCTGTTCGCTCTTCAGCCAAGTGTGCCGTTGCCTTACATGATTTTCTCTATAGCTGTATCGAGTTTATTCGAAGAAACAGAATTCATAACATTATTCTCAACAATAATCACAGCCGATTAGCTGGAGTTAGTATAGTGTTTCATTTATAATTTTTATAATAAATTACCCAACACCCAACACCTCCGATCCCGCCTCCTCCAATACCTATTTTTACACACTGCATAAAATCGATATTGCTAAAATCAAATGTTCTTTTGGTATAAATCGATATACAAAACTCAATTACAAATGAAATAAGTATAAAGCCCAATGATGTGGCTACAACAAAAGCTGTAACTAAGTAAATAAAAATTAAAAACCATTTATTTTTGGAGATACTCATTTATTCTCTCCTTGTTTTTTAATCCCTTTACCTATTTTTTCATTGGTGACTTCGGATGCCCCTGAACCGAAAATATTCCCTATCACGCCAGGAGCTGGATTCAATGGTAACGGCTTACTGATACCCATCCCCACATCAACCCATTCCCAGTTTTTCCAATTCGGATTAAGCACCTTATCAAGTTGCCCCTGAATAACTTTACCCACACCATAGCCTATGCCAGACGCCCCGCCGCTGATTACAGCACCGGTCAGGGGGTCATCACCTTTAATATAATTTGACATTGCTCCTCCCGCTGCATTCCAGCCGACTGTTCCTAACAGTCCGGTATTCGAAGTGACCACGCCAACCCAACTCGCTATCAGCACATCGGTATAATTCACTTCACCGTTTACCGCAGACTGAATAAGAGTATTAGCGCCACCACCAATACCCGCGGCTATTTGTGCGCCTCCTGGAACAATACCCAGCCCAATCGTACCGGCCAGATCCGCAGAGACAATCGCATTCCCCTTCGCTATATCACCCACCAGTTTCGCTTTATCTTCTGTCGTCGCATCCGGTGTTTTACCCAGCCAAAATCCAAGATCTGAACCAGACGTAGCACCCTGCGCATTATTCTCAACAATAAACCCAGCCATAACGCTGAGATTGTTGCTTATTATGGATCGGATGGGGGAGATTTTCGGGCTTTGCGTTCATCTATTTTCGCGAAAATCCACGAACCTAACCCTCCAGCAGCACCTGCGATAGTACTTACAACGATAATATCTATAATTACTTCTCGCGTTAAATTCACCTTACCTTCAAAAACCAAGTCAATAACAACACTAGCTATAAAGAAAAAAATGAAACAACAGATAACAAGGTAAATAACACCTAAAAATAAAATCCTTAAATTTATATTCTGATTTTTTTTATTTTTTAGCATCATTAGAATCCTTCTTATTTATTTTATCTTTAACTTTATTACCAATAAATTCACCACCAACAGAACCAATAACATCGCTAACAAAGCCAGAGCCTGAGCCTAAAACTGGTTTCACTACAGGCGGTGCAACCTCACCAACCACACTACCAAATGGCCAACCAGCCCCCGTACCAATTAAAGCGCCTTTATCAAGGCCATCAGTAAATAGGGATCCACCTGTCGCGAGCGCTGCGTTCTGCCATATGTTTCGACCCGGAGCCAGTGCTCCCATAATACCTGCCGAAGCACTTCCCCTGTAATCCCAACCTTTACTTTCATTTCCTGGCTTACTTAAATCAAACCACTGATAAGAACCATTAGCGATTTCCGCGATGACTGCTCCCCCCACAACTTTCCCTATCGAGGCCGCAGGACCTAAGTAGATTGCGACTCCTATCATTAATCCATCTGTGTAACCCTCAATAATGGCTTTCGTAATATTCGCTCCCTCGGGCAAATCCCCTTTCACATGCTGACTGAGCGCTGTATTGATTTCATCTGGAGTTGCACCTTGCTGAGCCATCGACATTGCTAATGAAGACGCTGACTGAGCATAATCTGCCATTCCTGAAGGAAGGCTCAGCGCATTATTCTCAACCCCTACTCGTTAGCCGAAGTTTTATCGTATCTTCAATCTAAAATCCTTTTAATTTAAGTAGTCTTGCTATGACAAAAACCGCACCAGTGAAAGCACCAATACCACAACCAATAGTAATGATTTTGATTATACCGCCTTTGGTCAGATCCAAAGATCCTGTCAGCATCCAAACTAAAATATCTACGGACAAGGCTATACACAGGAAACTAATAATAATTCCCAACATACAAGCGACATATAGAATAAGCAGACTTAATATTTTTTCATTGAAGAGTGTCATTTCAGTTTTCCCTCAATGACTGGTTCACGTTTTTTGCCGCCATACTCGGAAAAGAAAGAGGCTCCGATGTCGCCAAAACTACCTGGGATATTGCTCGGTGTTACTTCCTTAGAAATCCCAAAATCACCTTTTATTTCAGTATAGTTCTGAAGTGTTGGATTAAATTTCGGATCCCAGCCCCCTTTCCACCAGTTTGCTCCAGTATTAATTCCCCATGAAAGGCCCTTACCAATGCCATAGCCAATACTCGAACCAGCACCATTGATAAGCGCACCAGACAGTGGATCTTTGTTATCAATCCAGTTACCCAGCGCACCACCTGCGGCATTCCAACCGACTGTACCCACAACGCCATTACCCATACTGAAAACATTCACCCAGCCTGAAATAGCTGCATTAGCCGGATCAATCGCTCCATCTACCCAGTAGCTAATCCCTGCATTAGCGCCCGCACCAAGCCCCCACATAGCCTGAGCGCCGCCGGGTAGGAGAGCGACACTACCTGTAGCAAGAGCAAACCCTACCGCATCACGTTCATTTTTGGCTTTTTTGACATGCGCTTCCCCCAGGATTATCAGCACAGCTCGCCATATCGATACCATGCTGTCGTATCCATGCAGCCTGAGCTTCTTCACTACCACCAAGTAAGTTATTCTCAACAACAGTCCCGGTTAAGGCGACCGGGACCCAGGTTTGGATGACTTTTTTCTACGACCTTTAAATTTATCAATCAAATTAAAGGTAATTGCAGCTAATGTTATTGCTGATCCTGCAATAATGCTTTTGAAAAGATTCCTCATAATTTCTTCATAAGGTAAATAAAATCCACCCAGATGAATAAAACTTGAAACAACTTTTATGATTAGACCCAATAAGAAAAAACCAACAGTAAAATAAGCAAAAAGAACTATGTATTTAAGAGTGGACTTCATCATTTTCCACTCTCCTGCTTTTTGATAATACTTGTGCCTGCATCAGTGGCAGCTTCGGAAGCAAAAGCCCCTCCAATATCGTAGATGAATCCAGGCAGTTCCTTTCTTGTTATTGAATTAACAATCCCCGGCGCATACTCCCCGAACATGCCGCCAACCCAGGCACCGGCGGCAGAGGCCCCTATCGATCCTGGATTTGGCCCATCAGTAAACACTGCTCCACCTGCCGCTATGCCCACATTCTGCCAGACTCCACGCCCCGGTGCCAGACCGCCCATAATAGCGGCGGCTCCCGTACTCAGCGGATCGTAAACTTTTCCTTCATTCCCCGACAGGCTCATATCAAACCACTGATAACTGCCATTCGCGACGGCTGCAATTACGCTACCGCCCACAACTTTCGCTATCGAAGCCGCAGGACCTAAGTAGATTGCGACTCCTATCATTAAGCCATCTGTGTAACCCTCAACAATGGCTTTCGTAATATTCGCTCCCTCGGGTAAATCCCCTTTCACATGCTGACTGAGCGCTGTATTGATTTCATCTGAGGTTGCGCCTTGCTGAGCCATGGACATTGCTAATGAAGAGGCTGATTGACCATAATCCGTCATTCCTGAAGGAAGGTTCAGCCAGTTATTCTCAACTATAAATCAGCGACCAGCCGAAAAATTTAGGTGATAACTAAACCGCAGCGGTGAGGCAGTAACTAACTGATATATTGAGTAAGATCCCGGCTCCATTGCCGGGGTCTTAAATTATTTTAACGTATTGAAAAGTTCTAATATTTTATCTCTGAGCTGTTCATCGTTTAATTCATAATCATCCTTATCACTATCAGGATTATATAAATCAGCCAGACAAAAAATACTTGATAAACATTCACTTACTCTTTCTTCATAATTTAGAATATTTTTGTTATCTCTTTCTATACGCCACAGCTCAATATATGCCTCAGCAAAGGCGTTTGCAGATAACCTTTCCTCAGTAAATGACTTTGCAAAATCTAAAATCAAATTACTCATCGTAATATCCCATTTTTCATAAAATTATCGTATTGTGGTGTACTAGGTATCACCTTGAAACCAGTAACAAAATTACCTGAACCATCCACTACCACAGCATTATTAGTTTTAGAGTTAAAAAATACCTTAGAGTCTTTGACAAATCCATATGAACCTTTTTCTATAGTCGCAGCATCATTCATATGATTTTTGATTGCCGTTTCGTACTGACCCAATGTTTGAGGATTTTTCTTTGTTGTTATCACACCAAAATCAATAGCGTGCTTAAATTTTTTATCGAGCTGCTTTTGTGTAATTCCAGTAAGTTCTCTTGAAATATTACTCGATGCTCCCTTTCCTTCATTTTTTAATACATTAGCCGCCACAACCTCTGCTTTCGCTGCCGTGGCTTCAGCCGCTGTCTTACCTATCCCGACTGCACCACCTGCGCCTACTCCTCCCGGGACTAAGGCTTCCGACACCTGAATGCCTGCATTATTCAGGCACAGCACTACATTCCCTGCGCATGCTTGTATTACAGTTCTTGCCGCTACAGCTATCTCCGGTGTAGCCGCTGCCAGTAAACCACCGCCAAGCCCAGCTGGAAGTGCCACCATCAGCGCATCCTGCATCGCCAGACCTTTCTGACAGGACGCTGAACCTGGATTATCCGCACAAGAGGCAATATTCTTGCCATGCTCTCTGGCGAACTTCTCCTGACCGTCCTCAGTACCACCCATCAGGTTATTCTCAACCGTCACCTTCCCGGTGTGCGCACCCGCCATGGCATTCGCCATATCGCCACCGACTAACCCTCCCGTCAGACCGGCCGCAAGAGTCGCGAATACACTGACCATCTGCTTCTCATTTTCGGTGAGCGCGTTAACCTCTCGTCCATAGGCACCCGCCGCAATCACCCCTACCAGCTCTGCACTGGTGGCTGCGGTGGCTCCGACTAAGGCGTTATTTCCCTGCGCGGCGGCGAGCACGGCGTTAACGGTAGCATGTGCCAGTAACTTACCGTTCGTATCCAGCTCACTCTGGCCGATAATATTGGCAATATAGGGTGCGCCTGCACCGGCTAGCGCGCCGCCAAACTCTCCGCCGGCAAGCCCCTGTACCGCCGCGCTCACCGCTTGGATGGCTCGCTGAACGCTCCCGCCCACACCGAATCCCGAGTCGTTCATCGCCTGCTGATAAAATTGCTGAGTGATAAATTCTGCTAGGGTGCGCTCGTCAGGCTGTTGACCAGGATGCTGGCTAAGCCACTGCGCCTTGATATTCTCCTGTTGCTCGGGGGTTAGCTGGGCGACTTTCTCTGTCGCCGTTTTTATGGCCGCAAGCTGGCCCTGCGTCTGCGCAATATTCGCGGCTTGTGCCCCAATACTGCTGATCAATTGTGCTTCGCGTAGGCGATTTTGCTCCTTTTCCTTATCAAAGATCGGGCTGAGCGCCTGGTGAGCGTTTTCTACATCACGGCTGAGCGAGGATAAAGACTGCGATTGCTCGGCAACGTCGCGAACCACTAAGGTTCCTTGGCTTATCGCTGAGTGGGTGACCGAGTCAGCACTGCCGGACCCCGCTGCCCCTAAGAGTAAAGAGTTCGCGGCACTCTTCAGCAGCTGGCTAGTCGGATCGCCCCCGGAGCTCATGCCGACACTTTTGTGTTCAACCTTATACTCGGCATGATTATCGATATCCGTAAACCCTAACGTGCCGGTCTGTAGCTGATTATTCTGCACGGCGGCAGTAGCGCCAATCACCGCGCCATTCAACTGCGTATGCTGCCCCACTGTAATCGAGAATCCGCCCTGCCCGGCAAAAATCCCGGTTTGCTCCCGTACCGAGGCGTAAGTGCTATCGAGGTTATCGCGCGACGCGTTAAGGGAAATAGAGCCGCCCCCCATACTCGCGCTACCGCCGGCGCTGGCGCTGGTCTGCGTGGCAGTGTAATCATCGCTATCCTGTTCGCTGGTCAGGGTCAGGTTACGCCCCACCGTCATTGACACCTTGTGTCCGCTCGCCTGTGCCCCCTGCAGTTGCGTATCTCGGCCGCTGACGATGTTTAGCGTATTACCGGCATCGAGCAGGGTTTCACTGTGCGAAATCGCCGTACCGTTCTCGCGCCCCTTGGCAGTATTGAGGCTCGCATTGACCGAAATCCCATTCGACCCACTCCCAAAGTTAATGCCGATACCAAAAGAGCCGCCTTGGCTGCTGTTTTTACCCGTCAGGTGCTGGCTATTCTGCGCCGATTCGATGAGTACGTCGCGCTGCGCCGTGAGCGTTAAGTCCTGACCGGCCTGTAAATGGCTGCCGACGAGTCGAACATCCCCCTCATCGGCGGTAATCGTCAGGTTATTTCCGGCGGTAAGCTGACTGCCTTGCTGCTGTTGCGTTGTCTGAGTCTGTGTTGAGGTCGATGATTGGGTTCCCCAGGAAAGATTAATGCCGACCATACTGCCCGGTGACTCGGCGGCGAGCCCCGCCCCCTGTTGGGCCTGATAGGCCTGTACCCCACTTAAGGCAGCTTGCACGCCTTTTAGCGCCGCTAAACGCCCGCTACTCTCCTCGCTGGCCGACGTCGCTTGGGTAATGGCCTGATTGACCAACCCTCCGACCACGCCTGACAGCGCAAGGGTCAGCCCACTGCTTTTTTGCTCGCTGAGGTGGCTCTGGGTACTGCGTGATTCACTCGTTGTAATAGTGACCTGCTTGGCGGCCAGGTCAATATCTCGCTTCGCCAACAACTCGGCCCCGGTGAGGGTTATCCCATAGCCTGCAGTGACCTTGACGCTACCCTCGCTACTCCCGACCAAGCTTGCGAGGTGGCTAACCGATGTCCCCTCGTCCGTAGTGCGCTGTGAGTGTTGCCCATAACTAAACCCAATCCCCCCGGTGCCCGATAGGCCTTTACGCTTTTCCTCATAGCGATGGACTTCTTGGCGACTATTCTGTGCCTGGGTCAGTTGCACCTGGTTCCCGGCTTGTAGCGTCACCGCCTGCGTGCCAATGGCTCGACTGCCCGCTAAGGTCAGATCATTTCCCGCCTGCAGATGGACGCTTTCCCCTTCCACCGCACTGCCTAATGCCTGCGTCGTCGAGATACTCTCATGCCGCGTCTGCATTTTACTGGATAACCATCCGGCGCTGCGTTGCTGGCTATTCTCAATGACCGCTTGTTGCGACTGACCACTGCTTAGCGTGAGGTCTCGACCCGCGCGTAGCGTCAGCGCCTCACCCGCCAATACCTTGGCAGCCTGTAGGTTGATATCTCGGCCTGCTAACAGCGTTATTTGGCCATTGCCTTCAACGTGGCTGCCAAGTTCGGTCATCTGGGTAACGCGTCGGTTGTTGCCTTTGTCCCACTGTGTCGACTCATGGCTCGCGGTTGTCACCGTACTCAGGTAGACATCATTACCCGCCGATAACGCGGTATGACCGCCTTGTCCCTGATTATTGACCTGACTGCCCACCAACTTGAGGTCATGGTGTGCCTGCAACGTTAAACGTCCACCATCCCCTTGTACAAAAATCGAGGCGCTCCGGTCACGCCAACGGTTATCGTCATCGCCGGCCATCAGGGTCTGACTGATGATATCGCCTGCGGCGAAGGCAGAGAGGCTCTGCTCCGCTTGCAGTCGCCCACCCAAATTACTGATATTGCTACGCGCGGTAAGGTCAACATCGCGACCGCTAATATCGCCGCGATTAGTGATGTTTTCGGCCGTTATCTGGGTTAATTCGCGCCCCATCAGGCTGCCACTGTTCACCAGATTGCCGGTGAGTTGCAGCTGCGTCTGCTGAGCCGAGAGCAGCCCGCCTTGGCGAGTGACATCCCCGGCTTGCACCCGCGCGTAAACTTGCGGCACCCATACCCTTTGCGAAGAGCCGTCGGGGAGTGTGACCGCTTGTTGCACGAGCCACACCATATCTTGGGTAAGCTGTGCGACCTGCTCTGCGCTTAAGGCAATACCCGGTGTCAGGTTTAGGCGCTGAGCGAACGCTATCCCCGCATCGAGCAGTGCGCGATATTGCTGCTCGTCGTTATTAAACCCGTTTAGAAAACGGCTACCGGTTAAGGCGGTAATCTGTTCGCTCACCAAGACCTGCTCATAAAAGCCATCTCCTAAGCGTTTCGCCAGTCGCCCATCCGTCCACGCCAATTGGTCAAACACCCTGTCACTGCTGAGAAACTGCTGGTGCTGGGTGAAGCGTGGGTCGGTCTCGATTAAGAACGCCACCTCCGAGGAGGGACGTAACTGATAGAGCGCGGAGTGTGGCAGCGTGAGAGTCACCGGGATAAAACCTATCGGCGTGTCTGTCACGCTAGCCCGCTGGTCGAGGGCCTGCGTAAGCGTAGAGGGCAGCCGTGCATCGCTATCCAGCGGGCGAACACCACTCGCCGTGGGAGTAAGCGCCTGTGTTTCACGGTCAGTGACCACCGTGCCCCCGCCCGTGATGTGGGCATGCTCCTGCCAGCGCGACTGCTGTAAATCGACCGTTTTCACGATGGGTGATGGGACGTAGGCGCTATGTCGCTTGCCTTGGCTGGTGATCGTGCCACCGATGGGGCGATCTTTCTTCTTCGCATACCAATGAGTGACTGTGCCGCTATCGGTGATCGTTTGTTGCCCCCAAGTCACCCGATTATTTAAGGTTCCGATCACCCCGAGTAACCGACCACCTGCCATGACCAAACTATCTTGATTAGTGACCTGTTCACTCTGCAGGGTTAAATCCCCGCCGGCGATAATTTTACCGGGGTCGCTGGTGACTAGCTGAGTCTCGACGACGCGACGCTGAAATTGATACTCATAGAAATCATCATCCTGCGTGCCGTCTGGCAGTTTCGCGAGGTGTACGCCATATTTATTTTTATCGTGCGTATCAACCTCCTGCCAGTCGTAGCGCTGCGCCGAGCCACTCAGGGCCACTTCGTGATGCGCGGCGTTTTCGGTCTCGACCAACGCGGTGGTCAGGGTCTCATTGAGGTTATTCACCGACTGACTGCTGAGTGTCATGGCCCCCAGTGCCTCTATGGTCGCGCTGGTATTGGTTAATTCAATCGCCTCGCCCTGTACCTGCCCAGCTGCCGTGAGTCGACCACCGACGACGAGTTCCCCGGCACTGAACAGGATGCTCTGGGCAAGATTGTATAGGCTGTGGGTGGCAATCAATAGCTGCTGGCGCGCGGCAATAATCGGTGCCAAGCCCGCATGTTGGCGCTGAGTCAGCCGCTGGGTCTCTATCACGAGCTGGTCAGCGTAGAGGCGTCCCCCCGCGAGATTATCGAGCTGTGCGGCGCGAAGATGAGTGAGCCCTCCGTCGATGAGCCCCTTATTTTCCAATCTGCCGTCGACCCATAACTGCGTCTGCCCGCCACTCAGCTCACCGCTCGCCAGATTCGTGAGAAACGGTAGCTGCACGGTCATCACACCGCCTGCATTCAATTGCCCTTGATTAGTCAGGCCTTGGTGAAAGGAGGCCGACAAGTTGCCATTCGCGCTGATCCGTCCGCCATGCAGAAAGTGCTGGTTAAATGCGAGCGTCATCGCGTTTGCGGAGAGTAGATCCCCGAGGCCGCTCAGTGTTCCCGCGCTGATCTGTAGATGATCGCCTGCAATGAAGGTGCCCGCCTCGTTATCGACGCTAGTGTCAGGCCGCCCTTGGAGCACCAGCTGCTGCTGGGAGGAGAGTATTCCGCCGCGATTATTCAGGTGCTTAGCGATATTCAGGACTAAGGCCTGTTGGCTGCGTATTGCCCCGCCCGTGTTATCGATAGTCTGACCAGACAGCGTGATCGACTGCCCTTCAATCCCCTGCTGATCCGGCTGTTCACCACGATTACTAACGCTCGTGGCAAGGAGCGTCATGGCCTGGCCGCTGCGCAGCCATCCTTGGTCGTTAGTTAACTGCCCCGCGACCTGTGCCTGCAGATCCCCGAGGGCTTGTATCTCGCCGTGGAAATTAATCAGCGTATCCGCCAGCAGTTGTAGGTTGCGCCCTGCGGCGATCCGTCCAGCACGGTTATCCAGGCGTTGCTCCGCCGTCTTGACGCTGATATCGCCGTTAGCGGCAATCCTTCCGGCGTGATTGACTAGCTCGCCACTGTCGAGAGAGAGGCCCTGACCCGCGAGTAACTCTCCGCGCGTATTATCGAGGATCGCGTGCTGGGTAGTGATATCCAGCGAATGATCTGCCTGGATCAGCCCCTCACTCGTGTGCAGCCCGCGCGTGGTTATGCGAAGATCCGCCCCGCCGAGGATCGTCCCGCCCTGATTGGTTAACACTGCGGTGGTTAAGGTTGCCTCCTGCCGAGCCGCGATGATCCCTTGGTAATTATCGAGGTTACCGCTGCTCAGCGTTAAGCGGCCCTCGCTAAGGATCCCGCCCGACGCTGCATTACCGCGGTTAGTTAAGCGCCCACCCTGTAGGGCGAGCGTCAGTGACTCGCCGGCCTGGATCAGCCCGCTATCATTATTAAGCCCCTGACTGATCAGCCCGATGCGACGAGAGGCCGCGATAACTCCTAGGCGGTTATCAAGTAGAGATGAGGGGGTGTTGATATCAATCTCGGTGCCACGGATTTCCCCCTGCTGATTAAGTAGCTGTGAACCACTGAGAAACAGGCGCTGGCCCTGCGTCAGGATGCGGCCTTGCGTGTTATCGATCCCGCCTTGATGAGCAAGCGTGAGGGCCTGCTCGCCCTGTTGCGCGAGGGTTCCGCCGCGATTCGACAGGCGGTTGGCGCGGATCGCTAGCGTTTCGCCGCTCAGGTGCCCGCCATCGTTGATAACATCCGCCGTACTACTCAGCGTGATGCGTTTTGCGACCACCCGCGCGTTGCGCGTCTCGACGTTACCCGCACTCGCGTTAAGCTCGACGCTTTCGGCCTGTGTCTGACTCGTGTTGGCCGTGACCCGTTGCGCGCTCACCCGCACGTTGCCTTGCGCGCGTTGTACGCCACTGAGCGCGATAGCGCCTGCGCTGGTCAGGGTCAGGTTGGCGGATTGACCCGCTTGTCCCTGCGGCGCAATACCTGCGGCCAGTACGCCGCTACTGGTTAAGTCGCCGCCGGCGGTGAGCTGTATATGCTGGCTCGCCTGCAGGTTACCGCTGTGCGTCAGCGTTCCCGCCGTGGTGATCACTACCTCCCCCGCCGCCGCGCCGAGCGTCCCGGCGTTACGTACCCCGACGCCCGCTTCGGTGCCTCGCAGGACAATTTTATTGGCATACATACCGCCGAGCTGGGAGACATCCACCACAAACTGTGGGCGTTCGCCGTCGCGGGCGCTCTGGGCGTGGACCTCGCCGTTACGCGCATCAATCTTATTCGCCCCAACGGTTATCGCCAGCGCCTTGGCGTGCACTGCCGCATTGATTTTTACCGCACGGGCCAGTAGCTCGGTGCTATCTTGGCGCGTACTATCCATCCCCTTGCCTTCGACCCGAATCAGGCCTCGCTCGACGGCGTAATGACTGAGCTGGCCGTCGGTAAGCGCAACGTTGCCCGTGGTGAGCGTGGCACGATTAGCATTAATAAAACCACAGCCGTCGCAGGTGATCCCGGCTGGATTCGCGATGATGATATCCGCCTGGCGACCCGCTACCTCCAGCAGGCCATTGAGGCGCGAGGGGTCACGGCTATTTACTTCATTAAGAATAACCTTTGCTTCGCCCTTGGCGAGCCACGGGTTGGCCGTGACATAGCCCGCGAGCTGAGTTTGGCTGGCGGTACGGCCATTATTCAAAATGGCCCCTTGGCGTTCGATATCGAACTGGGTATAGGTATTGTGCGAGACGCCGGCGGCACTGGGTGGTCGAATATTGACCTGTTCCATCCCACTCGCCGTTTGCACGACGGTCGGTCGCTGAGCGGCTTGCGAGTCTGCGATGATCCTAGCCTGTGCCGGTAGGCTAATGCTCCCCGCCGCGAGCAGTAACGCTAAGCTAAGCCGAGTCAGGCGAAAAGCCCCCGAGGCTGACTGGCGGGCGATGCGCGGGCAAGGAGCACTGAGTGACTGCGTCGCTACTGTAATATCGGCGACCACCATTGCCATCCCCCGGGCGCGATTAAACACGATCCGATAGCGATTTTTATTCATCCTTGAATCCTCAATAGAACCAATTAAGCGTAAAGCCCAGCGTTACGCGGTCTTGCATAAAGCCTTGCGGAGCCGATAGGGGTACACCGATAAAGGTGTCGTAGCCGGTGGAGAGTACCTGCCCGCGGATCCCCACCACGCTGCCGACCAGGGTGCGTCCCAGTAATGGCGTGGTGCTGTGTCCTTTAACCACGCCATAGTCCACCCCTAGATAAAGCTGCTGCGCGGCGAAGGGAGTGAACCAACTCCATTCATTACGAAGTAAGTGCCCCTGATCGGCACTGAGGGAACGTTCACCATCGAAGCCACGCACCGTCCAGCGGCCACCGATGGAAAATTGTTCCGTGGGGGTTAAGTGCGTAGGGGTGAGCTGCTGCTGATAGAGCAATTGATAGCGAAAATTCTGCGATCCCAGCGTAAACGGCAGGGTAAAATCGGCATTGAGTTGCACAATACGGCTTAACGCCGTCGCCTCACCAAAGGCCTCCTCTGTCGCAGGCAGCGCGCCAAACCATCGGGTACCCTGCTGATAACTCGCCATAAGATTGAGGGTGGCGGCTTGAATAAAATGTTGATGGTGAAGTGTCGCTTTCCACGATGTCGTTTTACGATGCTGAGTCGCGATAGCCGTATCATCGATAAAATTCTTCGACCCACGCATCGTCACCGCGCCGGTCAGCCGAGTTTTATGCTGTGCGCCGCGATGAATGATGCGACCCAGTTGTAGCGCCAGTTGTTGACTCTGCCCACGATAACGATAATCGGCGTGTGCCCCGGTAATCGTCTGGTAATAATCGTTATAACTCCCGGTAAGGCTGGCCAGCCAATAGCCATAAGGCAACGTGTACTGTCCGGTATAGTTGTGGGTTCCCTTGCCGCCTCGGGCAAACAGGGCTTTGCCTGCGTTGAGATACAGACTGTCGCTGAGCGTCAACGGGTTATCGAGATAGAGGGTAGTTCCGGCTTGGTAGCGGCCGGTGCTGCGTGTGCCCGAATCGTCGAGGAAGAGGCCGAGCCGCCACTGGCGCGCTTGCTGCCAGTTGACGACGATATCGCTCTCTCCTGGCTGCTCGGTCGGAACTATTTCCATACTCGCCTGTACCGACGGCAGGCGTTGTAAATTTTCCAGTCCTTGTTCGAGATCGCGAAGATCGACTAACGCCCCGGATCGTGCGGGAAAGGCAGTGGTAAGGGAGATGCCCCTACGCGGCTCAGGCCCAGTGGTCAGCTGCCTGACCTTGCCGGGGACTAGCGTGAGGTGAAGGACTGCACGGGTCAAGTCTTGCTCTGTGGCCAGCACGCGGCTTGTGACATAGCCGTGATCCACCAGCCGATTCTGTAGGCGGCGCATCAGCAAATTTATCCCCTGACTCCCTAAGCATTGACCGACGGCGGTATTGGCGAGTCGCTGTAGGGCAAGCCAGCGCGGGAACGCCTCGTTGCCAGAGAGCGTGACCTGTCGTAGGGGAAAGCAAGGCGTTTCTTGAGGAAAACCTTTCATTAGTGAGATGTCGGAGGGTAGTTCGACACGCACATCTGGGTCCGGTAACGCTAAGCGCTGTTCCAAGGCACGCTGCTGGGCTTGCTGATGGATCAGTTGCTGGTCGTTATCGGGCAGCGTAGACATCGTCACGACTTGCCCGACGGCCGCACCTGTCCGCTCGAGGAGCTTAGCTGATGCCTCGCCTGATAGGGTAAATGAGATCGGCCACAGGGCCAGTAAGAGTCGATGCCGAAAAGAGGCTGAGTAATAGACCACGTTATTCCCTTACGTGTTAGCGCGTAACCATCCTGTTACACGTCGCTGCCGAGTACTATTATCACCCTAGCAACGACCGGTAATATAAATACAGCGTTATTTATGACAAGTGAGAGCTTTTACACAATATTTTGTGTTACGTCACAACGTTCGGCGGGTAAATTAGTCGTTTATATAATATGTTGCAGCGGGATATATCGATATTAATGAATAACGCGATTGAGCTTCGCGGATAATAAATAGAGGTTATGTTAACTATTGTCGTTGATTGGGGGGGCGAGTTATTTTAAATAATAGGTTAGATAATTATGTTATTAATAATTCTAAGCGTTCTTATAAAGATTTATTATGTCGGCTAATATCTTCACCTTAATAATGACTCGA
>OFEL01000053.1_pt1:0-17500 | contig 18748 bp, 14 predicted proteins | sample 1521181 | NCBI WGS metagenome assembly OFEL01 (sample SAMN05335686, study PRJEB24111) | insect metagenome | biome: ENVO:00009004; isolation source: gut from larvae fed green olives | host: Bactrocera oleae | place: Israel | collected 2011-11
GTTGCTCCGTGTTTCGGTAGGAATCGAGGATCACCATGATCTGATCGCCGATCTAGATCAAGCATTCCAACGTCTCGCGCAGGGGTAATTATGGTTGGCGGTACAGTTCTGAAGAGTGACGTTACACGACAGCTACATAAATTCGGGGGGAGTAGCCTTGCCGACCGACGTTGTTACTTACGGGTAGCGGAAATAATGGCTGAGTACAGCCATGCCGGGGATATCATGGTCGTCTCGGCAGCGGGGAGTACGACGAATCAATTAATTAATTGGTATCGCCTGAGCCAAACCGATAGGCTCTCGGCGTTTCAAGTTCAACAACATCTTCGTCGTTACCAGCTTGAACTGGTGGAAAGCTTATTACCCAAAGACTCTGCGGAAACTGTTGCCAGTCAATTTATTGCTGATGTGGATCATCTCTCTGTTCTCTTAGACGGTGAGGGGAGCGAGGCATTATATGCTCAGGTCGTCGGTCACGGAGAGATTTGGTCGGCGCGCTTAATGAGCGCGGTCCTGAATCACTCAGGTATTGATGCGCAGTGGATAGATGCTCGTTCTTTCCTGCGTGCTGAGCGTGCGGGGCAGCCTCGAGTCGACGAAGGTGAGTCCTATCCACTGCTACAACCGATCCTAACGCAATATCCCCACAAGCGTTTAGTCGTCACCGGGTTTATTTCCGCCAATCAGCAAGGTGAAACCGTATTATTGGGGCGTAATGGCTCCGACTATTCGGCGACTCAAATCGGCGCGCTGGCAGGTGTCAAGCGTGTCACTATTTGGAGCGATGTTGCAGGGGTATATAGTGCTGACCCACGTATTGTCGCAGATGCATGCTTATTGCCTCTTTTACGCCTCGATGAGGCGGCAGAATTGGCTCGCCTTGCTGCGCCAGTGCTGCACACGCGCACGTTACAGCCAGTTGCGACTAGCGATATCGATCTACAGTTACGCTGTAGCTATCAGCCGGAGGCCGGCTCAACGCGTATCGAGCGGGTATTAGCGTCTGGTACTGGTGCACGTATTGTCACCAGCCACGAAGATGTCTGCTTGATTGAAATACAGATCGGGCCTCGCCATGATTTCAATCAGCTATTAAGGGATATCGACCAATTCTTAGTTCGTACGCAATTACGACCACTTGCTCGAGGCGTACATAGCGACCGTCAACTGCTCCAGCTCTGTTACACCTCTGAGCTAGTCGAAAATGCGCTATCGCAGCTACAAGCCTCAGGATTACCGATTAATTTACGATTACGTGAAGGACGCGTACTGGTCGCTATGGTCGGTGCAGGAGTGACTCGTAACCCATTACACTGTCATCGCTTCTGGCAGCAAATTAAAGATCTCCCGGTGGAATTTGTTTGGCAATCAGAAGAGCAACTGAGTTTAGTGGCGGTGCTACGTAAAACTCCGCTTCCTTCTATCGTCCAAGGTTTACACCAATCGCTTTTCCGAGCTGAAAAGAGGGTCGGTATTGTTCTATTCGGTAAAGGAAATATTGGGTCACGCTGGCTAGAGCTCTTTTCGCGAGAACAGGAAAATCTCTCTGATCGGACGGCAATGGACTTCGTCTTAGCAGGAGTCGCGAATAGCCGACGTAGTCTGCTCAGTTACGATGGACTTGATGCCGCACATAGCTTAGCGAATTTTGAACGGGACGCGACGGCGTTGGATGAGGAGTCCCTTTTTCTGTGGATGCGCGACCACCCCTTTGATGAGTTAGTGGTACTCGATGTGACGGCAAGCGAGGCATTGGCGGAACAGTATCTGGACTTTGCAAGCTATGGCTTTCATGTCATCAGTGCGAATAAAGTGGCTGGAGCCTCAGCGAATCAACGGTGGCGACAAATTACCGATGCGTTTGGTAAAACCGGCCGATATTGGTTAACGAATGCCACAGTAGGCGCGGGTCTCCCTATCAACTACACCGTAAGAGATTTACGTAATTCTGGGGACAAAATCCTATCAATTAGCGGCATTTTTTCCGGCACTCTTTCGTGGTTGTTTCTTCAATATGATGGTTCGGTACCCTTTACCGAGCTTGTAGACCAGGCATGGCAGCAGGGGCTGACGGAACCTGATCCGCGCGTAGATCTTTCTGGTATCGATGTGATGCGTAAACTCGTCATTCTCGCGCGTGAAGCCGGGTCGGATATAGAACCTCATCAAGTGAAGGTTGAGTCATTAGTGCCGGAAGCTTGTCGGGAAAATTCCATGGACTATTTCTTCGAAAATAGTGAAGCTTTAGACGAGCAGATCCAGCAGCGTTTCGAAGCGGCTCAAGAGCTAGGATTAGTTCTGCGCTATGTGGCGCGATTCGATACGCGCGGCAAAGCCAAGGTCGGTTTAGAGGCACTTCGACCCGATCACCCTCTTGCGGCACTGCTACCGGGCGATAATGTGTTTGCTATTGAGAGTCGCTGGTATCGCGATAACCCTTTAGTCATACGTGGACCGGGCGCAGGTAGAGATGTGACGGCGGGAGCGCTGCTCTCTGATCTTAATCGATTAGCTAAGCTAATCTAACAGCCGTTAGACTCTAGCATTGAAAGCCAGGCAGGCCGCGAGTATACACGACCTGTCACGGTATAAGCCTTCGACCATTAAAAAGCCCCCCAACGCTGTGACTCGCTCTGGGGGGCTTTTTACTCATGATGATTGCTAGCCAGTATTACGCATTCCAGCGGCTACGCCTGCGATGGTAACCATCAGGGCTTGTTCAACATTTGGATCGGTAGGAAGGTTATCCGCCTCGGCCTGACGATCACGATGGAGTAACTCAGCCTGCAAAACGTTTAGTGGGTCGGTATAAACGTTACGTAAAGCGATAGATTCAGCAATCCATGGGTGATCCGCCATTAGGTGAGCATCATTCGCGATAGTCAGTACCGTTTTAATATCTTCTGCCAGTTGCTCGCGTAACTGTTGACCCAGTGGCCAAAGCGCGGGGTCTACTAAGCGTTGATCGTAGTACTCGGCCAGCCACAGATCAGCTTTGGCAAAGACCATCTCTAGCATACCGATACGTGTCGAGAAAAACGGCCAGTCGCGGCACATCTCTTCCAGATTCTTTTGTTGCCCATGATCGATGGCGTTACTCAACGCCGCTCCGGCACCTAGCCAAGCGGGAAGCATTAAGCGGTTCTGGGTCCAGGCAAAAATCCATGGAATAGCGCGTAAGGACTCTACACCACCGGTTGGACGTCGTTTGGCTGGGCGTGATCCCAAGGGGAGTTTACCTAGCTCTTGTTCTGGGGTGGCAGACCGGAAATAAGGAACAAAGTCTTTATTTTCCCGAATATATCCCCGATACATCTCACAAGAGTCCGCAGAGAGCTGTTGCATAACCTCGCGCCATTGTACTTTTGGCTCCGGTGGTGGCAGTAAGTTAGCTTCCAGAATGGCACTGGTATAAAGGGTTAAGCTGGCGATAGTGATTTCGGGTAAACCGTATTTGAAACGGATCATCTCGCCTTGCTCGGTGACACGCAGGCCACCGCGTAAGCTACCTGGAGGCTGCGAGAGCAATGCTGCATGAGCAGGGGCGCCGCCACGGCCTATCGAACCGCCACGACCATGGAAGAGCGTTAAAGCGACCCCGGATTTTTTACACGTTTTAATCAGCGCGTCTTGCGCTTGATATTGCGCCCAGCTCGCCGCCATGACCCCCGCATCCTTGGCGGAATCGGAATAGCCGATCATGATCATCTGCTTACCTTGGATAAAGCCTCGGTACCAGTCAATACTGAGTAGCTGCGTCATCACGCTATCGGCGTTATTCAAATCGTCGAGCGTTTCAAAGAGAGGGGCAACAGGGAGGGCATAACGAATACCAGCCTCTTTGAGAAGTAGATGTACCGCTAAGACGTCTGAAGGTGTCTTGGCCATTGAGATGACATAGGCAGCAATGGAGCCTTCAGGAACCTCGGCAGCGACTTGGCAAGTGTCTAAGACTTCTTGTGTCTCCGCGCTGGGTTGCCAGTGGCGAGGTAGCAGTGGACGTGGTGAGTTGAGTTCACGAATTAAGAAAGCCTGTTTATCTGCCTCAGACCAACTTTGATAGTCGCCAAGACCCAAGTAGCCAGTAATTTCGGAGATCGCTTCGGTGTGTCGAGTACTTTCTTGGCGTAAATCTATCCGCACCAGTGGGACACCAAAGCATTTCACACGACGTAGTGTATCAAGCAAATGACCATTTGCGATGATCCCCATACCGCTTTGCTGCAATGACTCATACAGGGCATAAAGCGGTTCCCAAAGCTGTTCGTTACTCACAATAATATCTTTAGGCGGTGTCACCGCTTCGCCTTTTAAACGAAACTCTAAGTAGTTTTGGGTGGCGATGAGCTGAGAGCGTAGGCGTTTGAGGATAAAGCGGTAAGGTTCTTGGACCTCTGCGCTTTGACACAGTGTCCTCACTGTTTCATTGCAATTCGACATCGACAGCTCGGAAATTAATACTGTCATATCCTTAATGAAAAGATCGGCGGCCTTCCAACGGCTGAGGCGAATAGCTTGACGAGTGACGATGGCGGTAACATTAGGATTCCCATCACGATCGCCTCCCATCCAAGAGGTAAACTTGACGGGGACAAAATCAACGGGGAGTGTAATACCGAAATTTGCGTGGACTTGCTCGTTCAATTCGCGCAGAAAGGCCGGCACCCCTTCCCATAAGCTATTTTCTACGACGGCAAAGCCCCATTTGGCTTCATCAATGGGGGTTGGGCGCTGTTTGCGTATTTCATCGGTATACCAAGCCTGCTCGACTAATTGGCGAAGGCGTCGCATGATTTTCGAGGTTTCGTAATCGGTTAAATCGTTGTGGTCGAGTCTGTCTAGACAGTTATTCACCTCGACTAACTTGTGGATCAGTGTTCGACGAGTAATTTCGGTAGGGTGAGCGGTGAGGACGAGCTCAATAGAGAGTTCCTCAATTGCCTGACAGATATCCTTCTCGGAGATATTGTCGATTTGTTTGAGTCGTTGAAACGTTTCTTGTAAGACTTCCGGTGGGCTCTCGCCAGGGGATTGATGCGAAACAGTTTGGTATTGCTCCGCGACATTGGTCAAGTTTAGGAATTGACTAAATGCGCGGGCGACTGGCAAGAGTTCATCGTTGGATAAGTTTTGTAAGGTCGTAAGTAATGCCTCACGGTCGCTATCATTGCCGGCGCGCGACCCCTTAGAAAGTTTTCTTATCGATTCGACGCGTTCTAATATCTCATCACCTAAAGCATTTTTAATCGTGTCGCCAAGTAGTTTACCAAGCATACTCACGTTACTACGCATAGCTGAATATTGTTCGTTCATGTAATGCCCTTACCCCTTAGCGATTGTCTGCCCAACGATCGTTGTTATTGGTTTTTTGTATACCTATCTAGCCATGTAACTGAATGCACGTCAAATCTGAGAAAATAACGGCTTATATTAATAACTTACTGAATTATCGACGTTATTCGATGAATAAGGACGATTGTGCTGAACTCCCTACACCTATAAAGGTTTTTTATCTATTGCTGACTCATCGGCTACTATCTCTTACTTAACAAAAATGATGGATTAATTTTTTCAGTAGCTGGTCGGTCGGCTCGATAAATTTTGTCTCCAGATACTCGTCAGGTTGGTGTGCCTGTTCGATAGAGCCAGGCCCTAATACTAGGGTGGGGCACAGCTGTTGGATGAAAGGCGCCTCCGTGCAGTAATTCACAATCTCAGTCTTGGTGTCTAAGACTTTCTCTATCAGTGAGACTAATGGATGATGCACGGGGCATTCGTAACCAGGGATAGGCGGATGTAGATCAGTAATCGTCAATCGGCCAGGCCACTGTTCACTGACTGGTGCGAGTGCTTCGGCCAACAACTCATGCAGGTCCGTGAGTGAAAGCCCAGGAAGCGGGCGGATATCCATATGCAATTCACAGCAAGCACAGATTCGATTTGGAGCATCGCCACCAGAAATTTTCCCAAAATTCATCGTTGGATAGGGAATAACAAATCCATCATGGTTGAAGCGCTCTTTAAGTTGGCGACGAAGGCCTTGTAGTTCAGTGATCGAGTCATGCATTAACTCGATCGCATTGATCCCCTTCTCAGGATCGCTTGAGTGTCCAGAGTGACCTTCGATACGAATTGCTTTAGAAAGATGTCCTTTATGCGCCCTGACTGGCTGTAATGACGTCGGCTCGCCAATGACCGCACAATCAGGGCGAATAGTCGTCGACTGTGCAAAGTAGCTGGCGCCTGCCATCGTGGTTTCTTCGTCGGCAGTCGCCAGTATATAGAGCGGTTTGGTGAGTGAGCGTAAATCAATGGTGGTTAATGCCGTAAGAATAAAGGCAAAGAAGCCTTTCATATCAGCAGTCCCTAAACCGTATAGACGATTATCTCGCTCAGTGAGGGTGAAGGGATCTTGTGTCCAACGCCCTTCATCGTAAGGGACGGTGTCAGTATGACCCGCGAGTAACAGCCCGCCAGATCCCTGACCATACTTAGCCAATAAATTGAATTTATCTCTTGTATGAGGAACAGGTTGTAGCTCAACGCTAAAGCCTAATTGCTCGAACCAGTTAGCCAGTAAAGTGATGAGTGGCTTGTTACTTTGGTCTAGTACAGAATCTGTCCCACTGATTGAAGGTGTCGCGATTAATTGGCGATAAATTTCGATAAAAGGGGGTAATTTGTTATTCACTGTTGACGCTCCTTTGATTAGGATGTACAAATAATCATGCAAATTATGTGAATAAAAATACATTATCGAGTCTCGTAATGACAATGATTTATTCACTATCCAAGGGAAAGTAGAGACTTTACCCGCATCTGTTGACGAGAGCTGAGAAGGTTTTTTCTAATGTTAAATGCATTGATTGTTGGCGCTAGTGGATACGCTGGTGCGGAGCTGGCAACTTACTTGAATCGTCACCCTGAAGTAAACCTCGCGACCATTGCGGTCTCTGCACAAAGTGCCGATGCCGGTAAATTATTATCAGATCTTTATCCGCAACTCAAAGGTCGTCTCGACCTCACTCTGCAGGGAATGACTGATCCACAAGCTTTAGCCGACCAACATGACATTGTTTTTTTAGCAACAGCGCATGAAATTAGCCACGATTTAGCGCCAATATTCCTTGCAGCAGGCTGTACAGTCTTCGACTTGTCAGGAGCCTTCCGCGTCAACGACCCAGATTTTTATACTCGCTACTATGGATTTACCCATCAGCATCCTGACTGGCTAGCCAAAGCGGTATATGGACTAGCAGAATGGCAGGCAGATAAAATACTGACCGCTCAGCTTGTGGCTGTACCCGGCTGCTACCCGACCGCCGCGCAGTTAGCATTAAAACCCCTATTAGACCGTCAGTTGCTGAATACTGAATTCTGGCCAGTCATCAACGCAACTAGTGGTGTCAGTGGTGCTGGACGTAAGGCTGCGCTGAAAACCAGCTTATGTGAGGTGAGCTTACAACCCTACGGTATTTTCACGCATCGGCATCAACCTGAGATTGCGGCACATCTTGGAACCTCGGTTATCTTTACTCCTCATTTAGGAAACTTTCCGCGAGGCATCTCAGAAACAATCACTTGTCAGTTAAGAACAGCGGTTTCGCGTGAAGAGATCTTAGCCATTTTTCATCAAGCTTATGATAATCAGCCGCTTGTAAGGCTTTACGATGAAGGCGTTCCCGCGCTTAAAGGTGTGATAGGCCTTCCATTCTGCGATATCGGTTTCGCGGTTGAAGGAAAGCATCTTATTTTGGTTAGCGTGGAAGATAACTTATTGAAAGGGGCAGCTTCGCAAGCCGTGCAGTGCTTGAATATCCGGTTTGGCTTTGCGCCGACCGTCTCCTTACTTTAAAAAAGAGTCAACGATTATGGCAAATCCATTAATTATCAAATTAGGTGGCGTGTTGTTAGACAGTGAAGAAGCGCTTGCGCGTCTCTTCGAAGCGTTACAACACTATCGTATGCAGCACCAACGACAGTTAGTGATCGTTCATGGTGGTGGTTGCTTAGTTGACGAGTTGATGGGGCAGCTTAATCTCCCCGTTAAGAAACAGAATGGCTTACGCGTAACCCCGGCCGACCAAATCGATATTATTACTGGTGCGCTGGCCGGGACGGCGAATAAGACCCTGTTAGCGTGGGCAAAAAAATATGCTATCCCAGCCGTAGGGCTATCTCTGGGAGATGGCAATATTACGCAAGTCACGCAATTGGACGAGTCGCTAGGTCATGTCGGTCATGCCTCTGCTGGAAATCCAGCATTATTACAGACACTTTTAGCCGCTGAATATTTGCCAATTATCAGTTCTATCGGTATTACTGATGGGGGGCAGCTGATGAACGTTAATGCAGACCAAGCGGCGACAGCGTTAGCGGCAGCCTTAGGAGCAGATTTAATTCTGCTTTCCGACGTTAGCGGTATCCTAGATGGTAAAGGGCAAAAAATTGATCAGATGTCGGCTAAGATGGCAGAAACATTGATTGATCAAGGCATTATTACCGACGGGATGATTGTTAAAGTCAATGCTGCATTAGATGCGGCGCGTACCCTGAACAGACCGGTTGATATTGCCAGCTGGCGACATGCTGAAAAACTGCCAGACTTATTTAATGGCTTAGCCATTGGTACACGAATTGTTGCGTAAATTAATGAATATTTTCAAGGATCTATAATGCAAACTCACAATATTAATAAAATCGTTTTAGCGTATTCAGGCGGTCTTGACACCTCGGCGATTATCCCTTGGTTAAAAGAGAATTATGGCTGTGAGGTTGTCGCGTTTGTCGCCAACGTTGGCCAAGATCCTGCGGATTTAGAAGGTGTAGAGAAAAAGGCGATGCAGTCTGGAGCCAGCGAATGTCACGTCGTCGACCTACGTGAAGAGTTTATCCGTGAGTATGTGTACCCAGTGTTGCAGACTGGTGCGCTGTACGAAGGCACTTACCTACTGGGTACCTCTATGGCGCGTCCCATTATCGCTAAGGCTCAAGTTGAAGTCGCGCTGAAAGTGGGTGCGGACGCACTGTGTCACGGTGCGACGGGTAAAGGTAATGACCAAGTACGCTTCGAAAGTACTTATGCGGCTTTAGCACCACAGTTAAAAGTCATTGCGCCGTGGCGTGAATGGGATCTACGTTCTCGTGAGGCTTTACTCGATTACCTCAAACAGCGCGATATCCCGACTACCGCGAGTTTAGAAAAAATCTACAGTCGTGATGAAAATGCGTGGCATATCTCTACAGAAGGCGGTGTATTAGAAAGCCCTGCTAATGCTGCGAACCAAGATTGCTGGGTCTGGACCGTCGATCCCCTAGACGCACCAGACCAACCTGAAGAAATTACCCTGTCGGTAGAGAAAGGCAAAGTAGTCGCCGTGAATGGTGAGAGACTAAGCCCGTTCCAAGCATTAGAAAAATTGAATGTCCTGGGTGCCAAACATGGCGTTGGCCGGATTGATATTGTCGAGAACCGTTTAGTCGGTATGAAGTCGCGTGGCTGCTATGAAACCCCGGGCGGGACTATTATGGTCAACGCGTTACGTGCAGTTGAGCAACTGGTTCTAGACCGTGACAGTTTCAAATGGCGTGAGCAGCTCGGCTTAGAGATGTCTTACGTTGTTTACGATGGTCGTTGGTTTACCCCGATCCGCAAAGCGCTGCAAGCCTCAGCTGAATCGTTAGCAGAAGAGCTGAATGGCGAAGTCGTTATCCGTCTTTATAAAGGGCATGCTACGGCAATTAAAAAGAAATCCGACAATAGCCTGTATTCTGAAGAATTCGCGACCTTTGGCGAAGATGAGGTGTATGATCATAGCCATGCGGAAGGATTTATTCGCCTTTACTCGCTGTCTTCTCGTATCCGGGCATTAAAACAACAATAAGTTTTTGGGTGGCCGTGGGGCCACCTCTTTATCTATTTCTCAGGAGAGTTACCATGGCATTGTGGGGCGGGCGGTTCACTCAGGCAGCCGATCAACGGTTCAAACATTTCAACGACTCATTACGCTTTGACTATCGTTTGGCTGAGCAAGATATTACGGGGTCGGTAGCGTGGTCGAAGGCTTTGGTTACCGTTAATGTGCTCACGGCTGAAGAGCAACAACGACTTGAGCAGGCTCTGGTTGCATTACTAAGTGAAGTGCGTGAAAACCCGATGCAGATCCTGGAGAGTGATGCCGAAGATATCCACAGTTGGGTCGAAGGTAAGCTTATTGAGAAGGTAGGGGCGTTAGGTAAAAAGCTTCATACGGGACGTAGCCGTAATGACCAAGTTGCGACCGACCTAAAATTATGGTGTAAGTTTCAGGTAGCTGAACTGATCAGCGCAGTAAGAGCCTTACAGAGCGCTCTTGTTGAGACAGCGTCAGCACATCAAGATGTTGTTATGCCAGGCTATACGCACTTACAACGTGCGCAACCTATTACTTTTGCTCACTGGTGTTTGGCTTATACCGAGATGCTCGCACGCGATGAGAGCCGTTTAGAGGATGCACTGAAGCGCATTGATGTGAGCCCATTAGGATGCGGTGCTCTAGCAGGAACGGCATACCCCATTGATCGTGAGCAATTAGCCGACTGGTTAGGATTTTCCAGTGCCACCCGTAACAGCCTCGACTCTGTCTCTGACCGCGACCATGCGTTGGAGTTGATGAGTCATGCCTCTATCAGCATGATACATTTATCACGCTTTGCAGAAGATATGATTTTCTTTAATTCTGGAGAGGCTGGATTTATTGAGTTATCAGATAAGGTGACGTCGGGCTCCTCATTAATGCCACAGAAGAAAAACCCGGATGCGCTAGAGCTTATCCGCGGGAAATGTGGGCGAGTACAAGGGGCACTTACGGGCATGATGATGACGCTTAAGGGGCTTCCTCTAGCTTACAATAAGGATATGCAAGAGGATAAAGAGGGCTTATTTGATGCACTCGATACATGGCTAGAGTGCCTACATATGAGCTGTCTGGTATTGGAAGATATTCAACTAAATCGTGCACGCTGCCAAGAAGCGGCGGAACAAGGCTATGCGAACTCCACAGAGTTGGCGGATTATCTAGTGGCTAAGGGTGTCCCTTTCCGTGAAGCGCATCATATTGTCGGTGAAGTGGTCGTTGCAGCCATTAAACAAGGTATTCCTCTTGAACAACTCTCGCTGGAATATTTCAAACAGTTTAGCAACACGATAGAGGCAGATGTTTATCCTCTACTTTCGCTTCAGTCTTGTCTCGATAAGCGTAATGCGAAAGGCGGTGTTGCTGGTGAACAAGTCGCTTACGCGATTGAACAAGCTCGCGTACGGCTAGCATAAAAAAAAGCGGACGAAAATTCGTCCGCTACCCTGGTGTGGTACTTTCTTCTTATCGATATTTATACTGCGAAATGTTTTTCTAAGTCGTCGCTGCCCCCGATGTGGCGGCCTCCGATAAAGACTTGTGGTACCGTTGAGCGGCCAGTGATCGCGCGTAAGCTAACAGTGGTAGCGTCTTGTCCCAACACCAACTCTTCATATTGTAGACCTTTGTCTTGCAATAACTGCTTCGCTTTTGCACAGAAAGGACAGCCAGGCTTGGTGATGATCGAGACAGACTCTTGGAGTTTGTGGTCAGGTGCCAAATACTTAAGCATAGTATCTGCATCTGATACTTCGAACGGGTCGCCCGGTAGATCTGGCTCAATAAACATTTTCTCAATTTTGCCATCGCGAACGAGCATCGAATAACGCCATGAACGCTCGCCGAACCCTAAGTCATCTTTACCCACAAGCATGCCCATACCGCGGCTAAAATCACCATTACCGTCTGGGATAAAAGTAATTTTCTCAGCGTGTTGGTCTTGTTTCCATGCATTCATAACGAAAGTATCATTCACGGATACGCATAGGATTTCATCGACGCCATGCGCCGCAAAGACACTGTGCAGCTCGTTATAACGAGGAAGATGGCTAGACGAGCACGTAGGGGTGAACGCACCAGGCAAAGAGAAAACAATGACTGTTTTATTTTTGAATAAATCGTCGGTGCTCAGATCGACCCACTTGTCGCCCTGACGGGTATGAAAAGTGACTTGCGGGACGTTTTTACCTTCTTGATTCTCTAATGGCATGTTGTGCTCCACTATTTAATATTTAATGTAGGTTGACTCTTTGTTGACTGAATAATATAAGACATTCCTTGATAGGGCTAATCGTTCATTGCTATGCTACCTATCGTTACGACCTATCATAAAGGAAGGGAATTAATGAACATCCGTGATCTGGAATATCTTGTTTCTCTCGCAGAACATCGTCATTTTAGACGAGCGGCTGATGCTTGTCATGTTAGCCAACCTACCTTGAGTGGGCAGATCCGTAAGCTAGAAGATGAGTTAGGAGTAATGTTGCTGGAAAGAACCAGCCGCAAGGTATTATTTACACAAGCGGGGTTACTTCTCGTCGATCAGGCACGGACGGTATTACGCGAAGTTAAAATTTTGAAGGAAATGGCCAGCCAACAAGGTGAAACCATGTCGGGGCCGCTACACATTGGACTAATCCCCACTGTCGGTCCGTACTTGCTACCGCACATTATCCCTATGCTTCACAAAAGCTTCCCAAAACTTGAGATGTACCTCCACGAAGCACAAACGCATCAGCTACTGACGCAACTTGATAGTGGTAAATTAGATTGCGCAATTATGGCATTGGTAAAAGAGTCTGAAGCTTTCATTGAGGTTCCCCTTTTTGACGAACCGATGAAGTTAGCCGTATACAGTGATCACCCGTGGCGTGACCGTCAATCTATCCAGATGGCAGATCTTTCAGGGGAGAAATTATTGATGTTGGAAGATGGACACTGTCTACGCGATCAGGCAATGGGGTTCTGTTTTCAGGCGGGAGCGGACGAAGACACACATTTTCGGGCGACGAGCCTTGAGACTCTGCGGAACATGGTTGCGGCGGGAAGTGGCGTGACCCTGATGCCGGCATTAGCCGTGCCGAGCGAGCGTGAAAGAGATGGTGTTTGTTATATTGGCTGTGAATCACCAGTCCCACAACGCACAATTGCGCTAATTTATCGCCCTGGTTCACCTCTGCGAAGCCGCTATGAGCAACTTGCAGAGGCGATTAGCGCACACATGTACGCACTACCGGCAGACGTACTAAAACAGCCTATTTAAGCCGTTTAACGCTGCAACGCGATAGGCTTCAGCCATCGTTGGATAGTTAAAGGTGGTATTCACGAAGTACTCGATCGTATTACCACCGTTCTTCTGCTCCATGATGGCTTGGCCGATATGAATGATCTCAGCGGCCCTCTCACCGAAGCAGTGAATGCCCAAAATTTCTTTCGTTTCACGATGGAAAAGAATTTTAAGGCTACCAACATTCATACCGACGATTTGCGCACGTGCGAGGTGCTTGAATTGCGCGCGACCCACTTCGTACGGCACTTTCATAGCCGTTAATTGCTGTTCGGTTTTCCCAATTGAGCTAATCTCCGGAATAGTATAGATACCTGTTGGTATGTCCTCGACCAGATGCGCAGTCGCTTCGCCCTTGACGATGGCTTGTGCAGCGATACGACCTTGGTCGTAAGCTGCTGAGGCTAGGCTTGGATAACCGATAACGTCGCCTACTGCGAAAATATGAGGCTGGCTAGTCTGGTACATGTTATTGACTTTTAGTAAGCCGCGGCCATCTGCCTCAAGCCCTGCATTTTCTAAAGAGAGCGAATCGGTATTACCTGTCCGTCCATTAGCAAATAATAAGCAGTCGGCTTTCATCTTCTTACCAGATTTGAGGTGCATAATCACCCCATCTTCGACACCTTCAACTTTCTCGAACTCTTCGTTATGGCGGATGACTACCCCATTGTTCCAAAAGTGATAGGAGAGTGAATCTGACATTTCTTGGTCTAAGAACGCTAATAAACGGTCGCGGGTATTGATCAGATCAACTTTTACGCCCAAACCACGGAAGATGGAGGCGTACTCGCAGCCAATCACGCCAGCACCGTAGATAATGACATGGCTCGGCTCGTGTTTTAGGTCCAAGATCGAATCGGAATCGTAGACACGCGGGTGGGTAAAGTCGATGTTATCGGGGTGATAAGGACGTGACCCACAGGCGATGACAAATTTCTCGGCTGTAAGCAGTTCGACAGAGCCATCATGAGCCGTGAGTTCGATAGTGTGTGCATCGATGAAGCGTGCATCACCTTGGTACAGCGCGCAGTGGTTTCTCTCATAAAACCCTTGGCGCATATTTGTTTGCTGTTGGATGACATTTTCGGTATGTCTAAGAATATCAGCAAAAGAGGAGCGTAATAAGCGAGAGTGATCGCTGTATAGGGGGTTCAAATTGAACTCGATGATACGGCTAACAGCGTGACGTAAAGCTTTAGAGGGAATTGTCCCCCAGTGCGTACAACCACCACCGATATTGTGATAGCGTTCAACAACAGCAATGTGAGCACCTTGCTTAACCAGGCCATTGCTGCACCTTCACCACCAGGTCCGGAACCAATGACAATGGCGTCGTAATCGTAAGACTGTTTCATACCCATATGTCCTATTTCTCTATACATTTTTACAACCTGATTCTAACATCTTCGTGATACTAGCTAAATGGTAAAACCTTTTTTCCGCATTTCTGCGCAAAGATTTAAGTAACAGAGCGTAATAATGTTTCCGACGCTGTACGCTGAAACTTTGGTATAGTCTTACCATGAAAGATAAAAAGGCAGAAGTCATGGGCGTTAGGGCGCAGCAAAAAGAACGTACAAGGCGAGCACTTGTTGAAGCTGCATTTAGTCAACTCAGTGCTGAACGTAGTTTTGCTAGCCTAAGTCTACGAGAAGTTGCGCGTGAGGCAGGGATCGCGCCAACCTCTTTTTATCGACATTTCAAGGATGTTGATGAATTGGGACTCACTATGGTTGATGAGAGTGGTCTTATGCTTCGTCAGCTGATGCGTCAAGCGCGACAGCGTATTGCTAAAGGGGGCAGCATTATTCGGACCTCTGTTGCGACCTTTATGGAATTTATCGGTAATAATCCAAACACCTTTAGGCTACTTTTACGCGAGCGGTCGGGGACCTCTTCTGCATTTCGTGCAGCGGTTGCACGAGAGATTCAACATTTTATCGCTGAATTAGCTGATTATTTAGAACTCGAAAATCATATGCCGAGAAGTTTTACTGAAGCCCAGGCTGAGGCAATGGTCACTATTGTGTTCAGCGCAGGGGCCGAGGCCTTGGATATCGACCTGACGCATCGTCGACTACTTGAAGAGCGTTTAGTCCTGCAATTAAGGATGATTTCCAAAGGTGCTTACTACTGGTACCGCCGAGAGCAAGAGCGATTGGCGCTACAAAGCGAAGAGTAAGAATGATGAACCCTATTCAAAATAGGGTTCCATAGCGCTAGCGTAATGTGAGTAAAACGCCAGACTCCATATGATGGGTGTAGGGAAACTGATCGAATAACGCAACACGTGAGATGGTGTGCGTTTTTCCCAATACCGAGAGGTTTTCGCAAAGCGTTTCTGGATTACAGGATATATAAAGGATACGTGGATATTGCTGCACCATAGCTAGCGTTTGCTCGTCAAGCCCACTGCGCGGTGGATCGACAAAAATAGTCTCACAATTGTAAGCGCTTAGGTCGATACCTTTCAGACGATTAAACGCCCTAACGCCCTGCATGGCTTGCGTAAACTCTTCAGCTGACATTCGAATAATTTGTAGATTATCAATATGATTGGCAGCGATGTTGTATTGCGCTGATTCCACTGACGGTTTTGCTATTTCTGTCGCAAGCACTCGCTGAAAGTTTTTTGCTAGAGCGATAGAGAAATTACCATTGCCGCAATATAGCTCAAGAAGATCGCCGGTTGAATCCTCAGTGATAGCCTGTGCCCATTCGAGCATAGAAATATTGATAGCGGCATTAGGTTGCGTAAAGCTATTCTCAACTTGTCGATAAACGAGTGTTTCACCATTTACGTTGAGTGCTTCTTCTATATAGTCTTTATCTAATATAATTTTAGTTTTAGTGGCTCGGCCTATAATATCGAGAGTAAAACCTTGGTCACGTAGGCTGTCGCGTAAGTCACGCGCGGCAGCGATCCAATCATCCTGTAGCGGACGGTGATAGAGAAGAGTGACTAAGGCTTCACCACTAAGAGTAGTGAGGTAGTCAATTTGAAATACTTTATGTCGCAGCACCTGATTCTTTTTTAGTGCATCGATCATAATCGGCATCAATTGATTGATTAACTCACTTGCGGCCGGAAACTGCTCGACGCGAATCCGTGACTTGGTTTGTTGGTCGAACATGATATGGTACAAGTCGTCATTTTCATGCCATAAACGGAATTCCGCACGCATACGGTAATGACTCACAGGGGAGCGGAAAACCTCGATTTCTGGATGTTCATAAGATGATAACAAGTGGCTGAGGCGCTGGCGCTTTTCAGTCAGCTGAGCATCGTATTGTGCTATGGGAAGATGTTCCGGAGTCATAAATTGAACCTATAGGATAACCTGATCAGCGCTGAATTGTAGGGATTCTATATACGATGTCCAGTTTCTCTCGTAATCAGTTGCTGAGTTAATTGTGTAGAGAATGATATCATTACTGTCATAATCAGATGCGTACGAGAAATTAATGGTTATTCCGATTCAATCTCCTTCAGAAGAGTCAGCCCGTACTCCAACTCTCTCTCCAACAATACTGATCATCGATTCTGGAGTAGGGGGGCTTTCTGTTTATAGTGAAATAAAGAAGCTACTACCGATGGCTCATTATCTTTATGTCTTCGATAATGAAGGGTTCCCCTATGGAACGAAACAGGAAGCTTTTATTATTGAGCGTGTGCTACATATTACGCAGCAGATAGCTCAACGTTATACCATCGACCTTGCAGTGATTGCTTGCAATACGGCCAGCACGATTACACTCCCCCCGCTCCGTCATACTTTTGACTTCCCAGTGATAGGCGTTGTGCCCGCGATTAAACCGGCTGCGCAATTGACGCGTAATGGCATCATTGGTTTACTCGCTACGCAGGGTACGATACAGCGAGAGTATACGTATAAACTTATCAAGCAATTTGCTGAAGGATGTCGTATCGAGATGTTAGGAGCATCTTCGTTAGTGGAACTAGCGGAGCATAAACTCCATCATCAAGAAGTAGACCTAGATGATGTACGCTCTGCCGTGGAGCCATGGTTACATCTCACCACAGTTCCTGACACGATTATTTTAGGGTGTACTCACTTCCCTTTATTAAAGGATGAGCTAGAACAGGTCTTTCCAGAAAACACGCTATTTATTGATTCTGGCTCTGCTATCGCGAGGCGAGCGATTTATTTACTCAGGGACAACAACATAAATAGCTCAATGGGGCTACCCAACACTGCGTTTTGCACAAAAGAAGATGATAAATTAGCCGCACTTTTACCCGTTTTGCATCAATATGGTTTCGAAATCTTAGAGAATCTTACAAATAATAAGC
>OFEL01000060.1_pt1 | contig 18182 bp, 16 predicted proteins | sample 1521181 | NCBI WGS metagenome assembly OFEL01 (sample SAMN05335686, study PRJEB24111) | insect metagenome | biome: ENVO:00009004; isolation source: gut from larvae fed green olives | host: Bactrocera oleae | place: Israel | collected 2011-11
CCCCTGGTCTTATTGAGAAACTACGTCCTGCATCGGTGATCGCACAGCCGAATCCACAACTGGATAAACAATTACAAAATTATCAATACCGCATCGGTCCCGGAGATGTGTTGATGGTGACCGTCTATGATCACCCGGAACTGACCAACCCGGCAGGAACCTACCGTTCGGCTAGCGACACCGGTAACTGGGTCGGTGCCGATGGCACCATCTTCTACCCTTATATCGGTAAGGTCTATGTGGCCGGTAAGACGCTAGCCGAGGTACGCCAACAGATCGCCTCACGCCTCGCGCAATATGTCGAAAGCCCGCAGGTGGATGTTGCAGTGGCCGCCTTCCGTTCGCAGAAAGCCTATGTGACCGGTGAGGTGAGTAAATCGGGGCAATTACCGATTACCAATATTCCACTAACAGTAGTAGATGCAATCAATGCGGCCGGCGGCTTCGCCGAGAATGCCGATTGGCGCCACGTAGTATTAACCCATAACGGTAAGGATAGCGTGCTATCGATGCAGGCACTGATGCAACGCGGCGACCTGCAACAGAACCGCCTGATGTATCCAGGCGATATTCTATTTGTGCCACGTAACGATGACCAGAAAGTGTTTGTGATGGGCGAAGTCGGCCAGCAATCTACCTTGAAAATGGATCGCAGCGGCATGACCCTAGCCGAAGCGCTAGGCAGTGCACAAGGTATCAACCAGCAATATGCCGATGCCACTGGCATCTTTGTTATCCGCCAGATTCCAAAAGATACAAATGGCCGTATCGCAAATATCTATCAGCTGAATGCGAAAGATGCCTCGACCATGGTAATGTCAACCGAGTTTGAGTTACAGCCTTACGATATCGTCTATGTTACCACAGCACCGCTGGTCCGTTGGAACCGTGTGATTTCACAAATCGTCCCAACTATTTCTGGAGTACACGATTTAACGGAGACAGTAAACTATTATAAGGATCTGAAATAACGATGTTTAACTCAATCCTGGTAGTTTGTACCGGTAATATTTGCCGATCACCGACTGGCGAGCGATTATTGCGTCAATTGTTACCTAGTAAGAAAGTAGACTCCGCGGGGACTGGCGCGCTTAAAGGTCATGCGGCCGATGCCACGGCATCTTTAGTAGCAGAAAAACATCACTTTTCCTTAGCGGATCATCAAGGGCAGCAACTAACCCGGCAGCTGGCGCAGCAGTATGATCTTATCTTGGTGATGGAGAAACATCATCAAGAAGAGGTCTCAGCCATTGCACCGGAAGTGAGGGGGAAAACTATGTTATTTGCCCACTGGATCAATAATAAGCAGATTCCCGATCCCTATCGTAAAAGCGAAGAAGCCTTCGAGCATGTCTATCAATTAATCGAGCAAGCGGCACAGGCTTGGGCGACAAAACTGGGTACTAAATAGGAAGCATTATGTCATCAGTGATTCAACATAAACCCACCAATCCCGATTCCGATGAGATTGACTTAGGTCGATTGATCGGTGAACTGCTCGACCATAAAAAGTTAATTATTGCAGTTACCGGGTTATTTACTTTCTTAGCCATTCTCTATGCTTTATTCGCCACGCCAATTTACCAAGCCGATGCGTTAATTCAGGTCGAACAGAAACAGGGGAATTCTATACTCAGTAATCTGAGTCAGATGCTACCCGATAGCCAGCCCGTATCGGCACCAGAGATATCACTATTGCAGTCACGAATGATAATAGGTAAAACTGTTGACGATCTAACTCTACAGGCTCAGGTACAGCAAAAATATTTCCCAATATTTGGTCGAGGCTGGGCAAGGTTAACGGGCAAGCAGCCGGGTCAGCTTACTATTAGTCGGATTTATCTGGCGGAGCAAGCAGGTAAGGTGCCAGAACTCAAGATAACAGTAGTAGACCCACAGCACTATTTAGTAGAAGGGGGAGGATATAAGTTTGCAGGTAGGGTGGGAGAAGCGATCACTACCAAAGGACTGTCCCTGCAAATCGATAAGATTGATGCACAACCGGAGACGCAATTTAGTCTTAATTACATTACTCGTCTCGGGGCAATTACCAATTTACAGCAAATTTTTACAGCAGCTGATCAGGGTAAAGACACCGGAATGCTGAATCTGACCCTTACTAATCCTAACCCACAGCTGGCGCAAAATGAATTACAAAGTATTAGTGAGAACTATCTCGCACAGAATATTGCTCGCCAAGCAGCGCAGGATAGTAAGAGCTTAGACTTCTTAGAAAAACAACTACCCCAGGTTCGCGGTCAGTTAGACGATGCAGAAAATAAACTTAGCGCTTATCGAAAACAAAGCGATTCAGTCGATCTCGATTTACAAGCTCGTTCGGCTTTGGACCAGATTGTTAACGTTGAAAATCAGCTAAATCAACTAACTTTTCGTGAGGCAGAAGTTTCACAACTCTTTACCAAAGATCACCCAACCTATATAGCTCTGTTGTCAAAGCGAAAAACTCTTGAGGAAGAAAAAGCTAAACTAAATAAGCAAGTTTCTGCCATGCCTGCCACTCAGCAGCAAGTGCTAAAGTTAAGTCGCGATGTTGAATCGGGTCGTGCCGTTTATATGCAGCTCCTTAATCGTCAGCAAGAGCTGAGTATTGCCAAAAATAGCGCCATCGGAAATGTACGGATTATTGATGATGCGGTCACCGCACCTCAGCCAGTTAAACCAAAAAAGGTAATAGTAGTCTTAATTGGTGCAGTTCTAGGTGGATTTATCTCAGTAGGCTTAGTACTCCTAAGAGTCCTTTTACGGAGAGGTATTGAGTCTCCAGAGCAGCTCGAAGAGCTAGGAATTAATGTTTATGCCAGCGTGCCAGTATCAGAATGGATGGCTAAACAACAATCTAAAGGTATTAAGTCTAGAAAGAATAAACAGAAAAAGAATCTGAGCTTCTTAGCATTGGATAACCCTGCAGATTTGGCGATCGAAGCTATCCGCAGCCTGCGTACCAGTCTGCATTTCGCGATGATGGAAGCATCAAATAATATATTAATGATTTCGGGTGCAAGTCCCAATGCCGGTAAAACCTTTATTACCACCAACCTAGCAGCAGTATTGGCACAGGGCGAACAGAGGGTACTGTTTATCGATGCTGATATGCGTAAAGGCTATTCCCACCAAATTTTTAACCAATCATTAGAGCATGGTTTATCCGATATCCTGTCTGGAAAATCTAGTATTGAGCAGGGCGTTAAATCAGTTAGTGGTGCGAATTTTGAATTCATCGCTCGCGGAAAGACACCACCTAATCCTTCAGAGTTATTGATGCACAACCGTTTTCAACAGCTATTAAATTGGGCAAGTGAACATTACGATATTGTGCTTGTCGATACACCCCCAGTTTTAGCTGTGACTGATGCTGCAGTAATTGGTCGCTATGTTGGTACAACATTACTGGTGGCGCGTTTTGAAGAGAATACAGCTAAAGAGATGGAAGTCAGTGTTAAACGTTTTGAGCAGAGTGGGATTGACGTGAAGGGCTGTATCCTTAACGGCGTTGTGAAAAAAGCCAGTTCTTATTACGGTTACGGTTATAGCCACAATGGTTATAGTTACGACGATAAAAAATAACTTTCCGGCCCCTTAAATTGGGGGCTAACAATTTTCGCTACAATTCTGTAGTGAGGAATTTATGACACGATTATCCCGAAATCTGCTGGTTAGTAGCAGCTTAATATTGTCTGATTTATGCAGTTTAGTAATTAGTCTATATTTAGCAGAAGCTATTTTTGGCAATGATATAGTTTCTACTAAAAATATAAGTAATTGGCACCATCTACATTGGTTAATATCAATCTGTTGTATCGGCTGGTACGGTATGCGGTTAAGTCACTATTTCTACCGCAAAACATTTTGGTTTGAATTAAAAGAAGTGTTAAGAACAATAGTTATATTTTCAATTTTTGAAATGGCAATTATTGCTTTTACCCAATGGTATTTATCAAGGATAATATGGGTAATAACTTGGATTTTAATTGCGTTATTAGTACCTGTAATAAGGGCAATCACTAAATTAATCCTTAATAAATTTGGCGCATGGCAACGCGATACTATCATCATTGGTTCGGGACATAATGCACAAGAAGCCTACAAAGCGATTTCAAGTGAAAAGAACTTAGGGTTTAAGACAATACAGTTTATTGGTAAGCCTAACGATAAGGTTAGTATTATCGATGGAATTTCTGTCAGTCATGAGCAACCGCAAGAGTTAACTAAAAAAATCGATAAGCGGATGCAATTCATTATCGCGGTTGAAAGTGATGAAAGTGAATTACGTAATGCTTGGTTACAACAGTTGATGTTAAACGGTTACCGTTACGTATCAGTCATTCCAACCTTACGGGGTATGCCTGTTGATAGCACTGATATGTCTTTTATCTTTAGTCACGAGGTTATGATATTTAGGGTTCATCAAAGTTTAGCTAAATGGCCATCGAGAATACTGAAACGCAGCTTCGATATTTTCGCCTCAATCTTAATTATCTTGGTTCTATCGCCATTTCTATTATTTATTAGTCGTAGAGTAAAGAAAGATGGTGGACCCGCTATTTACGGACACGAGCGTATTGGAAAAAATGGCGTACCTTTTAAGTGTTTGAAGTTTCGGTCAATGTCAGTGAACTCCAAAGAACTATTAACAGAACTTTTGGCTAGAGACCCTGAAGCTAAAACCGAATGGGATGAAACCTTTAAGTTGAAGAATGATCCGCGTATTACGAAGATTGGTCACTTACTGCGTCGAACCAGTATGGATGAACTTCCCCAACTCTTCAACGTATTGAAAGGTGAAATGAGTTTAGTAGGGCCTAGGCCGATTATACATGCAGAACTAGAGCGTTATCACGACCAAGTCGATTATTACTTAATGAGTAAGCCGGGAATGACCGGTTTATGGCAGGTCAGTGGGCGCTCTGATGTGGATTATGAGACCCGGGTCTATTTCGATGCATGGTATGTTAAAAACTGGTCTATGTGGAATGATATTGCCATCCTATTCAAAACTATTAGTGTTGTACTAAAAAAGGATGGGGCGTATTAGAATGAAAGTATTGCATATTGCTGAAACAGCCAAAGGTGGAGTAGGAACTGTAATTAATGATCTATTGAATATGGATGGTGTCGATTCTTTTGCTTTATTGCCAAAGCAGCATGTAGAAAAAAAATTTCATGAATTTGGGAATAAGATACATCTATTCAATAGAACTGGAAGGAATTTATTTAGTTTTATTAACCTCATTATAGCCACTCGAAATTTGTTGAAGGAAATAAACCCAGATGTAATTCACTTACATAGTACATTTGCTGGGCTATTAGTAAGGCTTTATCTTTTAATGAAAAAAGATGATGGAAATATTAAAATTATTTATACTCCACATGCGTTTTCATTCATTATGGATATAAGTATAGGGAAGAAATATATTTTTTCTTTGATTGAACGGTTTTTTATTAAAAGAACGGATAAAGTCATTTGTAATAGTTATTATGAGTTTTTAACTGCTGTTAGATATAAATTGGATTCTAATAAGATGACTGTAATATATAATGGCGTCGAAGTTGAAGGTGATGTAATAAAAAAAAGCAATGAGGATACTAGTACGAATGTATTATTCGTAGGGAGATTTGACTATCAAAAAGGATATGATTACCTAAAAGATGTTATTGATCTAACGAATAGTAAAGCTAATAAGAATATAAAATTTGACATTGTAGGAGATTTTGTTCGCGAGGAAGGTGAAAAATCATTCAGTGATAATGTAACGTATCACGGGTGGTTGGCACAAGATAAAGTTACCGAATTGATGCGAAAAAGTGATGTACTATTGGTTACTAGTCGGTGGGAGTCATTCGGATTGGTTGCTATCGAAGCTCAAAGTAATGGATTAGCAGTAATTGCTTTTAATTGCACTGCTTTACCTGAAGTAGTTCTAAATGAAAGTCCAAGTAATTTGTTTGAATTAAATAATACAGAAGCAGTAGCAAATTATTTATTAGAAAATAAAAAACAATTTTGGTTGAAAGATTATAGAAAAAGAATAAATTTTGTTTCTGATAATTTTTCACTTAAAGTTATGTTGGAAAAGTATCGAGCAGAATACTTTGAAGGAAAAAAATGAAAAATATAGCAGCAATTATAGTCACATATAATCCTGAAGTTTCTATATTACATGAGCTGGTACACTCTTTAGAAGATCAGGTTGGTGAAGTATTTTTAATAGACAATGATTCGAATAATATTAGCTATATTTTTAATGATATAAGTCAGTTATTTGTGACGCCAATAGTAAATAGTAAAAATATAGGTCTCGCCGCTGCTCAAAATATAGGTATTTCTTTAGCAAAAAACAAAGGTTTTACTGACATTGTCTTATTTGACCAAGATAGTCAAGTTTCTGTAAATTTTATTAAAGACTTAGTAGAACAGCGTCAAATATTAGAAGAAAAAAACATTCAAGTTTCAGCTATTGGACCTACGCTCGTAGATAGGGATAGTCTTTATAAGTATCCTGCTACTATGTACAAGGGAATATTTAAGAAACGGCCAGAGATGAATGGCGGGTTAGTAGAAACAACCTTTACTATATCTTCGGGATCGTTAATTAGCATCGATACACTGGATAGGGTGGGTAGTATGGATGAAAAATACTTTATTGATTATATAGATGTTGAATGGTGTATCAGAGCAAAAAAATTCGGTTTCAAAAGCTTTATGAGTAGCGATGTGGAAATGTTACACGACATGGGTGATAAGAAAATAAATATTTTGGGTAAGAAATTTTCATTACATTCTGATTTTAGGTGCTTCTATATTTTTAGAAATGGTTGTTATTTATTACGTACCGAATATGTACCTTATAGTTATAAAAGGTTAGTTCTCTTTAATAATGTAATTAGATTTTTTCTAAATATATATGCTAGTGATAAAAAAATTAAAACTATAAAAAGAAGCATTAATGGTTGGTGGCACGGTTTTTTCGATAATATTGAGGGAATAAAATGAAAACAGAAATATACATAGCTACACATAAAAAAACTTCATTTCCAAAATCAGATGATTATATACCAATTCATGTAGGGAAGAATTTATCAGAAGTAGATTTGGGTATTATAGGTGATGATACTCAATCGAACATTTCATATCTTAATAAAAGCTTTTGTGAACTGACTGCACTTTATTGGATATGGAAGAATTCTAAAGCTGAAAATGTTGGTTTAGTACACTATAGGAGATATTTCATAACTCATAATATAGGTGAGATATTCTATAATAAAAATATTATCACATGTAAAGAGATTGAAGAAAAATTGAAAAATTGTGATGTAATTTTACCAGAAAAGGAACGTGTTGCTTACTATAAAATAATGATGCCAGTCCAGCTCCAGTATGCTATTTCTCATAACAATAAAGATTGGAAGATACTTGGTGAATTCATTAAGGAAAATAAACCTGATTACTACGATGCATTTAAAAAAGTATCATCTAGTTTTTACATTAGTTGTTATAACATGTTTATCATGAATAAAAGTATATTAAATAACTATGCACAATGGCTTTTCGATATATTATTATCTATTTCAGAAAAAAAAGATATAAGTAAATACGATGCTTATCAGTCAAGAATATATGGGTTTATGTCTGAAAGATTATTGAATGTGTACTTCTATAAACATAAAGATGATTTTAATATCTGTTATCTACCTGTTGATAAATTGGAGTTATAGATATGGATAATGTCCTTCTATCAGTTGTTATACCTACACATGGAAGACCTTTTTTACTAGAGAAGGCTATTTGTTCAGCTCTTGAATCATCAATTGAAAATAATGTAGAGGTTATCGTTGTTCCAAACGGTGAAGGCTCTGATTGGATTAGTGTAAGTGATAAATTTAGTAACAATAGAAAAGTTATTTTCTTACAATGTAAAGAAGGAAATGGTAATGCCGCAAGAAATGTAGGTCTAAGAGCTGCAAGAGGAAAATACATAAGGTTTTTGGATGACGATGATTATTTTTATAGTGAAAATGCTTCGTTACAATTACGAGAAATGATCGAGTCTGAAGCAGATGTATCTTCAGGAATGATTGAAATCATAGATAGCGCAGGGCTTTCTCACGGCTTATGTACTTATCCCTTAAGTGAAGACTTTATCACTGCTAATCTGAAGGTATCTGGCATAACTTTACCGACAGCAAATATATATAAAAAAAGTATTATTAATAATGTTTGGGATGAAAAAATAACAAGAGCTCAAGATTATATATTTATACTGGATTTTATTATTCAAAAATGTAATGAAAAAAATATACATTGGCATAGGTTCAACAAAGCTATCGGTATATGGTACCAACATAATGAATATCGCGTTTCTTCAAGCCATGGAAAGAGAAGTTTCTTAAGCTGGAATTTTGAAAGGGTCGTTGAGTTATATTATAATTTAATTGAAAATGGTAACCTTAATGAAAGTAGAAAATTCGAGGTTTCAGTAGCTTTATGGAGGTTTATTGAAAATAGTTACGGGTTAGACCGATCTTTATGTATGGATTACGCGAATTTTTTATTCAAAGAAAATCTCAAGGAAAATAAAATTGCAGAAAATTTGAATGTAAATAAAAAAATAAAGTGTTTGATCAGAAAGAAGCCGATGTATTATATTAGAGTCAAGTGGCTGTTTCTTCATTTTTTTGGAGGAGTTAGGGCTAGGTTGAAAAGTAAAGAAATAATAAAGGTCTAAATATATGGGTTTATATGTAGCAATATATCTATGTTTACTTCCCGTGTGCATCCTTATTAATATTACACGTAGTGATATAATTAAAAAATATCTTAAATTTCTCTTAATAATAACTCTTAGTATTCTGCCTGTATTTCGTGACCAAACAGTTGGTACAGATACATCTATGTATGTGGATTTCTTCTCATGGAATATGACTTGGGCGGATTGGATACATTATGGCACCGAGTTAGGATTTGTTTCAGTAATTAAGACTTTCCACTTTATAGGTATCGAAAGCTACTTTTTCTATTTATTATTTTTCTCACTGTTATATAATTATTTAATGATAACTGGTATATTTAAGTTATCAGTTAACCCTCTGATTTCTATTATTACATACATTACCATTAGTACACTTTTTTTCTTTAACTTTAACGTTATCAGGCAGAGCCTAGCACTCGCTTTCTTTGTGTATTCACTGCCTTTTATGTTCAATAAAAAATACTATAAATGTTATTTAATAATAATTATTGGTGTGTTTTTTCACTATAGTGCTCTACTTCTTTTAATATTCCCCATAATATATAGTAACATTGAGAAGAGATTCAAGTTCACAACAATTATATCAGTGATTTTAATTTATGCCTATACCAAACTTACGACAGTTTTACTTGGATTTCTTGCCAACTTCACTGGCGCTACACGTTATAATAACTATATAGGTCTAACTGAAAGTAATGGTGGGAAGATCTGTATTTTCAATATATTAGTTTTAATAGTATTGACTATAATAGCTAGTATTAATCGACAGCTTTTCCGTGATAAGAGTTTTCTGTTTTTTTTCTATCTTTTTATCGTTATGGTTTTCACTTATTTCTGCGTTTCTTTTTTGGGTCTGAAATACGAAGGTCCTGGACGGATCCTAAATTATTTTTATGTTGCAGATATATTTATTTACCCTTATTTTTTTAACATAGTTAATGTCAGATATAGGATGATATCCTATTTGTTTTTTTATATTTTCGCTTTTACTTACGTATGTGTGGTATTCACTTATGTGCCACTTCATGGCGTATTACCATATAAATTTAGCCCATACGTGGATACAATACTATGAGATTAAATAAATTAATTTTATTTTGTTTGCTTCTTATTGCCTCGTTATCAACTAAAGCTGAAGTAATAAAAGGTATAGGTGTACATTTTAATAATATAAATATTGAGTCTATTCAAAGACTAATATTAGACAATAATATAAGTTCGATCAGGATAGACTATCCTTGGAGTTCAGTAGAAAGGGTAAAGGGAAAGTTTTCTGTCAATAGTGAGAGTGACAGGTTAATAAGTTGGGCATTGATCCATAAAGTAAAAGTTCTCATTGTTTTAGATTACGGTAATAAATTATACAATATTGATAAGCCAGTTACTAAAGATCAACAAATATTATTTCTTAAGTATGTGGATTGGGTAACAAAAAAGTATTCTAGTAATAAATTAATGTACGAAATTTATAATGAATGGTGGGGAGGGGAGAATCTTAAAGATAGCAGTATCTTAATTAAATCAGCTGATAGTTATTTAAATTTAATAGAGGGTTCAAGCAAAATTATAAGGGGTAACTCTCCTGGTTCTAGTATCATAGCCGGCTCAATGAATCCAATTTCATACGAGCAAACAACGTGGTTAGATAGATTATTAAGTAAAGGACTTCTTAACTACGTTGATGGTATATCTATACACCCATATTCTATACAGGGTGTGAGTGATAATTTCTTTAGGATAAGTAGATTCGAAAATTATTTCTCTAAAAAGTACAATAATTCAAATTGTATAAAATTATATATAACTGAATTTGGTCTTTCTAACTATATTAAAGGTGACCTTACCCACTTATCCATGATTCCATTTTTGACTAGCTACATTCAACAAGTTAATACCTCCGGATACATTAAAGGTATTTGGTGGTACGATCTTGTCGACGATGGTACTGATTTAAACGAAAAAGAAGATAACTTCGGTGTTTTCGATAGCTCTTTAAATATTAAATATAAGAATTTTTTTAATATTTTTAATAAAAATTAAAATGGTAAAAAAAATGAAAGTTTTAATCACCGGTGGTGCCGGTTTTATTGGTTCCGCAGTAGTTCGAAATATTGTTGAAAACACTCAAGATGAAGCGATCGTTGTCGACAGTCTCACTTATGCGGGTAATCTGGAGTCATTGAATACAATTAATAAAGACAGTCGTTATCATTTCGAGAAAGTCGATATTTGTGATCGTGTTGAATTAGATCGTGTATTCACACAGTACCGGCCCGATGCTGTTATGCATTTAGCTGCTGAAAGTCACGTTGACCGTTCGATCGACGGCCCGGCCGCATTTATCGAAACCAATATCGTTGGCACCTACACTTTGTTGGAGGCAGCTCGTAGCTATTGGAATGGTCTCGAAGCCGATAAAAAACAGGCTTTCCGTTTCCATCATATCTCGACTGATGAAGTATATGGTGACCTGCATGGCACCGATGATCTATTCACCGAGACCACACCTTATGCACCGAGCAGCCCTTACTCGGCCTCTAAGGCATCAAGTGATCATTTAGTACGTGCTTGGCAGCGTACTTATGGTTTACCTACCATAGTGACTAACTGTTCGAATAACTATGGTCCCTATCATTTCCCAGAGAAATTGATTCCACTGATTATTCTTAATGCGCTGTCGGGCAAATCTCTCCCTGTTTATGGTGACGGTTCACAGATTCGTGACTGGTTATACGTCGAAGATCATGCCCGTGCATTGCACAAAGTCGTGACAGAAGGTGTGGTGGGTGAAACCTACAATATTGGTGGCCATAACGAGCGTAAAAATATCGACGTGGTTAAAACTATCTGCCAACTGCTTGAAGAGCTGGTACCAAATAAACCAAACGGTTTGAATCACTACGCTGATTTGATTACTTACGTAAAAGACCGTCCAGGCCACGATGTTCGTTACGCTATCGATGCGAGTAAGATTGCCAAGGAATTAGATTGGACACCAGCAGAGACGTTTGAAACGGGTATCCGTAAAACAGTCGAATGGTATTTAAATAATGAAACTTGGTGGCAGCGTGTGCTCGATGGTTCTTATGCTGGTGAACGTTTAGGCTCAATCTAATTTAAGGATTTAATAATAATGAAAGGTATTGTGTTAGCCGGTGGTTCCGGAACTCGTTTATATCCTATCACCCAAGGTGTATCGAAGCAGTTGATGCCAATCTACGATAAACCTATGGTGTTCTACCCGATCTCAGTTCTAATGATGGCAGGTATCCGTGAAATTTTGATTATATCGACTCCTGATGATATGCCGGGCTTTAAACGCTTATTAGGTGATGGTAGCCAATTTGGTGTTGAATTTAGCTACGCTATTCAACCCAGCCCAGATGGCTTAGCTCAAGCATTTATTATTGGCGAAGAGTTTATCAATGGTGATAGCTGTGCATTAGTACTTGGCGACAATATTTATTTCGGTGAAAGCTTCGGTAAGAAACTTGAAAACGTTGTACAACGAAGTGAAGGCGCTACCGTATTTGGCTATCAAGTTCTTGATCCTGAGCGTTTCGGGGTAGTCGAGTTTGATGAAAATAATCGGGCCATTTCATTACAAGAAAAACCTGAGCAGCCTAAATCCAACTGGGCGGTGACCGGTCTTTACTTCTATGATAAAAATGTGGTTGAAATGGCGAAGCAAGTTAAGCCATCGCATCGTGGTGAACTTGAAATCACTACCCTTAACGAGATGTATTTGGAAAAAAATAGCTTACATGTCGAAAAACTCGGCCGCGGCTTTGCCTGGTTAGACACCGGTACCCACGATAGCCTATTAGAGGCCTCTCAGTTTATCCATACCATTGAAAAACGCCAAGGCTACAAAGTGGCCTGTCTAGAAGAGATTGCCTACAAAAAAGGCTGGTTAACTAAAGAACAAGTCGCTTCGCAAGCCAAATTACTGGCTAAAACTGGCTATGGTCAATATTTACAACGCTTAGTGGATGCTTAATAAATGCAAATTATCGATACTAAAATCGCCGATGTTAAAATTATACAACCGAAGGTGTTTGGCGATGAGCGTGGTTTCTTTTTAGAAACCTTTGAAGCCAATCGCTATAAACAAGCGCTTAATATTAACTTTGACTTTGTGCAAGATAATCATTCACGCTCCTCTAAAGGTGTTCTACGCGGGTTACATTTTCAAACTAAGAATCCACAGGGTAAGTTAGTGCGTTGTGTACGTGGTGAAGTGTTTGATGTAGCCGTCGATATTCGTAAAGACTCTGCAACATTTGGTCAGTGGGCAGGCGTTATCCTTTCTGAAGAAAATAAGACTCAGTTCTGGATCCCACCCGGTTTAGCCCACGGTTTTGTTGTCCTGTCCGATATTGCTGATTTTGAATATAAATGCACTGATTACTATACCCCTGGCTTTGAAGGGTGTTTAGCCTGGAATGATCCAGAAGTCGGGATTGAGTGGCCAATTGATTATACACCTATATTGTCTGATAAAGATAAAAAGGGATTTAAATTAAATCACATTTAGAAAGTGATGCCTTAAGGTATCACATGATTTAAGGGAATTATGAAAAGCAAAATCTTATCCATCATGACAGTTAAAAATGAATATGACATTGTAGAAGATGTTATTGTCAGTGCTCTGAAATGGTCTGATTATATAATTATCATGGATAATAATAGTGATGATGGAACTTGGGATATAGTAAAAAAACTATCAGATAGACATGAGAGAGTTCTGTTATGGGGCCGTTATTATGGTAAATTTAAAGATTCCATAAGAAGAATGTATCAAGACTTCAAGTACTTAGCACGTGCCGGCGATTGGTGGTGTAGATTAGATGCAGATGAGTTTTACATAGATAATCCTAGGGATTTTATTGATAAAATTGATTTAAATAATGATTATATTTGCTCAGCCTCATTCCAGTACTATTTAACAGAAATAGATTTTGACCGAGGGGTAAAAAGTTATAAGGAATTAGAGGGATTCAAATGTAATTGGGGGGAAACCAGGTTTTTCAAAGAAAAAAACAATATCAACTGGCCTGAAAGTCAGGGGTGGCCAATTAATTTGTTTAGTAGATCTGAATCATTTATTCGATTGAGGCATTATCAATATAGAAACTCAAATCAAATAAAAAATAGATATAAGGTTCGTTTAAATAACACTGTAAACAATAGCGAATTTAAGCATGAGATTTCCAGTTCAGGGGAGTGGTACCTTAATAAAGGTTTTAGTGTTCCCGAAGACCCATTACTATTAGAAAATAGGATTGTTTCATTAAATGACTTAGATGTAGGCGATAATTTCGATATTCCAGATGAATTCAAAAGAAAATTTAGGTTAACAAAAAAAATAAAAATAGCTAAGTACATAAAGTACTTTTTTTCTTTTTATTTTTATAAGATGCCACGATGAAATTTAAAATATTGATTGAAACCGCTATCAGTTTCTCTTATCTTCTTTAGCTAAATTTTTTTTGGAGATAGGAAAATATACAATTAAAAAAATTAGAAGAATACGGTGGAAGTGTTGGAATTGAGGGTGATGGTTCAGCACCCCAATTATTAATCAATCATAATTAACATTCGCATTCATATTTAGGCCTATGTACTTAAAAAGTAAAAACGCTAGTATATTATGGAAGGTCAGCTTTTAAAATTTGGTTAAGTAACGCATAGTATGCTGAACTAATAAATAGTACCGTAAATAAAACTTATTAACTTAAGCTATGAGGGCGGTAATTTTAGATAATAGAAGGAGGGTTATGATGTTTTTTTATCAATCTTGGAGGAAATGATAACTATCCAGTTTCAAACGTAAATATGTCCAATATTTAAATTTTAGTGGCATCATAATAAGGATGCGAGAATAGATATTCGACGCAAGGGATATTATTAGGCCACGTTTCTTGGAGCTCTAATTATAACAACGTTATAATATTATTTTTTACTAAATAGGCAATGCCGGGATTCCATACTGACTCATTTTTCAACAATATGCAGGTTTTAATATAGGTAGTAGAACCTAGAGTAATATTTACAATGCAAAAACATGAGCGAAAAATCGGGGGGTAATTTTAATAATTTCGTAGGATTACATATAGACAATTATAGTTACATACTTAAACTATCAGGTATGTTCAACACATTCACTTCGTGTTTTTTGAAAATAATAATGGAATAAGTTTTAATCAAGAATGCAATCATCCCATTATCCTTTTGAAAAAATATAAAAAGACAACATATTTATATTTTGTTATTTTATAGTATTTCATTGGTGTTTTTTTATTTTAGGTTGTAATGAAAATAAAGAGTTTATTATATTCAATACAATAATACAATAATACAATAATACAATAATACAATAATACAATAATACAATAATACAATAATACAATAATACAATAATACGATAATACGATAATACGATAATACGAATGAAGAAGCGGGTAATGTTAATAATTTTTCAATATCATCTAGCTAATGCGATTTGGCTGTAGGTATGAATTATTCTCATCAATTATCAATCTATACATAAATTAAATACCTAACATAATAAGTTGATGTGATTTTAGCTAATTATTAACTAGTACTCCAATAAGAAGACCAGATAAAAGTGTTGTAGCGTCTTATAGGGTAGAGTGGTTTCCAATAAAAGATAAAATATCCAGTCCTAATTATTAAGATACTGACTATTTAATTAAATACAGTTAAGTTGATGTAATAGTTTTATCTTGTACGATAAATGATTAATAAAATAGTAAAAATGAAATAATTAATAGTAATGGGGTTTTTTATACAACCACTTCATCTACATTATATACTTAAGAGTTTTCTTTAATTTATGGGGTAAAAATGTCTTTAAAAGAAAAAACCATTGCAGCTGTTAAATGGAACTTACTGTCGACAATAGTGGTTAATTTCATGGGGATCTTCTCTCTATGGATACTTTCTCACTTACTAAGTACTACTGATTACGGTATTATGAGTTATGCCCTAATAATAACAACATTCGTAATGTTGCTTTTAGATTTTGGTATTTCTAATTCTGTTGTAAGATCCAAAGAGGTGACTGTTGATGAGTTATCAACATTATACACTATAAACATAGTATTAGGTTTTTTAGCTTTTATATTGATTTTTGTAAGTAGTAGTTTTATTTCTTCCTTTTTCAATGGCGGGGTGCAGTTATCTCATCAAGTAAAAATTATTTCTTTTGGTTTCCTTTTTCTGTCTTTCGGCTTGCAGCCCAAGGCCTTACTTACAAAAGAAATGTTGTTCTCAGCGATTTCTAAAATAACAATAATTACTAATATTTCTAATTATATTGTTGTGTTAAGTTTATGCTATATTTTTCGTAATCCATGGTGTATTGCTGCTGGTTTCGTATTTAGTATGCTGGTTAGTTCTTTATTATCTGTTTTTTATGCAAAAAAACATGAAGTACATGTATTTAAATTTACCTTTAAACTCAATTCAATAAAAAATCATTTTAGATATGGAGTTCAATTAGTAATGGACTCTATAGTTAACCAAATAAACATAAATACCTATCCTGTTTTAATGTCTAGATTAGTTAACATTAGCGCAATAGGCGGTTATAACTTAGCTTATAGTATTTCAATTGCTTTATTCGAGAAATTAAACCCGGTTCTTTCGCATACGTTATTCCCGGCATTTTCTCAAATTTCAAGTAGTGAAGATAAATTAAGAAATGTATTTCTTAAAGTAACGACTTTTTCTGCGCTTATAAATTTCCCTATTTTGTTTGGTATGTTCATCATCTCTGATGATGTTATTTTATCCTTTTTTGATCCTAAATGGTTTTTTATCATACCAATGATTAAGATTCTATCGATTACTGGAGCAATACGTTCTTTAGATACTCCAGTTATTTCCATTCTTCTAGTAAGAGCAAAAATGTATTTAAATGTTAGGTTGGGGGTATTTAAAATTCTTTTAGGTATTCCTCTATCTTATTTATTAGGTGTTAAGTATGGTATATTAGGTATTTGTTTTTCGTTTTTAATAATTCAATCAATAAATACAGTGTTAGGATATTTTTTCCTGTTAAAGAAATCCATTAGAGTACCGTTAAGAAATTACTTATCTTCAGTTTTTATTCCTTTATTCAATGTAGCCCCTATGTTAATAATAGGGTTGTTTATAAAATACAACCTTTTTTTTCTTAGTGAAAAAATCAGGTTGGTTGTTATTATTATCTCATGTGTTATCGTATATTCAATTACTTTATTTATATCGAGAAATGTTACTGTCATTGAGTTCAGGAAAATTATAACCTCTAATGTTTTAAAGGTATTAAAATGAAAATATCAATAATTATACCTTGTTATAATTGTTCTTCAAATATAACTAAATTACTAAATAGTTTTCCTGAAGGTTCTGAGTTTGAATTTATTTTAGTAAATGATGGTTCTACTGATGATACTTTATATTTTATAGATGATTACATTAATTATTCCAATAAAAATATTAAGTTGTTAAATATTCAGAATGTTGGTGCAGCCCAAGCTAGAACACTAGGGTTGCAAAACTCTTCGGGTGATTACATTTTCTTTTGTGATTCTGATGATACAATATTTTCTGATAATATATTATTTTATTTTGAATTAATAAAAAAGGAAAAACCTGATTTATTATGTTTTAGTTCAATTATGTATAACAAGGGAGAAAGTAAAAAAACTGATAAGGTATCTTTTGATGAACAAATGTTTTTTTCAAACCCAGATAAATTTCTTCATCACCGACTAAGTAACAATAACTATACCGCGGCTGTTTGGACATACATTTTTAGCAAAGAACTCCTAATAAATTCAAACGCAAAGTTTACTAATAGAAAAGCACATGAAGACCATTTTTTCACATTATCATTAATATCTCATTCTAAGAAAATACTTTGTAACCCTAATTTATTGTACATACAAAATATTACACCAGGTTCTTTGACTAATTCTACTAAAAATAAAATGTATCTTTTGTCCAGATTGGAGGCTTTCATTGAAAGTTTATCTATTTTAAAAGAAGGAAAATAATCTCTTTAAAAACTTAACTGTGTGCCGAACAAATAAATTTTACTCCATTGAATACATTAATAAATATTCTAAAAATACGCGTTTTATGAAAAGTATTTTAAGGGATCTTACCTAAGTTGGTCTGCAGTGTGAGTTCCGAAAACAGAAAATAGTCACAGATTGACTAAATTAGCCAAGGCAGTGAGAGTCTGTTGACATCAAAAGCAGCGATAATTGTTAAACAAACATTAACTTTGTATAGAATTTGTAACATCAGCGAAGTTAATGCTCCTGGAATCGGCTCAGTGCTCAAACTTGTTTTAATTTCTCCGCTTTGGCGCATTAGCATATGCGCTTTTTAATTGTT
>OFEL01000064.1_pt1 | contig 17491 bp, 14 predicted proteins | sample 1521181 | NCBI WGS metagenome assembly OFEL01 (sample SAMN05335686, study PRJEB24111) | insect metagenome | biome: ENVO:00009004; isolation source: gut from larvae fed green olives | host: Bactrocera oleae | place: Israel | collected 2011-11
ATGACTGTCGGAAAGGTTGCGTGGAATGGAGAAAAAGCGATGGTTGCGGATGCCTGAGCCGGATTAGTGTGCCTGAAAAATAGCTTTCCGGTTAAAAACACGACAAAAACTGCATTTTCATACTTAACCGCCGCATCAAAGGGATAATTCGTTCTGACATTCATGGTTGGGCGCTCTCAGAAGAGGCGATTCAATCTCCTAACCATCGAGGCGCTGCCACTCAGCGCTTAACAAATATATTACCGGACCGGAAGGCTGGATCTGAATTTACACCACTTTGACGGACTCGACCAGGGCGCTAGGTTCACAGACTCGACCTGCCGGCATTCGATAAAGTGGTGTTCTCCTGCCCGCTGATCAAGCCACAGGGCCCGCTGCACACCGAGTACAATTACCACATCATTAAAGTGTTGTACCGTAACTAAAAGGCATCGCAAGGCGCTTTTTTTGATTCGTGCGAAGCGTTACCCCGCTACGGCGATACGTTTAATATCGATCATGTAACCACGCAGCTTACGGCCAACCGCTTCGATTTCGTGGTTACGAATCGCTTCGTTCACGTCCTGCAGCTGAGCATTATCTACGGTGGTCGCCGTGTTGATAGCTTTGCCCAGATCGCCTGCCTGCAGCGTGGTCATGAACTCTTTCAGCAGCGGTACTGCTGCGTAAGAGAACAGGTAGTTTCCATATTCCGCAGTATCAGAGATAACCACATTCATTTCGTACAGGCGCTTACGGGCGATGGTGTTAGCAATCAGCGGCAGCTCGTGCAATGATTCGTAGTAAGCAGACTCTTCGATGATACCAGCAGCAACCATGGTTTCGAATGCCAGCTCAACGCCCGCTTTAACTATGGCGATCATGACAACGCCTTGGTCGAAGTAGTCCTGCTCTGCGATTTTGCCTTCGAACTGTGCTGCGTTTTCAAACGCGGTTTTACCGGTCTCTTCACGCCAGCCCAGCAGTTTTTTGTCGTCGTTCGCCCAGTCAACCATCATTCCGGAGGAAAACTCACCGGAGATAATGTCGTCCATATGTTTATGAAACAGCGGGGTCATGATGGTTTTCAGCTGCTCGGACAGCGCGTAAGCACGCAGTTTAGCCGGGTTAGATAGGCGGTCCATCATCAGCGTAATACCACCCTGCTTCAGGGCTTCGGTGATGGTTTCCCAGCCGAACTGAATCAGTTTTTCTGCATAGGGCGCATCTGTCCCTTCAGCCACCAGCTTGTCAAAGCACAGCAGCGAACCCGCCTGCAGCATGCCGCACAGGATGGTCTGCTCACCCATCAGGTCAGACTTCACTTCAGCAACGAAGGAGGACTCCAGCACGCCCGCCCGGTGACCGCCGGTTGCTGCTGCCCAGGCTTTAGCAATCGCCATGCCTTCGCCTTTTGGATCGTTTTCCGGGTGAACCGCGATCAGCGTTGGTACGCCGAAACCACGTTTGTACTCTTCACGTACTTCAGTACCCGGGCATTTCGGCGCAACCATCACCACGGTGATGTCTTTACGAACCTGCTCGCCCACTTCAACGATGTTGAAACCGTGTGAGTAACCCAGCGCTGCGCCATCTTTCATCAACGGCTGTACCGCTTGGACAACAGCTGAGTGCTGCTTGTCTGGCGTCAGGTTAACCACTAGGTCGGCTTGTGGGATCAGATCTTCGTAAGTGCCCACTTTGAAGCCGTTTTCGGTCGCTTTACGCCACGAAGCACGCTTCTCGGCAATCGCTTCTGCACGCAGGGCGTAAGCGATGTCGAGGCCAGAATCACGCATGTTCAGGCCTTGGTTCAGGCCCTGAGCACCACAGCCAACGATGACGACTTTTTTACCTTTCAGGTAGCTCGCTTCATCAGCAAATTCTTCACGCGCCATAAAGCGGCATTTACCTAATTGCGCCAGCTGGTTGCGCAGGTTCAACGTATTGAAATAGTTAGCCATGGGTACTCCGTATGAGGTTGTGATGCGTTTGTCTGTTATCGGGTCTTTCTTTCCGACCCTGTATAAACCTTATTATATGACAGGAAATACATTGCTGAAATTGATATATTAACAACGTGACGTTGCACTTTTTGCAACATAGCTTTGAGGCCCGAACTTAATGGATCTGCATGACCTGAAATTGTTTCTCCATCTCGCCGACAGCCGCCATTTTGGCCGCAGCGCACGGGCGATGCACGTTAGCCCTTCCACGCTGTCACGGCAGATCCAGCGGCTGGAAGGGGACCTTGGGCAGACACTGTTTTTACGCGATAACCGGACGGTAACCCTGACCGATGCCGGTGAGCGCCTGCGCCAGTTCGCCCAGCAAACGCTGTTGCAGTATCAGCAGATGCGCCACGCCATCGGGCAAAATGGCCCGTCACTGAGTGGTGAACTGCGACTGTTCTGCTCAGTAACTGCCGCCTACAGCCATCTGCCGCCTATCCTTGATCGCTTCCGCGCCGAACATCTGCTGGTAGAAATAAAACTGACCACCGGGGATGCCGCCGACGCGGTGGAGAAAGTACAGACCAATGAGGCTGATATTGCCATCGCCGGGCGGTCAGAAACGCTGCCAGGCAACATTGGCTTTATGCCACTCGAGCTGATCCCGCTGGTGTTGATTGCCCCCGCGCTGGCGTGCCCAGTGCAGAGCCAAGCAACGCAGCCGCAGCCCGACTGGGCGCAAATTCCGTTTATTCTGCCCGCACAGGGGCCGTCACGGCGACGCATTGATTTGTGGTTCCGCCATCACCATATCGCGAACCCACTAATTTACGCTACGGTTTCCGGGCATGAGGCGATTGTCTCGATGGTGGCGCTGGGGTGCGGCATCGCACTGCTGCCAGATGTGGTGCTGGAGAACAGCCCGGAGCCAATCCGTAACCGTATTCTGGAGCTGGAAGATGTCGAGATGGTGGCACCGTTTGAACTCGGCGTATGCGTACAAAAAAAGCGGCTCACTGAGCCGCTTATTGATGCTTTCTGGAAACTGCTTTAGCCCGCAAGGAAGAAACGGAAGGCCGGGTTATTGGTTTCATCGTGGAAATCATAACCCAGAGCCGCCAGATGCTCTTCAAACTGCGGCTCGATGTCGCTCAGCTCAAACGCCGCCAGAACGCGACCGTAGTCAGTCCCGTGGCTGCGGTAGTGAAACAGCGAGATATTCCAGTGGGTGCCCAGCGTTTGCAGGAACCGCAGCAGCGCACCGGGCGCTTCCGGGAATGCAAAGCTGAACAGCCGCTCGCGGAGCGGTTTCGACGGCCGCCCGCCGACCATATAGCGCATGTGCAGCTTCGCCATTTCGTCGTCGGAGAGATCCACCACTCTATAACCGCCTTCTAACAGCAGCTGCAGGATCTCGTGGCGCTCCTCCATGCCGCGCATCAGGCGCACACCAACAAAAATGCAGGCATCGTCAACGTTGGCATAGCGATAGTTGAACTCGGTCACCGAACGCCCACCCAGCAGCTGGCAGAAACACAGGAAGCTGCCCTGCTGCTCGGGAATTGTGACGGCCAGTAGCGCTTCACGCTGCTCGCCCAGTTCACAACGCTCGGAAACGTAGCGTAGGCCGTGGAAGTTGACGTTAGCACCGGACAGCACGTGCGCCAGCCGTTCACCCTGGATCTGGTACTGCTGGATATACTTCTTCATCCCCGCCAGCGCTAGCGCGCCGGAAGGCTCCGCCACCGCACGCACATCGTCGAACAGATCCTTCATCGCCGCGCAAATCGCATCGCTGTCGACGGTGATGATGTCGTCAAGATACTCCTGGCACAGCCGGAAGGTCTCGCTGCCGATGCGCTTCACCGCCACGCCTTCGGCAAACAGCCCGACGCGTGGCAGATTGACCGGATGCCCGGCATCCAGCGCCGCCTTCAGGCAGGCTGAGTCTGCCGCCTCCACCGCAATCACTCTGATTTGCGGCATCAGCTGTTTGATCAACACCGCCACGCCTGCAGCCAGACCGCCGCCGCCAACCGGTACGAACAAGCGGTCAAGATGCGCATCCTGCTGCAGCAGCTCCATCGCCAACGTGCCCTGCCCGGCGATCACCATCGGATGATCGAACGGCGGCACAAAGGTGTAACCCTGCTGCGCGGACAGCTCGATAGCTTTTGCTTTCGCTTCATCAAAGTTGGAGCCAAACAGGAAAGCCTCACCGCCAAACGCCCGCACCGCATCAACCTTGATATCTGAAGTGACGACCGGCATCACAATCAGGGATTTAATCCCTAACTTGCTGGCCGATAGCGCTACGCCTTGGGCATGATTGCCCGCCGAAGCGGTGACCACGCCGAGCGCGCGCTGCTCTGCGCTCAGCCCGGCAATCATCGCATAGGCACCACGCAGCTTAAAGCTGTGTACCGGCTGACGATCTTCGCGCTTTACCAGAATGGTATTGCCGAGGCGGGCAGAGATCTTCTCCATCTTTTGCAACGGGGTGACCTGTACAGCCTCGTACACCGGCGCACGCAGCACCGCACGCAGATACTCTGCGCCACTCGGTTGGTTGGATAGCGGTTGCGACTCAGCCATATTTGTTAGCCTCCCAGCTTACTCTTATCACGGACGGCACCTTTATCAGCGCAGGTTGCCAGGGTGGCATAAGCACGCAGAGCAAAGGAGACCTGACGCTCACGACCGTGTGGCGTATAGGCTTCATCCCCACGCGCTTCTTCTTCCAGACGACGGGCGGCCAGTTCATTGTCCGGCACGACCAGCTGGATACTACGCTGTGGAATATCGATGTTGATGATATCGCCATCTTTGACCAGCGCGATGGTGCCGCCGCTTGCCGCTTCCGGGGAAGCATGGCCGATTGACAAACCGGAAGTCCCACCGGAGAAACGACCATCGGTGATCAGCGCACAGGCTTTACCGAGACCGATTGATTTCAGATAGGTGGTCGGATAGAGCATTTCCTGCATGCCCGGGCCGCCTTTTGGCCCTTCATAGCGGATAACCACAACGTCACCGGCCACAACTTTACCTCCGAGGATCGCAGCAACCGCATCATCCTGGCTTTCATAGACTTTCGCCGGGCCGCTAAACACCAAGCTACCTTCATCGACGCCCGCGGTTTTTACGATACAGCCGTTTTCAGCCATGTTGCCGTACAGCACCGCCAAGCCGCCGTCCTGACTGAAGGCGAATTTGCGTGAACGAATGCAGCCTTCCTGACGGTCGTCATCCAGCGTGTCCCAACGCGTATCCTGCGAGAATGCCTGAGTGGTACGAATGCCTGCCGGGCCAGCGCGGAACATTTTCTTCACCGCTTCATCTTTGGTCACCACGATGTCGTACTGATCCAGCGTTTCACGCAGGCTCAGGCCGAGGATGTTGCGCACGCTGTTGTCCAGCAGTCCGGCGCGGTCCAGCTCGCCGAGGATACCAAGTACGCCACCGGCACGGTGAACGTCTTCCATATGGTATTTCTGCGTACTTGGCGCCACTTTGCACAGCTGCGGAACTAGGCGCGACAGGCGGTCGATGTCGGAAATATCGAAGTCGATTTCGCCTTCCTGCGCGGCAGCCAGCAGGTGCAGAACGGTGTTAGTGGAACCGCCCATGGCGATATCCAAGGTGATGGCGTTTTTAAACGCGGCTCTGCTGGCGATGCTACGCGGCAGCGCCGTTTCTTCATCCTGCTCATAGTAACGCTTAGTCAGCTCTACGATGCGGCGACCAGCATTGAGGAATAGCTCTTTACGGTCAGCGTGCGTCGCCAGCAGCGAGCCGTTACCCGGCTGCGACAGACCCAACGCTTCGGTCAGGCAGTTCATAGAGTTTGCGGTGAACATCCCTGAACAGGAGCCACAGGTCGGGCAGGTCGAACGCTCAATTTGATCGCTCTCTGCATCGCTGACGTTCGGGTTCGAACCCTGGATCATGGCATCGACGAGGTCGAGCTTGATGATTTTGTCAGACAGTTTGGTTTTACCGGCTTCCATCGGGCCGCCGGAAACGAAGATCACCGGAATGTTCAGGCGCAGTGACGCCATCAGCATGCCCGGGGTGATTTTGTCACAGTTGGAGATACACACCATGGCATCGGCACAGTGGGCATTTACCATGTACTCTACGGAGTCGGCGATCAGCTCACGGGAGGGCAGAGAATAAAGCATTCCGCCGTGGCCCATGGCGATACCATCATCCACTGCGATGGTGTTGAACTCTTTCGCCACGCCGCCTGAGGCTTTAATTTCCTCAGCAACCAGCTTACCCAAGTCGCGCAGGTGAACGTGGCCCGGTACAAATTGCGTGAAGGAATTAACCACGGCGATGATCGGCTTACCGAAATCATCATCGGTCATTCCTGTGGCGCGCCAGAGGGCACGGGCACCGGCCATATTGCGCCCGTGGGTGGTGGTGGCAGAACGGTACTTAGGCATGCTCTATACTCCAGAAATTAGATAGTGCGCAGGCGTCAACTGACGCCCGCAAAAAAACATTATTGTTATGGGTTAACCGGATCGAACCAGCCCCATTTGTCTTCCGTTTCGCCGGTGAACAGGCCGAAGAAGGCAGACTGGATGCGTTCGGTGACCGGGCCGCGTTTACCGGCGCCAACCTGGATACCGTCAACGCTCCGCACCGGAGTTATCTCCGCGGCAGTACCGGACATAAACACTTCATCAGCCAGATACAGCGATTCACGTGACAGCACCTGCTCACGTACTTCGATTCCCACATCCTGCGCCAATTTGATGATGGCGTCACGAGTAATACCCGGCAGCGCAGAAGAGGTGAACGGTGGAGTGAACAGAATGCCGTCTTTCACTTCAAACAGGTTCTCACCGGCACCTTCTGAGATATAGCCCTGGGTGTCCAGCGCGATCCCTTCTTGGTAGCCGTGGCGGCGCGCTTCGCTACCCACCAGCAGAGAGGAGAGATAGTTACCACCGGCTTTGGCCGCCGATGGCAGGGTGTTTGGTGCCACGCGGTTCCAAGAAGAGACCATCGCATCGATGCCCTGCTCCAGCGCTTCAGCACCGAGGTAGGTGCCCCATGGGAATGCAGCGATGATTACATCAGTTTCATAACCGTCCGGCGGGTTAACGCCCAAGCCCACGTCACCAACAAATACCAGCGGACGAATATAGGCGCTTTTCAGGTTGTTTTTACGCAGGGTAGCGCGGCACGCTTCCATTAACTCATCAACGCTCAGGCTGACAGGGAAACGGTAGATTTTTGCAGAGTCACGCAGGCGCTGCATATGTTCACGATGGCGGAAGACTACTGGTCCTTTGTGCGAGTCATAGCAGCGGACGCCTTCAAACACAGAAGTGCCGTAGTGCAGTGCGTGAGACATGGCGCTGACCTTAGCGTCTTCCCATTTAACCATCTCGCCATTGAACCAGATAAAGTCTGCTTTCTTCGTCATTCTTGTTTCCTTGCGCGCTTGTGCGCAGATTTGTTGTGTTGTTAGTTGTTGGGTCTGAACGCATTCAACGTCTATCAATTTACTCAACTGCGTTGACAGTAAATCGACAGAGCGCTGGCTGGCAACGGTCATCTCAATATTAATATTGTTGCTGTTAACCAGCGACGCCATATTTATCGCGCAGACCTGAAAGCCACGGTGACGCACGACGCGCAAAATGCGCTCCAATATTTCCGGGCGAAAGCGCGCTTCGATAAACAATTGATGCTGCATCATGAGGTTTTTTCCATCATTTGTTCGTTGCTGGCACCAGGCGGTACCAGAGGCCAGACGTTCTCAAGCTCGTTGATGGCGACGTGGAGCATGTATGGCCCTTCACTGTTCAGCAAAGCGTCTAATGCGGCATCGACCTGGTCTTTACGGGTAATGCGCTGGCCCGGGATATCAAAAGCGCGGGCCAGCATCTGGAAATCCGGGTTATCGGACAGATTGGTTTCGCTGTAACGCTCGGCGAAGAACAGCTGCTGCCATTGGCGAACCATGCCAAGGCGCTGGTTATCTAGCAGCACGATTTTAACCGGCAGCTGTTTGCGTTTAATGGTGCCAAGCTCCTGCACGTTCATCATGAAGGAACCGTCGCCGGAAACGCAGATGACGGTGTCATCTGGGCGGGCAACCTGCGCACCGACTGCGGCTGGCAGGCCAAAGCCCATGGTACCCAAACCGCTGGAAGTGATGAAGTTTTCCGGGCGGTTAAAGCTCATATGCTGCGCGGCCCACATCTGGTGCTGACCGACATCAGTGGTCACAACTGCACTTTGCGGTTTGCGATCTGACAACTGTTTTAAAAACAGCGGAGCGAAAATCGCCTCGCCCGGATGGTCGTAGCGCCAGCCGCTTTCGGCTTTCAGGGTCTTCACCTCTTCACGCCACGCCTGAATTTCAACTGGCTGATACAGGTCTGGCAGCAGCTTATTGAGGTCACCCTGCAGGCCAACGTGTGCGCGGCGCAGTTTGTGCAGCTCTGCCGGGTCGATATCCAGATGGATCACGCTGGCATGCGGCGCGAAGGTATCCAGCTTACCGGTTACGCGATCATCAAAGCGCGCGCCCACGGCAATCAGCAGGTCACAATGCTGAACGGCAATATTGGCGGTTTTGGTACCGTGCATGCCCAGCATGCCGAGGTAGCAGGCGTCTTCAGCATCCGGCATGCCCAAACCTTTCAGCGTGGCAACGGTCGGAATACCGGTCTCTTTGGCAAAAGCGCGTAGGGCTTGAACGGCATCCGCCATCCCGACACCGCCACCCACGTACAGAATCGGTTTTTTTGACCGAGCCAGCAGGTTACGCGCCTGCTGCAGTTCAGCGTGCGGATGCGCCAGCTCCTGCTCTACCGGCAGCAGATGCGCGGTCAGCTCACCGCATGCCAGCTGAATATCCTTAGGGATATCGACCAGTACCGGGCCAGGGCGGCCCGATTTGGCGATGGCGAAGGCCTCTGCCATCACTATCGGTAACTCTTCGAGAGACTCAACGAGGAAACTGTGTTTGGTACAGGCTAGTGACAGGCCGAGCACGTCGATCTCTTGAAAGGCATCAGTGCCCATCACCGCAGAAGAGACCTGCCCGGTGATGGCGACAATCGGCACCGAGTCCAGCATGGCATCAGCCATGCCAGTGATCAGGTTGGTAGCCCCCGGTCCGGAAGTGGCGATACAGACGCCGACTTTGCCAGTTGCGCGAGCGAAACCGATCGCCGCCATAGCTGCACCCTGCTCGTGGCGACACAGTAGGTGTTCGACACCGCCGTTATAGAGCGCGTCATAGACCGGCATGATTGCACCACCCGGGTAGCCGAAAACTGTTTTGACACCCTGTGCACGCAAAGCTTGAACCACCCACTGAGCACCATTCATAGTTATTTCCCCGTACTCTGCTTGGAAAAACAGCATAGTATTCTACTATTCATCTTCTGTTTCTCTCTACATTAATGCCCTGCAAAAAAAAACCCCTGACCTTTCGGTGCGGGGGTTCTTTCGAAATTAGGCTTGATTTTTAATCCTTTTTTTCTCCAAGCGTAGCCCCGCACGGCGTGATAATAATCACGACGACGTTAATAATGACTAGGCTGACGACTCGTAGAAGGGCTTTCATTTGGATACTTATTAATTCGCTTGCTCGAAGTAATGCCTACAGAGTTATCATGGTTTTTGGTTCTGATTCAACTTTTTTCATCATTTAATTTTATGCGTGTAGCCACAGATTTAGAAAAATTATGGTTTTTCAGTCAATAAGCAAAAGCTGAATGTTTTTCATTAATCACCGGGCGCGACGACTTCATCTCGCTGCTGAGAAAATAGTCGAGGCCGATCGCAAGGCGATGTTGCTGGCTGTCGAGCTAGGCAAAAACTTTGTGGCACGGCGCGTAAATTCTGTTTTTGCCCTTCGCCGGAAAAAAGCCGGGCGCGCAGAATAGCCGCAACTGGGTTGCCTGCGCTGTCGCTGGAGTTCCTCGGCGAACTGGCCCTGACAGGCGCGCTACGTGGCATACAGGGTGCAATTCCCGCCGCAGTGGCCACGCTGGATGCCCGACGACAGATGATCCTCTCAGCCGATAAATGAAAATGATGTCGGCCTGATCTAACATGGCGAGAGCCTGATTGCTACTCACCTGCTGGGGATGAGCGCTGTGATGAGCGTGAGACCTATCGCAACGGCTATCGTGACCGACAGTACAACACCCAGCTCGGCATGCTCGACCTGTGGCTGGATACGACCTACGTGAAGGTGCGCAAGAATGATCGTGTGGTCAGTGTGGCGGTAATAATCGCCTGCGCGGTCAACTAGTACGGACGCTGGGAAATCATCGGGATGGGTATCGACGAGTCAGAAGCGAAAGCGTTCTGGCTGGCTTTCCTGCTCAGCCTGAAGGAGCGCGGCCTAGAGGGCGTGAAGCTGGTTATCTCCGACGCGCACAGCAGCCTGAAAGCGGCGCTACAGCAAGTATTCGTGCAGACCGATGAGAAAAGTGCCCATGCCACCTAGCGTGAGGTCGCCGGGCAACTGGAAAAAAGCACGCCGGCGGTTACGGAGATGATAGACGAGGCGGAAGTCGATGTGTTGGCGTACTTCGGCTTCCCAAAAGCGCACCGGGTGAAAATTCACTCGATGAACACGCTGGAGCGCGCCCGCTGCGAACATCAAACCTCCCCAACCGAACCGCGTGACCTGAATGTAATTATTGGCTAGGAACAGGCAAAGCGAGCGCTGGAGGTCACAGCGTCTGGCGGCCATAATCTGCTGCTGACTGGCCCGCTGGGGACGGAAAAAACAATGCTGGCATTGCGGCTTAGTGGTCTGATGCGAGTGTAGCAAGTTTCTTGTGAATAGCGGCGATCCATGCCGTCAGTGGTGCCAAAGGTCTTTCCGCTCCACTCATCACATCGCTTCGCTGTATGCGTTAGTGGGCGGTGGCTCTTTGCAGAAGCCCAGAGAGATTTCGCTGGCGCATAGCGGCGTGCTGTTTCTGGATGAGCTGCCGGAGTTTAAGCGGCGCGCGCTGGATGCATTACGTGAGCCGCCGGAGTCAGGGGAGATCAGTATCTCCTAGGCCAAAGCAAAGATTACCTATCCGGCGCGTTTTCAATTGATTGCCGCCATGAACCCGAGCACGACCGGACACTATCGTGGTTCGCACAACCGCTGTTCTCCACAGCAGACGCTGCGCTATCTCAGGCGTCTGTCTGGCCCTTGAATTATGGTCATTTCTGGTGTATGGGGATTCGAGGAAGGTGGCGCACCTTACCCTAAAAATGTTGCCGGAGCCAGTTGAGCCCACTGTTCCACTCCACGATTTACTCCGTACTGGTGCACAGCAGTTTAGCCAGTGCGGTTGAGGCTGAACTGGCTGTGATGCTTGCCCGGTTTGCTGACCTCCGTCTCGATGACGGTCGCTAGGCGGTGGTGCGTAACGGTTTTCTGCCTGAGCGACGTATTCAGACGGCATCAGTGATATCAGCGTCAAAGTGCCGAAGGTCAGGGAGCGCAGTGGCAACGGCATACACTTCAACAGCACCTTGCTACCGCCATACCTGAAGCGAGCTACGTCTATCTGAAGAGCTGCTGCCGTGGCTGTATCTGCGCGGCATTTCTACCGGGGATTTCCACGAAGCGCTGTCAGTTCTCCTTTCTCCTCGGCGAAGGTGTTTCCGGACACCCGTCACCAACAGTGTTGGGTGCATAAAACTGCTAACGTGCTGACCGCGCGACCAAAGTCAGTACACCAAAGGTGAAAAGCGAACTGCGTGAAATCTGGCTGTCTGGGGGGCGGGATTCAGCGAATAAGGCGTTCGATGGAGTGCTGGCAAAATATAGTGACAAATATCCGGCAGCGATGAAAAAAAACTGACGAAAGGTCGCGAAGAACGGCGGCTCGAGGGCGACGACGCTGGCGATGGTATTCAAGCTGCTCCAGTCAGCACAAAAGAACTGGAATCGACTTAAGGGTTTCGAGCTGTTGACTCTGGTGGTCAACAACCTGCCGTTCAAAGACGGCAAACAGGTGGAAGAGGAAGCATCAGACCGGAATGTTGCCTGATGGCTCCATACACCAGATTTGACAATAACTCTTGGTCCTTTCCTTGACCGCGTCGATTTATCGCTGGAGGTGCCGCTTCTGCCTCCGGGAACATTGAATCATCAACGCACTGACAGTGAGTCAAGCCAGCAGGTAAGAGAGCGCGTGCAGGCCGCGCGAGATCGTCAGTACGCACGCTGCCGTAAAGTGAATGCCCTAATGAATAACCCAAAAATCCAGCATTACTGTACACTTACCCGAGAAGATGCCGAATGGCTGGAAGAACGTAGCGCCCTTACAGGGCGAGCGTCACGGCTTCGCCGTTCCGGTGCTTTGCATGACTGGAGCTCCGCTTTATACTCAGCTCCATGTATATCCCGCGTCCCGCCAAACTCCTTTTCACCGTCGATGACGGCTGGAACCGCTATCTCAAAAAACAAGGCGACAGCGTCAGCCAGTGGACCCCACTCGCCGTTGAGCGCATGCTCGCCTGCGGCACCTGCGCTATGGGTGTGCGCCGCTACTGCTGCGCTTTACCTGACTGTACCCACTCCTGCTTCTTCTGCCAGAGCTGCAAGTCAAAGGCCTGCAGCGCCGGCGGCATGAAGTCTACCGAGCAGTGGATTGCTGAGCAACAACACGTCCTGCCCGACTGCGAAGGGCAGCACATCACCTTTACCATGCCACATCTGCTCTGGCCGTTCTTCAGCAACAACTGGCCGCTGCTCAACAACCTGTTCCGCTGTGCCACCCGCGCCCTGCTCAGGCACGCGCGCAAGCTGGGCATCGAGGTCGGCATCTTCTGCGCCCTGCACACCTATGACCGCCAGCTCAATCAGCACCCGCCCATCCACGTCTCCGTCACCCGTGGTGGTCTGGACGTTATGCACGGCGTTTGGCGCCGCCTCTTCTTTTTAAAGAAGAGGCGGCGCCAAAACGCACCTGGCGACCGCCATTGGCTATAAAGCCGCGATGGCGGGGTTAAGCATCCGGTTCATTACCGCCGCCGACATGATGCTGCAACTTTTGATGGCGTCACACCGTCAGGGTGACCTGAAGGGCTACCTGAACCGCGTTGTAGGTAAGCCTAAGCTGTTGATCATTGACGAAGTGGGCTATCTGCCGTTCGGTAAAATGGAGGCGAACCTGTTCTTTCAGGTCGTTGCTAAACGCTATGAGTCAGGCAGCGTGATCCTGACCAGCAACCTGCCGTTTACTCAGTGGTCCGGAACGTTTGGTGATGACGAAACGCTGACGGCAGCGATGCTAGATCGGCTGCTTCACCATGCGCATATCGCCCAAATCAGCGGCCAAAGCTACCGACTGAAGGATAAGCTGAAAAGCGGTCAAATCCAGAAGAAAACGAAAGCAACAACATTCGAGTAATTCAAAGGGGGTGGGTCAGTTTTACTTTTGCAGGGTGGGTCAGAATTCGATCGGTATTGACACTTAACGTCCAGACCACCACGGGTGACGGAGACGTGGATGGGCGGGTGCTGATTGAGCTGGCGGTCATAGGTGTGCAGGGCGCAGAAGATGCCGACCTCGATGCCCAGCTTGCGCGCGTGCCTGAGCAGGGCGCGGGTGGCACAGCGGAACAGGTTGTTGAGCAGCGGCCAGTTGTTGCTGAAGAACGGCCAGAGCAGGTGGGGCATGGTAAAGGTGATGTGCTGCCCTTCGCAGTCGGGCAGGACGTGTTGTTGCTCAGCAATCCACTGCTCGGTAGACTTCATGCCGCCGGCGCTGCAGGCCTTTGACTTGCAGCTCTGGCAGAAGAAGCGGGAGTGGGTACAGTCAGGTGAAGCGCAGCAGTAGCGGCGCACACCCATAGCGCAGGTGCCGCAGGCGCGCATGCGCTCAACGGCAAGTGGGGTCCACTGGCTGACGCTGTCGCCATGTTTTTCGAGATAGCGGTTCCAGCCGTCATCGACGGTGAAAAGGAGTTTGGCGGGACGCGGGATATACATGGAGCTGAGTATAAAGCGGAGCTCCGGTCATGCAAAGCACCGGAACGGCGAAGCCGTGACGCTCGCCCTGTAAGGGCACTACGTTCACCAGCCAGTGGTGTGAGCACGGCGATAAAATTTCCAAGGGCGACGATCACTTCGTCGTCTCTCTGAAAAGCTTCGCGATGCCGCCAACTCACTGATGCGACAAAGTAGTTTTTGATATCCAGCCATTAACCTGTTTAAATATTTTATCTTTTTTAGACAGGTTAATGGCTATGTCTGCCCTAAGCACCCCACTATTCAGTAACTACATCCTGCGCCCCCTCGACGACTATCCGGCTATTCAGCTACTTGATGTGCGTTTCGACACCAGCCAGTTTTCGGAATCCCTGTTCAGCACCTTGAACATCGCCCCCCCCGCACATCTCACTCGTGCCGTTAAAAAGCGCCGCGTTGAATATCTGGTTAGCCGCTACTGCATTCAGCAGGCGATGCAGAGGTTCGGGATTGAGGGTTTTGTGCTGCGTAACAGGGAAGACCGCACGCCAGTGTGGCCTGAGGGAGTCGGTGGGTCGCTGTCCCATATGCAGCATCGGGTATGCGCGCTGCTGACACAGGAGCGCGGGCTGCTGCTGGGGGTGGATTGTGAACGCCTGATGACGGCGGAAACTGCCGCCGAAACCCAGCGCATTTTGATCAACGCAGCGGAAAAGCGCCTGCTGGAGCAGTGCAACCTGCCGTTTAACCTAGCCCTGACGGTGGTGTTCTCGCTGAAGGAGAGCCTGTACAAAGCGCTCTATCCGCAGCTGTTACAGTTTATGGATTTCAGCGTGGCGCAAGTGGTGGCCTGTAGTGACGATCTTCAACAGCTCAGGCTGCGGCTGACGCAAACATTTTCAGCGGAGATTGTGGCCGGACGGGAGTTTATCGGTAGAGCGCAGGTGCAGTCCGACGAGGTGTTAACCTGGGTCGTCGGGCAGCAGTAATAAGGTTGCGTTAGCGATTTTCATCCTAGCCACGCGACTCCGGCGTGATCAGCTCATAGAGATCGACACCATACAGTTCAATCATCGGTATCATCGCCTCGACTACGCGACAGCTGTCAAAGGTTGTCATACTAGAGGGGCCTTTAAAATAAGGCACTGTTGCAAAGTTATTGATGAGTTAGCTTTCGTGTTATTGAAAGGTCTTATCTTTCAAAGACTCTGCTCACCAGACGCATCTCGCCTAGGGGATGCCCCAAATAAAATGATTCTGCCTGACCTTTCCGTAGCGCACGCATCACTTCAATGCCTTTGATTGTGGCGTAAGCCGTCTTCATTGATTTGAAGCCCAGCGTGGCGTTGATTATCCGTTTCAGTTTGCCATGATCGCACTCGATTATATTATTCCGGTACTGTATCTGCCGGTGATGCACATGCTGCGGACATTTACCTTCCCGCTTCAGCAATGCCAGCGCCCGCCCATATATCGGGGCTTTATCTGTGTTGATCAACCGTGGAATTTGCAGGCGCTTCGTATTATTCAGAAGTTTACCCATAAAGCGATAGGCGGCTTTGGTGTGACGACGTGAAGACAGGTAAAAGTCAATGTTGCAGCCCCTGCTGTCGACGGCGCGGTACAGATAAGCCCAGCGTCCGTTGACCTTCACGTAGGTTTCATCGAGATGCCATGAGCCAAAACCGGAAGGTTGATGCCAGTACCAGCGCAGCTGCTTTTCCATTTCAGGTGCAGAACGCTGAACCCATCGATAAATCGTGGTGTGATCGACATTTACCTCTCGCTCAGCCAGCATCTCCTGCAGCTCACGATAACTGATGCCATATTTGCAGTACCAGGGGACGGCCCACAGGATAATATGACGCTCAAAATGTCGACCTTTAAATGGGTTCATGTGCTGCTCCTTCAACTAAACAGTGGCATCAGTGGCGGATTCATCATCATGAAGCTTAACCACATAACGGGGGGGCAGAACGGGCCATAAAACACTTACAGAAAATGTGGATGCTAAATTTATAACAGCCACTGCAGGCTATGACAAGTCGCAGCCGTCAGGCTGCCTACTCCTATTAAAACAGCATGATCACCTATTATTCAACAAAGCCGATTATAGGGTGAAAACTGAGGCTCCTTGCGGTACTCTGCGACGGCTGTTGGGCTCCTGAGCTTCACCGTTTCAGGAACAAAGAGAGGCAGTGGCCGACAAATTCGTAAGAATGCATAAACAAGCATGCTGATTTGTTCTGTCCCCCGGCGACAAAACAAAAATAATGGCGTAATGGAACTTTCCTGATGCTTGCTCAAAGAGATTGAGTTATTGCTGGAAGTGCGATTACGCGTGAAGACAGATTTGGGGAGAATTTACCTCGGATGAGCGAGCAGTTAACGGATCAGGTTCTCGTAGAGCGAGTACAGAAAGGAGATCAGAAGTCATTCAACTTACTGGTAGTTCGCTATCAGCATAAAGTGGCGAACCTGGTTTCCCGCTATGTGCCCTCAGGAGACGTGCCTGACGTAGTGCAGGAGTCGTTTATTAAGACCTATCGTGCGTTGGAATCTTTCCGTGGCGACAGTGCTTTCTATACTTGGCTCTATCGTATTGCCGTCAATACAGCCAAAAATTACCTAGTTGCTCAGGGGCGCCGCCCGCCGTCTACCGATGTAGACGCGATCGATGCAGAAAATTTCGAAAGTGCGGGAGCAATGAAAGAAATATCGAACCCTGAGAACTTAATGTTGTCAGAGGAGTTGCGACAAATGGTTTTTCGTACCATCGAGACGTTACCCGAAGACTTGCGCATGGCTATCACCCTGCGTGAACTCGATGGCCTGAGCTATGAAGAGATAGCCGTGATCATGGATTGCCCGGTAGGGACTGTTCGCTCTCGTATTTTCCGCGCCCGTGAAGCTATCGATAATAAAATTCAACCGCTTATCCAACGCTAGCGATAGCGGATACAGGAAAGGTATTGAGGTATGCAGAAAGAACAACTTTCCGCTCTGATGGACGGTGAAACGCTGGATAATGAAGTTATTTCCATGTTGTCTAAAGACGTTGTGCTGCAGAAAAACTGGGGAAGCTATCACCTGATTCGCGACACGTTGCGCGGTGATGTTCCTCAGCTGCTTGATTTTGATATTTCCGCGCGCGTCATGGCGGCGATTGAGAACGAGCCAGCGCAGAAAGTCACTTTTTTGAGTGTTGAAGCACAGCCAAAACCTGAACAGGCTGCCGTGATGCCGTTCTGGGCAAAAATGCTCCCATGGGCAGCTCAGATTACTCAGGTTGGCGTAGCCGCTTGCGTTTCTCTAGCCGTAATTGTCGGCGTGCAGCAGTACAACAAACCCGTGGTCGGTCAGTCTTCTGACGCTCCAGTGTTTAACATGCTGCCGATGATGGGGCAGGCTTCCGCGGTTAGCCTAGGGGTGCCAGCGGATAACGCGAACACTAACAATACCAACGCTAACCAGCAGGTTCAAAGCCAGCGCCGCCGTGTGAACGCGCTGCTGCAGAACTATGAACTGCAACGCCGTCTGCATGCTGAACAGCTGCAGTTTGAGCAAAGCCCCGTTCAACAGGCTGCTGCTC
>OFEL01000077.1_pt1 | contig 16066 bp, 26 predicted proteins | sample 1521181 | NCBI WGS metagenome assembly OFEL01 (sample SAMN05335686, study PRJEB24111) | insect metagenome | biome: ENVO:00009004; isolation source: gut from larvae fed green olives | host: Bactrocera oleae | place: Israel | collected 2011-11
GTACCATCGAACTGCCAGAAGGCGTTGAAATGGTCATGCCAGGCGACAACATCAAGCTGGTTGTTGAACTGATCAAACCAATCGCAATGGACGACGGTCTGCGTTTCGCAATCCGTGAAGGTGGTCGTACCGTTGGTGCAGGTGTTGTTGCTAAAGTTATTGCTTAATTGTGATGATTTGAACTGGCAGAGTTCGCTCTGCCAAAGCAATAGAAAAGAGCGCTTCGGCGCTCTTTTCTATTGTGGTGAGCTAATAACCATTGTAATCTTGCGCTGGAACTGGAACTGGAACTGGAACTGGAACTGGAACTGGAAGGGGCAAAGGGGCAAAGGATCTGCGTGAAGCTATCGCTTACGCCGATAAGGTCTACGACTACGTTAGCCGCGATATGATGATTAAGATTCTTGCCGAAGAAGAACACCACCGCTGTTGCGTACTGCCGGTATGCCGATGACTTTGTGCTTATTGTCAAAGGCACCAAGGTGTAGGCGGAAACCATCAGGGAAGAGTGCTGGGGCGTGCTTGAAGGCAGCCTGAAACTCAGGCTAAACATGGACAAGACCAGAACCACTCATGTAAACGATGGTTTTATCTTTCTGGGATACAGGATCATCCGCAAACGCAGCCGTTACGGCGATATGCGGGTGGTATCGACGATCCCGGACGATCCCGAAGGAGAAAGCCAGAAACTTCGCGGTATCACTGACGGCATTGTTATCAGACAATTACAGTGAAAGCAAAGTCGATATTGAAGAACGGTCAGAGCAGGTGTGGCATGGTAAAGGTAATGTGCTGCCATTCGCAGTCGGGCAGGACGTGTTGTTGCTCAGCAATCCACTGCTCGGTAGACTTCATGCCACAGGCGCTGCAGGCCTTTGACTTGCAGCTCTGGCAGAAGAAGCGGGAGTGGGTACAGTCAGGTGAAGCGCAGCAGTAGCGGCGCACACCCATAGCGCAGGTCCCGCAGGCGCGCATGCGCTCAACGGCGAGTTAGGTCCACTGGTTGACGCTGTCGCCATGTTTTTCGAGATAGCGGTTCCAGCCGTCATCGACGGTGAAATAGGAGTTTGGCGGGACGCGGGATATACATGGAGCTGAGTATAAAGCGGAGCTCCGGTCATGCAAAGCACCGGAACGGCCAAGCCGTGATGCTCGACCTGTAAGGGCGCTACGTTCCGCTGGTGTCTACCCGAAGGTAATCCTTACCTGAGGAGGGAAGCCAGAAACACGTATACATCGCGTTTTACCGAAGTGGCAATGGCATTCTCTAGCGTCTAAACGGAGAGCCGGATGCGCTGAAAGGTACACGTCCAGTTCGGGGAGGAGAGGCTGGGAAATAGTTCGACTACGTCCTGCCTCCTACTCTACTCAGGACCTAGCAGAGCTTTGCTTATGTGGCGTTCATCATCGATGTGTTCGCCGGGTGGATTATCTGGCGATCAAAGATGCGCCAAAAAAATGGTGTATGCCAATCCAGAACTGGCGGCTGGCGATGAGTCGATTTATTATCGAGTTCGGTGAGAGCCTGAACGGCCACCTCTAAAAAGGCATTTACACAGAATTACCGATAGGCTCACTCTAAGCAGTGTCATTCAGTCACCTTAGTACCTGAACGGGTAGGGCAAGGTGGTTGCGATCTCTTCTCCCGTTCTCTCCTTCCGCTAATAAAAGCCACAATGCTGTTGCTTTACCCCCAGATGTACGTATAATGTTTGTGCCTGCAAACATGGTCAGGCGCGATTCAATATGAGTCGCAGGCAAGTGCGAAAGTGCTCGCCAACAATACTCGCGATATGCGGGTTATGTGCTCAACGATTACACTCCTCCATCAATCGTAATGGATGCGAGTAGTAATTTTTCGTTTATAAACAATTGGAGCTCTGGTCTCATGCAGAACCAAAGAATCCGTATCTGTCTTAAAGCGTTTGATCATCGTCTGATCGATCAATCAACTGCAGAAATCGTAGAGACTGCCAAGCGCACTGGTGCGCAGGTACGTGGTCCTATCCCGCTGCCGACCCACAAAGAGCGCTTTACCGTTCTGATCTCCCCGCACGTCAACAAAGATGCGCGCGATCAGTATGAAATTCGCACTCACAAACGTCTGGTTGACATCGTTGAGCCAACCGAAAAAACGGTTGATGCTCTGATGCGTCTGGATCTAGCTGCAGGTGTTGACGTGCAGATTAGCTTGGGTTAATCAGGTCATTGAGCGATTGAGAGGTTGAAACAATGATTGGTTTAGTCGGTAAAAAAGTGGGTATGACCCGTATCTTCACAGCAGATGGCGTTTCAATCCCTGTAACCGTGATCGAAATTGAAGCAAACCGCGTTACTCAGGTTAAAGGGCAAGAAAACGACGGTTACACTGCTATCCAGGTAACTACCGGTGCTAAAAAAGCAAACCGTGTAACTAAGCCTGAAGCAGGTCATTTTGCTAAAGCTGGCGTTAAGGCTGGCCGTGGTCTTTGGGAATTCCGCACCGTTGAAGGCACAGAGTTCACTGTAGGTCAGAGCATTAATGTTGATATTTTCGCTGACGTGAAAAAAGTTGACGTGACTGGAACATCTAAAGGTAAAGGTTTTGCCGGTACTGTAAAGCGCTGGAACTTCTGTACTCAGGATGCCACTCACGGTAACTCCTTGTCACACCGCGTACCTGGTTCTATCGGTCAGAACCAGACTCCGGGCAAAGTGTTCAAAGGCAAGAAAATGGCAGGCCAGATGGGCAATGAGCGTGTAACTGTTCAGAGTCTGGACGTTGTACGTATTGACGCTGAGCGCAACCTGCTGCTGGTTAAAGGTGCAGTACCCGGCGCTACCGGTTGCGACCTTATCGTTAAACCAGCTGTGAAGGCGTAAGGGGATAGCAATGGAATTAGTATTGAAAGACGCGCAAAGCGTGCTGACTGTTTCCGAAACTACCTTCGGTCGTGATTTCAACGAAGCGCTGGTACACCAGGTTGTCGTTGCTTATGCAGCAGGTGCTCGTCAGGGTACTCGTGCTCAGAAGACTCGTGCTGAAGTAACTGGTTCAGGCAGAAAGCCATGGCGCCAGAAAGGCACTGGCCGTGCGCGTGCAGGTTCTGTAAATAGCCCAATCTGGCGTTCAGGTGGTGTGACATTCGCGGCGAAGCCACAGGACCACAGTCAAAAAGTCAATAAAAAGATGTACCGCGGCGCGCTGAAAAGCATCCTGTCCGAACTGGTACGTCAAGATCGTCTGATCGTTGTCGAGCAGTTCTCTCTGGAATCCCCTAAAACGAAGCTGCTGGTAGAAAAACTGAAAGACATGGCTCTGGAAGACGTGCTGATCATCACTGGCGGACTGGAAGAAAACCTGTTTTTGGCCGCTCGCAACCTGTACAAGGTTGACGTTCGTGATGCAGCGGGTATCGACCCAGTTAGCCTGATCGCTTTCGACAAAGTCGTTATGACTGCTGATGCAGTTAAGCAAGTTGAGGAGATGCTGGCATGATCCGTGAAGAACGTCTGCTGAAAGTACTGCGCGCGCCGCACGTATCTGAAAAAGCATCTGCTGCGATGGAAAAAACTAACACCATCGTTCTCAAAGTTGCGATTGACGCGACCAAGGCAGAAATTAAAGCCGCTGTACAGAAACTTTTCGAAGTAGAAGTTGAAGTCGTGAACACTTTGCTGGTTAAAGGCAAAACTAAGCGTTCTGGACAGCGTATTGGTCGTCGTAGAGACTGGAAAAAAGCTTACGTCACCCTGAAAGAAGGCCAGAATCTGGACTTCGCAGGCGGCGCTGAGTAAGTCGGAGGAGAAGAACAATGGCAATTGTTAAATGTAAACCGACATCTCCGGGTCGTCGCCATGTAGTTAAAGTGGTAAACGCGGAGCTGCACAAGAGTAAACCATTTGCCCCGCTGGTTGAGAAAAACAGCAAATCCGGCGGCCGTAACAACAATGGTCGCATCACTACCCGTCATATCGGTGGTGGTCACAAGCAGGCTTACCGTATTGTTGACTTCAAACGCAACAAAGATGGTATACCAGCGACCGTTGAACGTCTTGAGTACGATCCGAACCGCTCTGCGAACATCGCACTGGTTCTGTACAAAGATGGCGAACGCCGTTACATCCTAGCTCCTAAAGGACTGAAAGTTGGCGATCAGATTCAATCTGGCGTTGATGCTGCGATTAAAGCGGGTAACACCCTGCCAATGCGTAACATCCCAGTGGGTTCTACCGTGCATAACGTAGAAATGAAACCAGGCAAAGGCGGACAGATTGCTCGCTCAGCTGGTACTTACGTGCAGATCGTTGCGCGTGATGGTTCTTACGTTACTCTGCGTCTGCGTTCTGGTGAAATGCGCAAAGTCGAAATTGACTGCCGCGCAACCTTGGGCGAAGTCGGTAACGCTGAGCACATGCTTCGCGTTCTGGGTAAAGCCGGTGCAGCTCGTTGGCGTGGTGTCCGTCCTACCGTTCGCGGTACTGCGATGAACCCAGTCGATCACCCGCACGGTGGTGGTGAAGGTCGTAATTTTGGTAAGCATCCAGTGTCCCCATGGGGCCTACAGACCAAAGGTAAGAAGACCCGTAGCAACAAGCGTACCGATAAGTTTATCGTACGTCGCCGTAGCAAATAATTTTAGAGGATAAGCCATGCCACGTTCTCTCAAGAAAGGTCCTTTTATTGACCTGCACTTGCTGAAGAAGGTAGAGAAAGCTTTGGAAAGCGGAGACAAGAAGCCACTGCGCACATGGTCCCGTCGTTCAACGATCTTCCCTAACATGATTGGTTTGACCATCGCTGTCCATAATGGTCGTCAGCACGTTCCTGTCTTTGTTTCCGACGAAATGGTCGGTCACAAACTAGGTGAATTTGCACCGACTCGTACTTATCGCGGCCATTCGGCTGATAAAAAAGCCAAGAAACGCTAAGGCGGGAGGAAGAGATGGAAACTATCGCTAAACATCGCCACGCTCGTTCTTCTGCACAGAAGGTTCGCTTGATAGCGGATCTTGTACGCGGTAAGAAAGTGTCGCAGGCTCTGGATATTCTGACCTACACCAATAAGAAAGCAGCTGTACTGGTCAAGAAGGTCTTGGAATCTGCCATTGCTAACGCCGAACACAACGATGGCGCTGACATTGATGATCTGAAAGTCACGAAAATCTTCGTAGACGAAGGCCCAAGCATGAAGCGCATTATGCCGCGTGCAAAAGGTCGTGCAGATCGCATCCTGAAGCGCACCAACCACATTACTGTGGTTGTGTCCGATCGCTGAGACTCTGGAGACTAGCAATGGGTCAGAAAGTACATCCTAATGGTATTCGCTTGGGTATTGTTAAACCTTGGAACTCTACTTGGTTCGCAAATACCAAAGAATTCGCTGACAACCTAGACAGCGACTTTAAAGTGCGTCAGTTCCTGACTAAAGAACTGGCTAAAGCATCCGTCTCTCGTATCGTTATCGAGCGCCCAGCTAAGAGTATTCGTGTGACTATTCACACCGCTCGTCCAGGCATCGTTATCGGTAAGAAAGGTGAAGATGTAGAAAAACTGCGCAAGGTCATAGCTGATATCGCTGGCGTTCCTGCACAGATCAATATCGCCGAAATCCGTAAACCGGAACTGGACGCTAAATTGGTTGCTGACAGCATCACTTCACAGCTAGAGCGTCGTGTGATGTTCCGTCGTGCTATGAAGCGTGCTGTACAGAACGCAATGCGTCTAGGCGCTAAAGGGATCAAAGTTGAAGTTAGTGGCCGCCTAGGCGGTGCAGAAATCGCGCGTACCGAATGGTACCGTGAAGGCCGCGTGCCGCTGCACACTCTGCGTGCAGACATTGACTACAATACCTCTGAAGCGCACACCACTTATGGGGTAATCGGCGTTAAGGTATGGATCTTCAAAGGTGAGATCCTAGGTGGTATGGCTGCTGTTGAACAACCGGAACCGGCTGCTCAACCTAAAAAGCAGCAGCGTAAAGGCCGTAAGTAAGGAGAGTCGCTGATGTTACAACCCAAGCGTACAAAATTCCGTAAAGTGCATAAAGGCCACAACCGTGGTTTGGCGCAGGGTACGGATGTTAGCTTCGGTACTTTCGGTCTGAAAGCTGTTGGCCGTGGTCGTCTAACTGCTCGTCAGATTGAAGCAGCACGTCGTGCTATGACCCGTGCAGTTAAGCGTCAAGGTAAAATTTGGATCCGTGTATTCCCGGACAAACCAATTACCGAGAAGCCGCTGGAAGTGCGTATGGGTAAAGGTAAAGGTAACGTAGAGTATTGGGTTGCCTTGATCCAGCCTGGTAAAGTCCTGTATGAAATGGACGGTGTACCGGAAGAGCTGGCCCGTGAAGCATTCAAGTTGGCAGCAGCAAAACTGCCTATCAAAACCACCTTTGCAACTAAGACGGTGATGTAATGAAAGCAACAGAGCTGCGTGAAAAAAACGTTAAAGAGCTGAACACTGAGCTTCTTAACCTGCTGCGTGAGCAGTTCAATCTGCGCATGCAGGCAGCATCAGGCCAACTTCAACAGACTCACGTCTTGAAGAATGTTCGTCGTGATGTTGCACGCGTTAAGACTTTACTGACTGAGAAGGCGGGTGCGTAATGACCGATAAAATCCGTACTCTGCAAGGTCGTGTTCTGAGCGACAAAATGGAGAAATCCATTGTTGTGGCAATCGAACGTGTTGTGAAGCACCCGTTCTGCGGGAAATTCATCAAACGTACGACCAAATTGCACGTACATGACGAGAACAATGAATGTGGAATCGGCGACGTGGTAGAAATTCGCGAATGCCGTCCACTGTCTAAGACTAAGTCTTGGACGCTGGTTCGCGTTGTAGAGAAAGCGATTCTGTAATAGAACCTGCTGTCTCTAAAAAAACAAGATAAACGGCTTGCAAGAGCCGTTTATCTTTTCTACCAAAGTTAAGGAAGTAGTGTTATAATGCTGCGCCCTCAATAATGGGCGCTTATATACGACCTGAATCAGGTCCCGAAGTAGTAGTTGAAATTAGCGGAGCACTAAAATGATCCAAGAACAGACTATGCTGACCGTCGCCGACAACTCCGGTGCACGTCGCGTAATGTGTATCAAGGTTCTGGGTGGCTCGCACCGTCGCTACGCGGGCGTAGGCGACATCATCAAAATCACCATCAAGGAAGCAATTCCTCGCGGTAAGGTTAAGAAGGGTGATGTGCTGAAAGCGGTAGTGGTGCGCACCAAGAAGGGTGTTCGTCGCCCGGACGGTTCTGTCATTCGCTTCGATCGTAATGCATGCGTTATTTTAAATAATAACACTGAGCAGCCTATCGGAACGCGTATTTTTGGGCCGGTAACTCGTGAGCTTCGTACTGAAAAGTTCATGAAAATTATCTCTCTGGCACCGGAAGTACTCTAAGGAGTAAAAAATGGCAGCTAAAATCCGTCGCGATGACGAAGTTATCGTGCTGACCGGCAAAGATAAAGGTAAGCGCGGTAAAGTAAAAAATGTTCTGTCTTCAGGCAAACTGATTGTTGAAGGTATCAACCTAATTAAGAAGCACTCAAAGCCGGTTCCGACTCTGAACCAACTAGGTGGCATCGTTGAAAAAGAAGCTGCTATTCAGGTTTCTAACGTTGCGCTCTTCAATTCGGCAACCGGCAAGGCTGACCGTGTAGGCTTTAGATTCGAAGACGGCAAAAAAGTCCGTTTCTTCAAGTCTAACAGCGAAACTATCAAGTGATTTGGAGTAGTACGATGGCGAAACTGCATGATTATTACAAAGACGAAGTAGTTAAACAACTCATGACTGAGTTTGGCTACAATTCTGTCATGCAAGTCCCTCGGGTCGAGAAGATCACCCTGAATATGGGGGTGGGTGAAGCGATCGCTGACAAGAAGTTGCTGGATAACGCAGCAGCTGACTTAACAGCAATCTCCGGTCAAAAGCCGTTTATCACCAAAGCACGCAAGTCAGTTGCAGGCTTCAAAATCCGTCAGGGCTATCCGATCGGCTGTAAAGTAACTCTGCGTGGCGAACGCATGTGGGAGTTCTTTGAGCGTCTGATTTCTATTGCTGTTCCACGTATCCGTGACTTCCGTGGCTTGTCCGCTAAGTCATTCGATGGCCGTGGTAACTACAGCATGGGCGTTCGTGAGCAGATAATCTTCCCAGAGATCGACTATGACAAAGTTGATCGTGTTCGTGGTTTGGATATCACCATTACCACTACTGCGAAATCTGATGATGAAGGCCGCGCACTTTTGGCTGCTTTTAACTTCCCGTTCCGCAACTAAGTGAGGCAGGGTTACTGATGGCTAAGCAATCGATGAAAGCACGCGAAGTCGTTCGCGTGAAACTGGCTGACAAGTACCGCGCTAAACGCGAGGAACTGAAAGCTATCATTTCTAGTATGAACTCATCTGACGAAGCTCGTTGGAATGCTGTTCTCAAGCTGCAAACTCTGCCGCGTGATTCCAGCCCTTGTCGTCAGCGTAAGCGCTGCCGTCAAACTGGTCGCCCACATGGTTATGTGGGCAAATTCGGTCTGAGCCGTATCAAGTTGCGTGAAGCTGCCATGCGCGGTGAAGTACCTGGCTTGAAAAAGGCTAGCTGGTAATTACCAATTGAATCACGGGAGTAAAGACAGATGAGCATGCAAGACCCGATCGCGGATATGCTGACCCGTATCCGTAACGGTCAAGCCGCGAACAAAGTTGCGGTCACCATGCCTTCTTCCAAGCTAAAATTGGCTATTGCCAACGTGCTGAAGGAAGAAGGCTATATTGAAGAATTTAAAATCGAAGGCGACACCAAGCCTGAACTGGAACTGACTCTTAAGTATTTCCAAGGCAAGGCAGTGGTAGAGAGCATTCAGCGTGTAAGCCGTCCAGGTCTGCGTATCTACAAACGCAAAGAAGAACTGCCAAGAGTTATGGCTGGACTGGGTATCGCTGTTATCTCTACCTCTAAAGGTGTCATGACCGATCGTGCCGCACGTCAGGCTGGTCTTGGCGGCGAAATTATCTGCTACGTAGCTTAATCGGAGGAATAAATGTCTCGTGTTGCTAAAGCACCAGTCGCAATTCCTGCCGGCGTAAAGGTAAAACTCGACGGTCAGGTTATTTCGATTAAAGGTAAAAACGGCGAGCTGACTCGTAAGCTCAACAAAGCTGTAGAAGTTAAGCATGCTAACAACACCCTGACTTTTGCTCCGCGCGAAGGTTTTGTGGATGGTTGGGCTCAGACAGGTACTTCTCGTGCACTGTTGAACGCTATGGTTATCGGTGTTACCGAAGGCTTCACTAAGAAACTGCAGCTGGTTGGTGTAGGTTATCGTGCAGCCGTTAAAGGCAACTCTGTGAGCTTAGTCTTAGGCTTCTCTCACCCTGTTGACCATGCACTGCCAGCGGGAATCACTGCTGAATGTCCAACTCAGACTGAAATCGTGCTGAAAGGCGCTGATAAACAGCTGATTGGTCAGGTTGCAGCAGATCTCCGCGCCTACCGTCGTCCTGAGCCTTATAAAGGCAAGGGTGTTCGTTACGCCGACGAAGTCGTGCGTACCAAAGAGGCTAAGAAGAAGTAAGGTAACACTATGGATAAGAAATTTGCTCGTATCCGTCGTGCGACCCGCGCACGTCGCAAGCTCAAAGAGCTGGGTGCTACTCGCTTGGTGGTACATCGTACCCCGCGTCATATTTACGCACAGGTAGTCGCACCCAACGGTTCTGAAGTCTTGGTCGCTGCTTCTACTGTAGAAAAAGCTATCAGTGAGCAACTGAAGTATACAGGAAACAAAGACGCTGCCGCTGCTGTTGGTAAAGCAGTTGCTGAACGCGCAATCAAAAAAGGCATCACTGGTGTTTCTTTTGACCGTTCTGGTTTCCAATATCATGGTCGTGTCCAAGCACTGGCAGATGCTGCCCGTGAAGCTGGCCTACAGTTCTAAGGTGGAGGTGTAAGATGGCACACATCGAAAAACAAGCTGGCGAACTGCAGGAAAAGCTAATCGCGGTAAATCGCGTATCTAAAACCGTAAAAGGTGGTCGTATTTTCTCCTTCACAGCTCTGACTGTTGTTGGTGACGGTAATGGTCGCATCGGTTTTGGTTATGGGAAAGCGCGTGAAGTTCCAGCAGCAATCCAGAAAGCGATGGAAAAAGCTCGTCGCAATATGATTAACGTCGCACTGAACAGCGGCACCCTGCAGTACCCTGTTAAAGGCGTGCACACAGGTTCTCGCGTGTTCATGCAGCCGGCTTCTGAAGGTACAGGTATCATTGCCGGAGGCGCAATGCGCGCCGTACTGGAAATCGCTGGGGTTCATAACGTCTTGGCTAAAGCCTACGGTTCCACTAACCCGATCAACGTGGTTCGTGCAACTCTGGATGGCTTGGCCAACATGAATTCCCCAGAAGTGGTCGCTGCCAAGCGTGGCAAATCTGTTGAAGACATTCTGGGATAATGACCATGACTAAGACTATTAAGATTACACAAACCCGCAGTTCGATCGGTCGTTTGCCTAAACACAAGGCAACGCTGCTTGGCTTGGGTCTGCGTCGTATTAACCAAACCGTAAAGCGTGAAGACACGCCAGCCGTACGCGGTATGGTTAACGCGATTTCCTACATGGTTAAAATGGAGGAGTAACAGATGCGTTTAAATACTCTGACTCCGGCCGATGGCTCCAAGCACGCTTCGAAACGTCTGGGCCGTGGTATCGGTTCAGGTTTCGGCAAAACCGGTGGCCGTGGTCACAAAGGTCAGAACTCACGTTCTGGCGGTGGCGTACATCGTGGTTTTGAAGGCGGTCAGATGCCTCTGTATCGGCGTCTGCCGAAATTCGGTTTCACCTCTCGCAAAGCAATGGTCACTGCAGAAGTTCGTCTATCTGATCTAGCGAAAGTCGAAGGCGGTATCGTCGACCTGAACACGCTGAAAGCAGCAAACATTATTGGAATTCAGATGGAGTTTGCGAAAGTGATCCTGTCTGGCAAAGTTTCTGCACCGGTAACGATTCGCGGTCTGCGTGTCACTAAAGGCGCTTGTGCTGCAATCGAAGCCGCTGGCGGTAAAATTGAGGAATAAGTAGCAGATGGCTAAGCAACCGGGATTAGATTTTCAAAGTGCCAAGGGTGGATTTTGCGAGCTAAAACGTAGACTTCTGTTTGTAATTGGTGCGCTGATTGTTTTCCGTATTGGCTCTTTTATTCCGATCCCTAGTATCGATGCCACTGTACTTGCCAAATTGTTTGAACAACAGCGTGGCACCATCATTGAAATGTTTAACATGTTCTCTGGTGGTGCTCTGAGCCGTGCTTCTATCTTTGCCTTGGGTATTATGCCGTACATTTCGGCTTCTATTATTACCCAGCTGCTGACGGTGGTTCATCCAGCGTTAGCTGAAATCAAGAAAGAAGGGGAGGCTGGCCGTCGTAAGATTAGCCAGTACACCCGTTACGGTACTCTGGTATTAGGTATATTCCAAGCGGTCGGTATTGCTACCGGCCTGCCGAATATGCTAGGGATGACGGGCTTGGTGTTACACCCAGGCTTTGCCTTCTATTTTACCGCTGTTGTCAGTCTGGTTACCGGGACAATGCTCCTGATGTGGTTGGGCGAGCAGATAACTGAACGAGGTATCGGTAACGGTATCTCGATCATTATCTTCGCTGGTATTGTTGCGGGTCTGCCGCCGGCTATTGGTCATACCATCGAGCAAGCGCGGCAAGGCGACCTGCACTTCCTCCTGTTGCTGTTGGTTGCAGCTTTTGTATTTGCAGTGACCTTCTTCGTTGTTTTCGTTGAGCGTGGTCAACGCCGCATTGTGGTGAACTATGCGAAACGTCAGCAAGGCCGTCGTGTCTATGCTGCGCAGAGCACACATTTACCGTTGAAAGTGAATATGGCCGGTGTAATTCCAGCTATTTTTGCTTCCAGCATCATTCTGTTCCCAGCAACCATCTCGTCATGGTTCGGGGGCGGAACCGGTTGGAACTGGTTGACAACTATTTCGATGTCATTACAGCCAGGTCAGCCGCTTTATGTGCTACTCTATGCTACCGCAATCATCTTCTTCTGTTTCTTCTATACGGCATTGGTTTTCAACCCAAGAGAAACAGCGGATAACCTGAAGAAGTCTGGTGCATTTGTACTAGGTATTCGTCCGGGAGAACAGACGGCGAAGTATATCGATAAAGTGATGACGCGCTTAACCTTAATCGGTGCGCTGTACATTACCTTTATTTGCCTGATCCCGGAGTTCATGCGTCATGCGATGAAAGTTCCATTCTACTTCGGCGGTACTTCACTGTTGATCGTAGTTGTTGTCATCATGGACTTTATGGCTCAAGTGCAAACTCTGATGATGTCTAGTCAGTACGAGTCTGCATTAAAGAAAGCAAATCTGAAGCGCTATGGTCGTTAATTCAGGTGTTTTAGAAGTTACGGAGAGTAAAAATGAAAGTTCGTGCTTCCGTCAAGAAATTATGTCGTAACTGCAAAATCGTTCGTCGCGACGGCATCGTGTGTGTGATTTGTAGTGCCGAGCCTAAGCATAAACAGCGCCAGGGCTGATTTAATCGCATATTTTTCTTGCAAAGTTGGATTGAGCTGGCTAGATTGACCGGTCAATCTGTTGTATGTCTATGCGTCTCCATTTGAGTATCCTGAAAACGGGCTTTTCGGTATGGGACGCATAAGTAATTAATATAGGAGTGCATAGTGGCCCGTATAGCAGGCATTAACATTCCTGATCATAAACATACCGTTATCGCATTAACTGCAATTTTTGGTATCGGCAAGACCCGTTCACAGGCTATCTGTGCATCTACGGGAATCGTTGAAAATGTTAAGATCAGTGAGCTGTCAGAAGAACAAATCGACATTCTGCGTGATGCAGTAGCGAAATTTGTTGTTGAAGGCGATCTGCGTCGTGAAGTCACCCTGAGCATCAAGCGTCTTATGGACCTTGGCTGCTATCGTGGTTTGCGTCATCGTCGTGGTCTTCCAGTGCGCGGTCAGCGTACTAAGACTAACGCACGTACCCGTAAGGGTCCGCGTAAACCGATCAAGAAATAATCGGGGTGATTGAATAATGGCAAAGGCACCAGTTCGTGCACGCAAACGTGTAAGAAAGCAAGTCTCTGATGGCGTGGCTCATGTCCATGCGTCTTTTAACAACACCATCGTAACTATTACTGATCGTCAGGGTAATGCGCTGGGTTGGGCAACAGCCGGTGGTTCCGGTTTCCGTGGTTCTCGTAAGTCTACGCCGTTCGCTGCGCAGGTTGCTGCAGAGCGTTGCGCAGAGGCCGTGAAAGATTACGGTATTAAGAACTTGGAAGTTATGGTTAAGGGTCCTGGTCCAGGCCGCGAATCAGCTATTCGTGCCCTGAACGCTGCTGGTTTCCGCATCACTAATATTACTGATGTGACTCCGATCCCTCACAACGGTTGTCGTCCGCCGAAAAAACGTCGCGTATAACGCTCCGTTTTTTAGGAATGTTGGAGAAAGAAAATGGCAAGATATTTGGGTCCTAAGCTCAAGCTGAGCCGCCGTGAAGGCACAGACCTTTTCCTTAAGTCTGGTGTTCGCGCGATTGATACCAAGTGTAAGCTTGAACAAGCTCCTGGTCAGCACGGTGCGCGTAAGCCACGTCTGTCTGACTATGGTGTGCAGTTACGTGAAAAGCAGAAAGTTCGTCGTATGTACGGCGTGCTGGAGCGTCAGTTCCGTAACTATTATAAAGAAGCAGCTCGTCTGAAAGGTAACACCGGTGAAAACCTGCTAGTTCTGCTGGAAGGTCGTCTGGATAACGTAGTTTACCGTATGGGCTTTGGTGCCACTCGTGCAGAAGCACGTCAGCTGGTTAGCCACAAATCTATTTTGGTAAATGGTCGCGTTGTCAGCATCGCTTCTTGTCAGGTAACTCCGAATGACGTTGTTAGCATCCGTGAGAAAGCCAAAAAGCAGTCTCGCGTGAAAGCCGCTCTGGATCTGGCTGAACAGCGTGAAAAGCCAATTTGGCTGGAAGTTGATGCAACTAAGATGGAAGGTGTATTCAAGCGTATTCCTGAACGTACCGATCTGTCTGCGGACATTAACGAACACCTGATCGTCGAGCTTTACTCCAAGTAAAGCTTAGTACCAAAGAGAGGACACAATGCAGGGTTCTGTGACAGAGTTTCTAAAACCGCGCCTGGTAGATATCGAGCAAGTGGGTTCGACGCACGCCAAGGTGACCCTTGAGCCTTTAGAGCGTGGCTTTGGTCATACTCTTGGTAACGCACTGCGCCGTATTCTGCTTTCATCAATGCCGGGTTGCGCGGTGACCGAGGTTGAAATTGATGGTGTACTGCATGAGTACAGCACCAAAGAGGGCGTACAGGAAGATATCTTGGAAATCCTGCTCAACCTGAAAGGTTTGGCGGTAAGAGTTCAGGGCAAAGATGAAGTTATTCTTACTCTGAATAAATCTGGCATTGGCCCTGTGACTGCAGCCGATATTATCCATGATGGTGATGTCGAAATCGTCAAGCCTCAGCACGTCATCTGTCACCTGACTGATGAGAACGCCGCTATTAGCATGCGTATCAAAGTTCAGCGTGGTCGTGGTTATGTGCCGGCTTCTGCCCGAATTCATTCGGAAGAAGATGAGCGCCCGATTGGTCGTCTGTTTGTTGACGCCTGTTACAGCCCTGTAGAGTGTATTGCCTACAATGTTGAAGCAGCGCGTGTAGAACAGCGTACTGACTTGGACAAGCTGGTCATCGAAATGGAAACCAACGGCACTATTGATCCTGAAGAAGCGATACGCCGTGCGGCAACCATCTTGGCAGAACAACTGGAAGCTTTCGTTGACTTACGTGATGTACGTCAGCCGGAAGTGAAAGAAGAGAAACCAGAATTCGATCCGATCTTGCTGCGCCCTGTTGACGATCTGGAATTGACTGTCCGTTCTGCTAACTGCCTTAAGGCAGAAGCTATCCACTACATCGGTGATCTGGTACAGCGTACCGAGGTTGAGCTGCTTAAAACGCCTAACCTTGGTAAAAAATCTCTTACTGAGATTAAAGATGTGCTGGCTTCTCGTGGTCTGTCTCTGGGCATGCGCCTAGAAAACTGGCCGCCAGCTAGTATTGCTGATGAATAACTCGATCACAGGTTAAGGTTTCACTGAGAAGGATAAGGTCATGCGCCATCGTAAGAGTGGTCGTCAACTGAATCGCAGCAGCAGCCATCGTCAGGCTATATTCCGCAACATGACTGGCTCTTTGGTTCGTCACGAGATTATCAAGACGACCCTGCCAAAAGCGAAAGAGCTGCGTCGCGTAGTTGAGCCGCTGATTACTCTTGCCAAGACCGATAGCGTAGCTAATCGTCGTCTGGCATTCGCCCGTACTCGTGATAACGAGATCGTGGCAAAGCTGTTTAATGAGCTCGGTCCGTGTTTCGCGAGTCGTGCAGGTGGTTACACTCGCATTCTGAAGTGTGGCTTCCGCGCTGGTGATAACGCTCCGATGGCTTACATTGAGCTCGTTGATCGTCCAGAAGCTCAAGTAGAAGCTGTAGCCGAGTAATCTGCCGCAGTATTGAAAAACCCCGCTTGCGGGGTTTTTTTGGGCTTTTTGCATTCTAGGGTTGGAATTCATCCATTCTAATCGTTGATTCTTAGTCGGACAAACCTGCTTCTGGTTGGATTTTTTTGTTTTTCACCACCCTGCGAGAATCTAACATTGGTTGGATTCTCAGACGCCCCCTCTCGCGCGTTAATCCAACTCTCCACTTTCTGCCTACTTAAACAATGTCGGAATGTGCGGCCCATACTCGACCTTGCCTCGTCCTGCTCGAATACCACTGCCAACCTTGCGGGCTTCTTTGGAGTACAACGTCTTTGCACGGATTATGATGAACGGCGGCAATATTCTGGTGTTGAAAAATATCCTCGGCCATAGCGATATAAAAATGACGGGGCTGTCCTAGATAACTAAGATCATCTAGGATAGTGCCATGAGAAAAAGCAGACTCAGTCAGTACAAACAGGAACGGTTACTTGAACAGTTTATTGCAGGCTCCACAGCCCGTATTGCCGCAGAG
>OFEL01000078.1_pt1 | contig 16054 bp, 14 predicted proteins | sample 1521181 | NCBI WGS metagenome assembly OFEL01 (sample SAMN05335686, study PRJEB24111) | insect metagenome | biome: ENVO:00009004; isolation source: gut from larvae fed green olives | host: Bactrocera oleae | place: Israel | collected 2011-11
GGTCGACAACTAACTTCGCCGCTTCGAGCTTAAATTCTGGCGTGAAATGTTTAGCCATTGGGTCACCTGTGGTGTTGGGAAGGTGAGAATATCACCTTCCAATCAGGTGGCCAGTATCAGTGTGCCACTACAAATTTACTTCACGCTGCGCTGACACACCGCTTCAAACAGGCAAACACCGGTGGCGACGGAGACGTTCAACGATGAAACGCTGCCCGCCATGGGGATACTGATCAGTTCGTCGCAGTGCTCACGCGTCAGGCGGCGCATGCCTTCGCCTTCAGCACCCATCACCAGCGCCATTGGGCCGGTCATTTTGCTCTGGTAAAGAGTATGGTCAGCTTCGCCGGTCGTTCCAACGATCCACACTTTGGCTTCCTGCAACACACGCATGGTGCGCGCCAAGTTGGTCACGCGGATCAGCGGCACGTGCTCTGCCGCGCCGCTGGCGACTTTTTTCGCCGTGGCGTTAAGCGCCGCTGAGCGATCTTTTGGCACGATGATGGCGTGAACGCCGGCAGCATCAGCGCTGCGCATGCAAGCCCCAAGGTTATGCGGGTCAGTGACGCCGTCAAGGATCAGCAGGAACGGGTTTTCCAAGCTGGCCAGCAGGTCCGGCAGATCGCCTTCCTGATACTGATGGCCCTGCTTGACGCGCGCGATGACGCCCTGATGCACGGCACCTTCAGATTTGGTATCCAACATCTGCTTATTGGCAACCTGGATAACGATGCCCTGTGCTTCCAGCGCTTTTAGCAGCGTCTGCAAGCGACGGTCTTCACGCCCTTTCAGGATAAATACTTCCTGGAAACGCTGCGGGTCGCTGTCGAGCAGCGCCTGCACGGCGTGGATACCAAAAACAATTTCACTCATGGTTCAGGATACTCAAATGTCATATTCATTTAGTGGGTGACCTAAGCGGGCTGACCGAAAAGAGGGGCAGCCCCTACAACGATTTGGTGTCGTAGGGGTCGACCATTTGTTTCGGTCGACCCGTTTCGCTGCGTAGCCCGGATGCGATTATGCGTCGTCGGTTTTCTTCGCGCGCTTAGCGCGCGTGGCACCAAGTTTACAGGTTTTATCCGACGGCTTACGCGGTTTCTTCTCTTTGTTTGCCGCAGGGGCGTTTACTGCTCCTTTGGCGGGGCGGAAGGCGCTGTCCGGCTCGAAGCTGGCACCCTTGCGCGGTGCGCGACGACGGCTGTCGCTGTTTTTCGCCACGCCGCGTTTTTCACGCTTGCGCGCGGTTTTGCCTTCGCCACGCGGTTTGCGGCTGCTTGAGATTAGCGCGAAGTCGATCTTACGCTCATCCATATACACCGCCTGAACGCGCACTTCCACGGTATCGCCTAGGCGATAGGTACGACCGCCGGATTCACCGATCAGGCGCTGGCCGACGGCGTCAAAGCGGTAGTAGTCGTTGTCGAGCGTCGAAACGTGGACCAAACCGTCAATAAACAGGTCGGTCAGGCGCACGAAGAAGCCGAAGCCGGTGACGCTGGAGATCACGCCGCTAAAGGTTTCCGCGACCTGGTCCTGCATAAAGTCGCACTTTAGCCAGTCGGCAACATCGCGCGTGGCTTCATCGGCGCGGCGTTCGGTCAGCGAACAGTGATGGCCGAGCTGCAGCATCTGCGGCATTTCGTAATGGTAGCCGCCGGTTGGCGTGGTGTTGCCCTGCAGAGTGCCCGCTTCTTTCGCCAGCAGATACTTGATGGCGCGGTGCAGCAGCAGGTCCGGATAGCGGCGGATCGGCGAGGTGAAGTGCGCGTAAGACGCCAGCGCCAGACCGAAGTGACCACGGTTTTCCGGGTCATACACCGCCTGCTTCATCGAACGCAGCAGCATGGTTTGCAGCATTTCGTGATCCTGACGACCGGCGATCTGGCTCAGCAGCGCGGAGTAGTCCACCGACTGCGGTTTGTCGCCGCCCGGCAGGGTCAGGCCCAGCTCATTCAGCACCGAGCGGAAGCTCTTTATGTTTTCATCACTTGGACGGTCGTGATCGCGGAACAGCGCCGGTTCGTTGTTTCTCTCAACGTAGCGGGCTGAAGCGATGTTGGCGAGGATCATGCACTCTTCGATTAGCTTGTGCGCATCGTTACGCGACACCTGTTCGACGCGCTCAATGCGGCGGTCGGTGTTGAAGACAAATTTCGCTTCTTCGGTCTCAAAGGAGATACCACCACGCTGCTCGCGCGCTTTTTCCAGCGCCAAGTACATGCGGTGCAGCTCTTCCAGATCTTTCACCAGCGGCTGGTACTGCTCGCGCAGTTCCTGATGCCCCTGCAGAATGTTCCACACCTTGTTATAGGTCAGGCGGGCGAAAGAGTTCATCACCGCTTCGTAGTGTTTGTAGCCGGTCAGCTTGCCGGTGGAGGATATAGTCATCTCACACACCATACATAGACGTTCAACTTCCGGGTTGAGCGAGCAGAGGCCGTTGGAGAGCACTTCCGGCAGCATCGGCACCACCTGGGAGGGGAAGTAGACCGAGGTGCCGCGATTCACCGCTTCGTCATCCAGCGGCGTGCCCGGGCGCACGTAGTAGCTGACGTCAGTAATCGCGACCCACAGGCGCCAGCCGCCGCGTTTGCGCTCGCAGAATACTGCATCATCGAAGTCGTGGGCGTCTTCGCCATCAATAGTGACCAGCGGCAGATCGCGCAGGTCAACGCGACCCTGTTTCGCCTCTTCCGGCACTTCTTCACTGAGGTGAGCAATCTGTTTTCCCAGCGCTTTCGGCCATTCGTGCGGAATATCATGGGTGCGTAGCGCCATATCGACAGCCATGCTGGTGCCCATGTTATCGCCGAGCACTTCCACCACTTTACCGACGGCTTTACTGCGGCGGGTTGGGCGCTGAGTCAGCTCCACCACCACCACAAAGCCCCTGCGCGCACCCATCAGCTCTTCAGCCGGGATCAGGATGTCGAAGCTCAGACGGCTGTCATCCGGGACGACAAAGCCAACGCCGGAGTCGGTGAAGTAGCGACCAACAATTTGCGCATTACGCGGTTCAACCACGCGCACTACGCGAGCTTCGAGGCGGCCTTTACGGTCGGCACCCATCGCCTGCGCGAGGATCATATCCCCGTGCATGCACATCTTCATCTGTTCGGCAGAGAGGTAGAGATCGTCTTTGCTGCCTTCAATGCGCAGGAAGCCAAAGCCGTCGCGGTGGCCGATAACCTTGCCTTTCAGCAGGTCAAGTCGCTCCGGCAGCGCGTAGCACTGGCGGCGGGTAAAGACCAGCTGGCCATCGCGCTCCATGGCGCGCAGGCGGCGGCGCAGCGCTTCAATCTGCTCTTCGCCGCTGATATCTAACTCTTGCGCCAGCTCTTCACGGCTGGCCGGTTTTTTGCGCTTATCCAGATGGGCAAGAATGAACTCGCGACTGGGAATGGGATTTTCGTACTTTTCAGCTTCTCGTTCCTGAAAGGGATCGTGTGACATCGAGGTTCCTCCGTTGTCAGCTGCTAAATGAAGGTCGTTCATTCAGCAAAATTTTGTATAGCGGATGGTTGTCTTCAACCAGATCGGTCAAGGTGTATTGGTCCAGTTCACGCAGGAAACTCTGGACGGCGTCATGCAGCGCTTTCTTCAGGCGGCAGGCGGAGGTGATGTAGCAGAAATCACTGTGGCAGTTCACCGGCTGTAGCGGTTCCATATCGCGCACTACCTGACCTATCATTATTTCTTCGGCAGGCCTGCCCAGTCGGATACCGCCATTCTTACCGCGCACGGCAACAACATAGCCAGCACGACTAAGTTGATTGATAATTTTGACCATATGATTACGCGACACGCCATAAGTGTCCGTGACTTCGCTGATACTGGTCATCTGGCCTGCCGGAAGCGTGGCGATATAGATCAGCACGCGTAAACCATAATCGGTAAAATTGGTCAGCTGCAAGAAGACCTCAGAGATATCACCGCGGTTGTTGCGATCGTCCGCTTAAGAATGGGTGTGATTAGCAATGATAATAAACCAGCCTCAGCGATTGGGGCCATTTTATTTATCATGACAGCAGAGGGGGAACGGAGGGCAACCGGTGCTGGATAAAAGCTGGCCGGGCATTGCCCGGCCGAAACTGAATTATGCGTCAAACGGGTCGCGCAGAATCATGGTTTCACTACGGTCCGGGCCGGTAGAGATAACATCAATCGGCACTCCGATCACTTCTTCAACGCGCTTGATGTAGTTGCGCGCCGCCTGCGGCAGGCCATTCAGCGTTTTCACCCCGAAGGTGATCTCAGACCAGCCCTGCATGGATTCGTAGATTGGCTCGATGCCCTCCCAGCCCTCTGCTGCCAGCGGGGTGGTAGTCACTTCACGACCATCCGGCATGCGGTAGGCTACGCAGATTTTCACCTCTTTCAGGCCGTCCAGCACATCCAGTTTGGTCATGCAGAAGCCAGAAAGGGAGTTAATCTGCACCGCTCGGCGCGCGGCAACCGCATCCAGCCAGCCGGTGCGACGACGACGACCAGTGGTGGCACCAAACTCGTTGCCCTGCTTGCACAGGAACTCACCGGTTTCGTCGAACAGCTCGGTGGGAAATGGACCCGCACCGACGCGCGTGGAGTAGGCTTTGACAATGCCCAGTACGTAATCAACGTAGCGCGGCCCTATACCCGAACCGGTTACCACGCCACCTGCAGTGGTGTTGGAAGAGGTCACGTACGGATAGGTACCGTGGTCGATATCCAGCAGCGTACCCTGTGCGCCTTCGAACATGATCAGCTCGCCACGCTTGCGCGCGCCGGCCAGTAGTTCAGAAACGTCAACCACCATGCCAGTCAGGATATCGGCAATCGCCAAGGTATCAGCCAACACTTTGTTGAAGTCAACCACTTCTTCTTTATAGAAGTTTACCAGCTGGAAGTTATGGTAATCCATCACTTCTTTCAGCTTTGCAGCGAAGGTTTCTTTGTTAAACAGGTCGCTAACGCGCAGGCCGCGACGGGCAACTTTATCTTCATAGGCCGGGCCGATACCTCGGCCGGTGGTGCCGATCGCTTTCGCGCCACGGGCTTTCTCACGTGCCACATCAAGGGCGACGTGATATTCAAGGATCAGTGGGCAGGCTTCTGAAATGAACAGACGTTCGCGTACAGGGACGCCACGATCTTCCAGACCTTTCATCTCTTTCATCAGCGCAGCAGGCGACAGTACAACACCGTTGCCGATGATGCTGGTGACGTTTTCACGCAGGATGCCAGATGGGATTAAGTGGAGCACGGTTTTCTCACCGTTGATGACTAGAGTATGACCAGCGTTATGACCACCCTGATAACGCACTACGTATTTAGCGCGTTCTGTCAGAAGGTCAACAATCTTACCTTTACCTTCGTCACCCCATTGGGTGCCAAGTACGACAACGTTCTTACCCATTTTCAGAATCACCGATTGCTTAAAAAAGGATTCTATCATCGTCATTTTAGTCTTTCAGCTGTTTTAGCATACGATTGCGGACTTTTTTACCCAAAGTGCGTTACGTCACCCACAGCGCTGAGCCTATGCCCCGTTAGCGTGGCTGAGCGTGTAGTAGATTACTGCTCCTGCCACTACCAGCCCACCGCCAACCCGGCGCAGCAATCCATCGGGCATGTTTGCCATCGCGAGGATCATTCGCCGCCACAGCTGCGGATAAAGCACCGGGCCTAATCCTTCGAACACCAGCACCAGCCCTAACGCCATCCATGCAGTTGTATTCATTATTGTTACTCGCCGCTTGCTTGGAAATCCCATAAAAAAAGGCCGAAGAACCAGCTCTTCCTCTTCGCACGTTACAGCAAATTATTAGCGCGTGGAGGAAGACGGATTTTTCATAAAGCGGAAGAAGTCGCTATCCGGGCTCAGCACCATCACATCCTGATTGCTCTTGAAGCTGTTGTCGTAAGCACGCAGGCTACGCATAAAGGCGTAGAAATCCGGGTCCTGACTGAAAGCATCAGCAAACAGCTTAGCCGCTTCTGCATCACCTTCACCCTGAGTGATCAGAGCCTGACGGCGTGCTTCTGCCAGCGTACGTTCAACTTCGTAGTCGGCCTGAGCACGTACTTTGGCGGCTTCTTCCGCACCCTGAGCACGCTGGCTACGGGCAACGGATTCACGCTCGGCGCGCATACGCGCATAGATCGCATCAGAAACTTCAGTTGGCAGGTTGATCTGCTTGATCCGCACGTCAACCACTTGGATACCCAACGCCGCCATACTGTTCGGGTTGATAGCCGGTTCGTTGCTGTTGGTCTCGCTCTCAACGCGCTTAGCTACAGAGGCAATCGCATTGTCTGCTGCTGGCGTAGCCACTTCATCATCCACACCCGCACTACCGGTGTTCAGCGCATCGCGCACATCGGTGGTCAGACGGCCACGGGAATCGGTGACGATATCTTTTACGTCCAGACGCCCAATCTCAGAACGCAGACGGTCACTGAACTTACGTTTCAGCAGCACTTCGGCCTGAGAAATATCACCGCCGCCGGTGGCGAGGTAATAACGGCTGAAGTCGCTGACGCGCCATTTGATATAGGAGTCAACAATCAGGTCTTTCTTCTCTTTTGTAACGAAGCGGTCGGCTTGGTTGTCCATGGTCTGGATACGCGCATCAAGTGACTTCACGGATTCCAGAAATGGGATTTTGAAGTGTAGGCCTGGCGCATAGACCAGCGGTTTATTTTCATCATCGCGCAGAACTTTACCGAAGCGCATCACAATGCCGTGCTGGCCTTCCTGCACCACAAACAGTGACGCATACAGTACCACCAGCACAACAATCAATAGTACGATAAACGGCTTACGCATCGATTACTCTCTCCCTTCGCACTGGGTATCGTTACGCTGAGCATTCACCCGGCGCTGATCCATGATGTCGTCCGGACTGAACGACAAACTGCTGCTGGCGCGTTTGTTGCTGCCTGAAGCCGGCGGAAGACGCAGCAGACTGCTACTTCCGCTCTGGTTGTTGCCGGATGCCGCGCCACTCTGATCGCGCATCAGCTGATCAAGAGGCAGCACCATCAGGCTGTTGCCTTTATCGTTAACCAGTACCTTACGCGTATGTGACAGGATACGTTCCATGGTTTCGATATACAGACGCTCGCGAGTGATCTGCGGTGCGGCTTTGTATTCCGGCAGGATACGCGCAAAGCTGTCGACTTCACCCTGAGCTTCCAACGTTACGCGGGATTTATAGGCACGAGCCTGCTCAAGGATACCCTGCGCATCACCACGGGCGCGCGGCAGCTTATCGTTGGCGTAGGCTTCGGCTTCACGTACCGCCTGCTCACGGTTCTCACGTGCGGCAATAGCATCATCGAACGATGCTTTAACGTCTTCCGGTGGGCGCGCCGTCTGGAAGTTAACGTCCAGCAGGGTAATACCCATATCGTAAGGGCGAATCGTTTCTTCCAGCTCGCGCTGGGTTTCGCTACGCACTACGGTACGGCCTTCGGTCAGAATTCGGTCCATGGTCGAGCGACCAATCACGCCACGCAGGGCACTGTCGGTTGCCTGACGCAGACTGTCATCGGCGCTGGTCACCGCGTACAGGTAGCGTTCGGGATTGGTGATGCGGTACTGCACATTCATCTCAACGCGCACCACGTTCTCATCCGAGGTCAGCATGGTGCCGGAAGCAGAGAGCTCGCGCACCGCCTCCACGTTCACCGCACGTACCTGATCGACAAAGGTCGGCTTCCAGTTCAGACCTGGCTCGACCAGATGGCTAAGCTTACCGAAGCGTGTCACCACGCCGCGTTCGGCTTCTTTGATGGTGTAGAAGCCGCTACCGGCCCAGATCACCACCGCGGCCACGATGCCAACCAGACGCACGTCGCTGCCCGGCTTGCGCGGTGCGCTGCCGTTACCTAACCCGTCACCGCCGCTTTTTTTGCCACCGCCCAGACTACCAAGCTTATTGCTCAGCTTACGGAAGATATCATCTAAATCAGGAGGCCCCTTATCGCGCCCTCCTTTATTTCCCCCAGAGTTGCCGCTTTGATTATTGCTGCTTCCCCACGGGTCGCGGTCCTGTCCGTTATTCCCGGGCTGATTCCACGCCATTTTTATACTCCATTAATTGTGTGTGCGGTGGTATCCCAAGCCGGGATACGCGTGTCAGGCAACATCAGTCAAACAATGTGATCCACCAGCGTCGGTTCCTGTTTGCACAGTCGGTGCCAGTCGACGATCAGCATGCGCACGTGTAATCCCACGCTACCGTCCTATTCATTCCTTCTATCGCCTGCAACTGGTAAAAACGGCTACGCCGCCGCCCTGCAGCCAGCGGTAGACGTAAATCATACTACGCAATCTCACCAGCCAGACGCTCAGTCAGCGCTTGGAACAGCAGCGGGATGCCCTGCCCTCTCCACGTTGGGCTAAGAGCCAGACCCGGATGGCAGGTTCTCTTCATCACGGTCGATACGTGGAACGAAACCGTCAAGCATATCGATTTATTCATCACCAGCAGGCTGGGGATTTCATCGGATTCAATCTCTTCCAGCACTTCATTTACCACGTCGATGTTCTCATCGATCCGCACGTCCGCTGCTTCAACCACGTGCAGCAGCAGCGTAGCTTTAAACGCCGCCACCAAGTCGTGCGGCAGATGGCGAATAGACCCTACGGTATCAGCCTGCACCACTTCGCCCACACCCACCACGTCAACGCGGTGCAGAGTGGGATCGAGGGTGGCGAACAGCTGGTCGGCCACGTAAACCTCGGACGTGGTCAGGCGGTTAAACAGTGTGGATTTGCCGGCGTTGGTGTAACCCACCAGCGACACGGTCAGTACATCAGCCTTGTTTCGAGCGTGCCTAGCCTGCTCGCGCTGTTTCGAGACGCGCTCAAGGCTGGAAAGGATCAGAGTAATACGATTGTGCAGCAAACGGCGGTCGGTTTCCAGCTGGGTTTCACCCAGGTCGCGTAAACCAATACTGCCTTTCTGGCGCTCAAGGTGCGCCCAGCCGCGCACCAGCCGCGTGGCTAGCTGGCGCAGCTGCGCCAGGTCAACCTGTAATTCACATTCATGGATGCGCGCACGCTGGGCAAAGATATCGAGGATCAGCCCGGTGCGGTCAATAACGCGGCACTCGCACAGCGCTTCAAGGTTGCGCTCCTGCGCCGGACTCAGGGCGTGATCGAACAGCACCACGGCGGCACAGCTTTCTTTTACCGCTCCGGCGACCGCTCCGGCGATTTTGACAGCTTTTCTTTCACCGACAAAATATTTGGGGTGTGGCGCTTTGCAGCTGCCAGTGACAACGCGCAGCGCTTCTACACCAGCAGAAGAGGCTAAGGTTTCGAATTCTTGCAAATCTTCCGTATCTCTGTCTTGCGAGAAATACATGTGAACCAGTACGGCTTGCTCACCGGCATCATAACGGTCAAACAAACTTAAAACCTCTCAGTACCTTGTTAAACCTGCTACGCGTTGGGGCCATACAGCGTTAATACCAGATTCAAAATGCGCGTCTAACTTGCCAGACGGCGTTTTTATGATCCCACCCAACCGGGGTGAGATGAGGAATTCAGCGATAGTGCTCTTGTTTAATTCTTGTTCATTATTCGAGTATTATCGCTAGGACGGGGAACCTTGAATGCCAAAAACTCCCCGTCGTGGACGGACAGTCACGCTACTTATTCAGCGTCTTTACTGTCTTGTGCATGCTGAGAAGACGCCACCTGGTTACTGCCACTATGATGATAGTTGCTGCTTCCGCCACCCGTGTTGTTACTGTGGTGGGAGACCGGACGGGACGGAACAACGGTAGAGATCGCGTGCTTATACACCATCTGGCTAACCGTATTTTTCAAAAGAATAACAAATTGGTCAAACGACTCGATCTGGCCCTGAAGTTTGATACCGTTTACTAAATAAATCGAAACTGGAACACGTTCTCGACGCAATGCGTTCAAGAACGGATCTTGCAATGATTGCCCCTTAGCCATTCTATATTTTCCCTATATGCTTGTTGTTTGTAACTTAAGAACCCTGCGGTTTGAAATACGACGTAAAAATTTGTGCAAGAAAACAAACCAATTGTACACAATCACCCAAGCTTCGCACTAAGAACCTGTAACACTTGAGAGTACGCCGCTTCAGGCTGTTCGCTGTCAAGCCAGTGAACGTCCTTCCAGCCGCGTAACCAAGTTATCTGGCGCTTAGCTAACTGCCAGGTTGCGCAAATTCCCCGATAAACCATGTCATCGTAATCAATTTCACCGGATAAAAATGACCACATCTGGCGATAACCAACACAACGAATGGAAGGCATGTCCGTATGCAAATCACCTCGTGCAAAGAGCGCCCGAGCCTCCGCTTCAAATCCTGACGCCAGCATCTGATGAAAACGCTGCTCAATACGTTGATGGATTAGCTCGCGTCTCGCGGGTGCGATGGCGAACTGGGCAGCATCATACGGCAGAGCTTTGCCCGATGTTTTTGTCAGTTCCGTTAAAGTTTTACCCGAAATAAAAAAAACTTCCAGTGCTCGCGAGAGTCTCTGGGGATCATTCGGATGAATACGACATCCAGCAACGGGATCTACATCACATAACTGGCGGTGAAGTGCTTCCCAGCCCTCTTCACTTGCCATCTGCTTTATACGCTGACGTACCTCTGGATCCGCCGAGGGCAACGGCGACAATCCTTCCAGCAACGCCTTGTAATAAAGCATGGTGCCACCAACAAGCAACGGAATATTCCCACGTTGGGTAATTTCCGCCATTTCAGCCAGCGCATCGCGACGAAACTCGGCAGCTGAATAGGTTTCAGCCGGGTCGCGGATGTCCAGCAAGCGATGGGGCGCCAGCGCTAGTCCTCCGGCAGAAGGCTTGGCGGTGCCAATATCCATTCCGCGATAGATCAGCGCCGAATCAACACTGATTAGCTCAACCGGTAACGCCTGACGTAACGTAATCGCCAATGCCGTTTTACCGGAGGCCGTTGGCCCCATCAAAAATATTGCCTTAGGCAGGCCAGCCGTGAATTGTTCACTCATGCTTCAGGGCATTCATCGCCGTGGCAAGATCGACATCTTGCAGTAATCCAGAAGGTGGCGATTTCACCAGTTGCGGGCAGAGTCGTTCGACTTTAGCCAGCAGGGAGATTGCCTGCGAGTGATTCCAGTGCTGATGTTCAGAGACCGACTGACACGCTAACCACTGCGCCGTCTGGCTGGCTGAAACATCCTGCTGCCCAGCCAAGTACCCTAACATTTCTGGAATCAAGTTTTGTAAATTTTGTTGGCGTAATGGTAAAGGCACGGCGCGCAGCATCACATGATGGCCGTCAAACTGCAGGTCGATACCCATCTGGTTTAATAGAGTAGCGCTGCTGCTGCCCGCTTCTCGTTCCGCTTTTTCCAGCTTCAGCCGGATCGGAATTAGCAACGACTGCGGTTTCAACGCCTCACTGCCAGGGTCGAGCTGCGCCTGCTTTAACCAGCGCTCCGCCACCGCTAACGCCATCAGCGACAGTCCTCTCTTCCCTTCGACCAGTGCATACTGCTGCTCTACCACCGTCAGCACGCGGCCAAAGCTGTGATCGTCGGCGCCGAGTGGTGCCTCTTTTACCGGCTGCTGGGCAGGCTCTTTGCTGCGGGCAGGCGGCGGCGTTTTCAGCAGCTGCTGATACACCATGCCTTCCCGTTGCTGATAGGTCGGAGGCAGCGGCGGCTGCCAGCTGCTTCCACCACCGCCACCCGACGCTGCGGTCGGTGCCGACGTAGCGAAGTGATTGCCGCCAGCCGCTTGGCGGTTTTCTGGCTGCCAGCGTTCAGCAGGCGCAGCATCGGTCACTTCGGGCAGGCCTAGCGCACCGGTTTCCTGTAACGCGCTGACCACGCCCTGATAGATAAAGTCGTGCACCAGCCTCGACTGATGGAAGCGCACTTCGTGTTTCGCCGGATGCACGTTGACATCCACTTGGTGCGGATCGATCTCGAGATAGAGCACATAAGCGGGCTGATGCTGATCGCCGAGCTTGTCCTGATAGGCCTGACGGATGGCGTGATTGATCAGGCGGTCACGCATCATGCGCCCGTTAACGTAACAGTATTGCAACTCCGGCAGCACTTTCGACCCGACCGGGTCGGCGACCCAGCCGTGCAGGCTCAGCTCGACGTGCTGCCACTCAATTTTTAGTGCATGCGTCAGGAAAGCGGTGCCGCAGATCGCCCCTAAACGGCGCTCGCGCTGGCTGTTATCGCTGACGCCGCGATACTGACGCATCAGTTTGCCATTGTGGCTGAGGGAGAGCGCCACATCGAAGCGTGCCAGCGCAATACGGCGGATCACTTCATCAATATGGGTAAACTCGGTTTTCTCGGTGCGCATAAATTTACGCCGCGCCGGGGTGTTATAGAACAGGTCCAGCACTTCCAGGGTCGTGCCGACCGGGTGCGCGGCTGGTTTCACCGTGACGCTCTGATCGCGCCCTTCGGCATAGGCCTGCCAAGCTTCACTTTGCGCCTCGGTGCGCGAGATCAGCGTCAGGCGTGAAACCGAACTGATACTGGCCAGCGCTTCACCACGAAATCCGAGGCTGATAATCGCTTCGAGGTCATCCAGCGTGGTGATTTTACTGGTGGCATGGCGCGCTAAGGCCATTGCCAGCTCGTCTTTGCCAATACCCACGCCATTATCGCGAATGCGGATCAGTTTGGCCCCGCCCTTCTCGATATCAATGTCGATGCGCATGGCACCGGCATCTAGGCTATTTTCCACCAGCTCTTTGACTACCGAAGCCGGGCGTTCAACCACCTCTCCGGCGGCAATCTGGTTAGCAAGTTGTGGCGGTAATACTTGGATGGGCATGTTGTATCCTTTTAAGGGGGCAAGGAATCGGGTCAGGCATGCCTGACACCTACGTTAGCCGCCCGTAATTATGACGTCGGGATCTTCAGCGTATGGCCCAGCATCACATTCTGCGACTTCATTTTGTTTGCCTGCTGGATCGCCTGCGGGCTGACGCCATATTTGGCAGCAATCGCCGTCAGCGAATCACCGCGCACCACTTTATGGCTCAGCGGCTTCTTACTGCTGACCACGCTGGCCATCGCCGCACGACTGCTGCCTGCTGGCACCTTCAGCCGCTGTCCGACCCATACCACATCTCTCTTCAGGGTATTCATCGCACGCAGCGTCGCCATGCTGACGCCGTAGTTCGCGGCGATACCGGACAGCGTCTCACCGCGTTTCACCACGTGGCGTTGGGTCGGGCCGCTGTACTTTGTGCCTGCCGGGGCAGGGTTAGCTTCTACCTCAACTGCCGTTGCGGACTGCAACGGACGGTTTTCCTCCTTTGGGATTGATTGCAGCGGGTGCGCCAGGAAATAGTTGCGTAAGCCTTTATAAATCGACTCGGCAATCTTCTGCTGGTATGCGCTGCTGCCTAGCAGTCGCTCCTCCGGAGGATTACTGATAAAGCCGGTTTCCACCAGCAGGGAAGGAATATCCGGCGAGCGCAGAACGCCTAGGCTGGCATGTTCCGGTCGGCGTTTGTGCAGTGCGCCCACGCGCTGCAGCTGAGCAATCACTTTTACCGCGACATCATATCCTACCCGCTGCGAGTGGCCGAACTGCAGGTCAAGCACCGCTTGGCTAAGGTAGGGATCCGCCTGGCTGTTGGCCAGCAGATCGCCGGCCCCGCCAAGCAGTTCGGACTGCTTCTCATGCTGCTCTAACCAGCCTGCCATCTCACTATTAGCACGGCGGTTCGACAACACCCATACCGACGCACCGGAGGCGCTGCGGTTTGGCGCGGCGTCTGCGTGAATCGAGACCAGCAGGTTGGCGTTTTGCTTACGCGCCACGTCCGAACGGCCCATTACCGAGATAAAGTAATCGCCATCGCGCGTCATTACCCCTTTAAACATCGGGGTGGCATTCAGCAACGCCTTCAGCTTGCGGGCAATGGCGATGGTCACATTCTTCTCTTTCAGTCCGCCGCCGCCAATCGCGCCCGGATCCTGACCACCGTGCCCGGCATCGACCGCCACAATCACCGTGTCATTTCTGCTGGCAGCGGTGCGCGGCCGTGCTACCTGATTACCGCTGTTCACCGCCGTCACCGGGGTGGCATCAAACGGGCTCTTAGGCGGAGTGCTGCTGACCGGGTGTGAAGCGGTCGCGCTGCTGACTGGCGCACTGCGGGTGGTCTGCGCCGGCTGCGTGCCGGAAATAGTGAACACCACGTTGTAATTGCTGCCGCTGCGCTGGGTTACCGCACGGGTTTTTCCGCGCTGGGTCAGTTCAAACACCAAGCGGATGCTCTGACTGTCCTGCGCTTTGCTGGAACGGATGCGCTTTACGATATTCTTACCGCTGAAGGTCAGCGGTAACCCCTGCACGACCGCACTCTGGCAGATGTCGAGCACCACGCGCTCAGGGTTGTGCAGCGGGAAAAAAGCATAGATCGGCTGGGTGCCAAAGCTCAGCGTCACCTCTGCCTGATTACTGCCGTTCGAGACTTTAATATCGGAGAGATTGGCGGCCAGCGCGCTAAATGAGCAGTAGAACAGGGCCAGCAGGCACCAAGATTTAAAACGCAGCATCATGCCTCACCCGGCTCAGCAGCAACGCGCTGCAGCATCGATTCTCCAGCGGGCGAGCAGGCACGCAGTTTGGCTTGGCGCGCATGACCGACATAGATGAGGTGCAGTTCTAGGTCGGGTTCAGGTAATACGCCCGCGCCCTGCTGCGGCCATTCGACCAGGCACAAGCTGTCCGGGCCGAAGTAATCACGAATGCCCATAAACTCCAGCTCTTCCGGGTCGGAAAGGCGATAAAGGTCAAAATGATAGACGCGGCGATCGGGCAGAACGTAAGGCTCCACCAGCGTGTAGGTCGGGCTTTTAACATTGCCCTGATGCCCCAAAGCCTGCAAGAATCCGCGGCTAAAGGTGGTTTTACCCGCACCTAGGTTGCCGTAAAGATAGAGGGTCGCCGCGTCGTCACAAGCGCGGGCTAGGCGGGCGCCCAGTGCGAGGGTTGCTGCCTCATCGGGCAACGCAATTTCACAGGTCATCATTCTTTTGTATTCGACATCTCAGGATTGACAAACAGACATCCACCTTGTTGCGCCCGGTGGTGACTTTAAGATCGTTAGCCCACAACCCGGCATTGATCTTCGTCGAACGCGCAATGTACAGCTCGGAAAACAGATAGGTGGCTAACATCACGAGTGTACCCTGACGTTTTGCCACCGCTTCAGCCGCCGCTCCGTGCGCTACGCATCCTGCGCAGGCAGCATCGTACATTGAGAGCTTTTGCGCTGCCAGACTGCCGATGATACCAGATAACACATCTCCCATGCCCCCACTGGCCATACCGGCATTACCCACATCCGCTATCGCCATGCTACCGCCGGCGTCGGCGATTAACGTTCCGGCACCTTTTAACACCACGACACCGCCATAACGTTTTGCTAAGCACCGTGCAGAAAGTAAGCGGTCACTATCAATTTCACTGACTTTACAGTTAAGTGAGCGAGCCGCTTCACCGGGGTGCGGCGTAATGATTCGATTTTGACGTTTATCGGGGCTGATTGCCAGCAGGTTAAGCGCGTCAGCATCCCAAAGCATCGGTTTCTGGCAGTTTTCTACTTTTTTCAGGGCTTTTTTGCCCCACGTATTCTGACCCAAACCGTGGCCAATCACGATGATGTCGGCCCACTCCAGCCCGGCATCCATCGCCGCCTCTTCTTTAAAAAATGGCTGTGGAGGAAATCTGGCAGAGCGCGGTCATCCGCCTGCTGCGCGACAGCTAGGCCCAGATCATGCCCGGCCTGCTGCCGGGTCTGGGTCACATCCGCGATGAGCGCCAGTGGCGGCGTTATCTGCAGGCGCAGTATGGCCGGTACTGGAAGGTACACTTCGCGAAGAAGATCCGGGGAGCCTGGCACAGCGTGAAATACTGTCGCTACCGATGTAAAACTGGCCCACCTGCCGATGTAAATCTGACCGACCCAGGGTAAAAATGGCAGTTTTAAGGCACTGCCAATGATGACATTGGAGACCAGAGTGGAGATGAGTGTTTTAC
>OFEL01000097.1_pt1 | contig 14044 bp, 12 predicted proteins | sample 1521181 | NCBI WGS metagenome assembly OFEL01 (sample SAMN05335686, study PRJEB24111) | insect metagenome | biome: ENVO:00009004; isolation source: gut from larvae fed green olives | host: Bactrocera oleae | place: Israel | collected 2011-11
ATCCCGAAAGGAACTGACCTGACGGCAGTGACGGATGACGAGCTCCGCAAGTGCCAGGGAGCACTGAATAGCAGGCCACGGAAATGCCTTGGGTTCCGGCAACCTTCAGTGGTCTTTGTAGAGCTAAAACAGGCGGCTTAGCGTTGCACTTCGAACTTGAATCCGCCAACTAAACAGTGGCATCAGTTTACCATCGCCAGATCTTTGCAACAGTGCCTCTGATATTAAGCGTCACAACCTCTCCGTAGAAAGAGAAAGAAGAAACATGACGCTAAGATTACAAACAGGCCAAAGTAATTGGCGCGACCCAGTCAGAGTAATTGACGCCTAATAAACGGCTATATTATCGTTAAACGGGAGTTCTAAAGCGGGCTCGGCGAAGGGACCAAAGCAGTGGCCCATCCCTACCTTTCATCTCCGTTCGGTGATGTGTATATAATTGTTTTAAAGGTTATTTACTAATACTTACATTTACTGTCTCCGATTGAAGACGCCTTCAAGCGGAAGTTGTTGGTTTTCGACGACAGCCCACGAACAGATTTTTCTGCTTATGGGCTTTTAAACGTATATTAATCATCGAGATAGAATTTTAAGAATCAGAGAAATTCAGACCTGCCAGATGGCAGGTCTTTTTTTACCCTAGATTTCCTTCAGGAAGTTGCATGCCCGACCGCAGGTTACGGCGTGTTTTTCAGCGTCAGCAGCAGGCCGTCGCGGCGCATGATGGACGCTTCTTCCGGTTTGTGCTGTCGGTCCAGCGTATCCGCCAGCCAAGCATAATCAAACGCGTCCGGGCGCAGCGCGAGCGCGGAACGGAAGGCTTCACTGGCCTGTTTCCACTCCCCGTGCTGCATCAGCAGTTGCCCCAGCGTGCTGTACAGCAGTGGCGTGGCGCAGTGCTGCTTAATCTTCTGGCGCAATGCTTTTTCCAGCTGCTCGGGGTTACAGGTTTTCAGGCGCGGCATCAGCAGCACTAGGCGCTCGTCATACTGGTGCTTCAGGCCACCTAGAACGATTTGCTGCGCGGTGTCATGGTCGTCACAGACGATCAGGTGATTGGCCATGGCAACCTGCAATGCAGTTTCATGGCGCGTTTTACGACTCTGATTCTGCCACCAGCGCTTAAGGCCATCGCTGCCCTGATCGACCATTGCTTGGCTCATCAGACCCAGCCACGCCTGCTGCTGTAGCGCAACGCGATGAGTTTTATCACCAACCTGCACTTTCTCCATCTCTGACAGAATATCTAACAGCGCGCTCCATGCCTGAGTTCGCACGTAAGCCTGCTCGGCCAAGCGCAGTACTTCAGGATGACTCGGGGCAATCTCTAGCAGGCGGTCAACGCCGTGACGGGCGGCGTGATCTTCATTGCGTGCCAGCTGAATGCGCACGCGGGTGATCTCAACCGGCAGCGGATCGCCGTCGTTGAGCTCGGTGGCACGTTCCAGATGCTGATTGACGCGAATTTCGTCACCGCGCTGCTGGGCAGCCTCAGCGGCCAGCAGATAATTGACCATCGGCTGCTCAGCGTGATCGGCATGGCGCGACAGCAGTTTTTCTACCTGCTGATAATCACCTTCCGCCAGCTTGATCAGTGCGGCATTAGTCTGCTTGTGGGCGCTGCGGCGTTTACGGCCGGTGAACCAGCCACGGGTGCGGGCAACGGTGCGGAAAATGCGGCGCAGCAGCCATTCGATAGCGAGGATCGCCAGCAGCGACAGCACCAGCATAATCACCTGGCCAGTCACGCTGGTTTCAATATTCCAGTTATCGGTCTGGATCAGCACATAGCCCTGATGGCCCGCGATCATTGGGCCAATCACCACGCCAGCGATTAACAGCAGGAAAAGCAGGAGAACTTTTAACATGATTATTCTCCCCGCTGCGCGGGTTTAGCGGCATGCGCAGAAGGATGTGCCAGCAGGTTGCGTACGCGGGTCTGCATCAGTTTATCCAGCATTGGCTGACTTCCCAGCGTGTCCGGCACGTCCATCGACACGCTCTGCTGGCTCAGTTCATCGAGCTGGTTGAGAAACGCCTTGGTGCTGGCATCGTTAGTATCGAACCAAGCACGCACCCAGGCGGAAACGGTATCGACCGACTGCTTATAGATTTCATCCTGATGGCGCGGTACGGTCTGGGCGGCAATCAGCAGGTGAGAACGGATGTTTTCACGCAGGTAAACGTCCTGATTCGGTGCCAGCAGCGGCTGCGCGGTGGCATCGCGGCGGCGGATGGTGATGAAATCATCCATAAAATTATGCCAGCTTTTCACCAAGTTCTGGCGCCATTCACGCAGGGATGAAGAGAGTTCACCGCTGTCGGCATCCATTGGCTCATCATCGCTGTTGTTGTCAGCAAGGCGCAAATTATCCACGCCGTTAGACAGCTGATTTAGCTTAAGAATGATGCCGTCATAATCGACTAGACTGAGGGTGGAAAGTGTGCTGATATCCTGCGCTAGGGCGCGACGTGCTTCGATCAGGCTGGGATCGTTCATATCGGCTAGGCTGACGTCGGCGCTTTTCAGCAGCGCGGCAGCGGTAGTGACATCCTGATCGCTCCACAACTTACGCCCGGCCATTTTCACTAGGTAGTCGGACTGTGCCAGCAGCCAGGTTTGTGCATCACTGCCGGAAATAATGGCTACCTTCTCTTTCAGTTCGTCGAGCTGCTGGCTCATCGCCGTTTGCTGCTGACGCGCCGTATCCAGTGCGCTACTCTGCGTCGTCAGCTGCTGAACAAGAGATTGCCGGTCGCTGACCGACTGCTGCTGCAGGTCAGAGAGTTGTGCGGCCAGTGCTTGGCTAGCAGCGGCCTGCTGTTGAGCCTGATGCTTCCCATACATATAGAAGCCACCGCCCACTGCCAGTGCAATCGCAACAATGCTGAGCACGGTGGCGCTATTTTTCGCTTTACGCGCTGGCGTAGATTCAGGTGTTGAGGTTTCAACCGCTGGGGTAGTCTCTTCAACAATGGCGGAGGAATCTTTGTGTTCCGTCATAATGGCTCATCCCATATTAAGTGCGCGTAGTAACGCATCATTATCGGCTGCCCCAGCGACACAGATGTTCGCCCAGCCCAATGCCCTAGCTAGGGTAGCCAAACGTTCACTGACGACAACAAGCCGACAGTGCAGAAGCCATTCATCCCGATCGACCTCGGGGAATAGCGAGTAAAGCTGTTGCAGCATCTCACCGCTGGTGACCACCAGAGTATCTATTCCCTGGTTGCGCCAGCGCCGGCCTTGCTCCGCGCCGTGGTAATACTTTGCACACCGTTGATAGCACTGAATAAACTCTACCTGAGCGCCACGGTTAAGCAAAGTTTCCGCCAGTAATTCACGCCCACCGTTGCCGCGCAGAATCAACGCCCGCTTGCCAGCGACCGCCTGCAGCTCGGGGAGTTGAATGAGAATTTCACTGTTTTCCTGCTCGTGCGGCCAGACAACGTCATAACCGCTGACGGTATGCAGCACCAGCGCGGTGCTGCGGCCTATAGCATAATAGTTCAGGCTGGCGGGCCATGTTGCTTCAGCGCGCATTAACGCGGGCTGAGCATAGTGAATGGCGTGCTGTGAGAGAATAAACACCAGATCCCCTTCCTGCAATGCGCTCAGGCGTGCTGGCAGAAGATCCAGCTGAGTCCCGGGAGTAAATTTAATCAGCGGGAAGGGCCAAGCAACCTGACCGCGTGCACACAAACTGCTGACCAGCTCATCTGCGGCAGGTGACGGACGGGTTACCAGGATACTCATGTCGGTGGAGTCGGTGGATTTCCCTGATAAACCTCGGCGAGAATTTCGCGCGCGCCATTATCCAGCAGCTCTTCCGCCAGAGAAATGCCCATTTTCTCGGCATCCGCGCGCGGGCCACGGCGTTCACCGCTGACCATCTGACTGCCGTCCGGTGAACCCACCAGACCGCGCAGCCACAACTGGTCATCATCCAGCAGCGCGAAGCTGCCGATGGGCACCTGACAGCCACCTTCCAGCCGGGTGTTCATTGCACGCTCAGCCAGCAGGCGGCAGGCGGTGTCTGCATCATCCAGCGCGGCCAGTAGCCCGATGGTGTAAGCGTCATCAAGGCGGCACTCAATGCCAACCGCGCCCTGGCCAACGGCTGGAAGCGACTCCTTTGCGGGCATGATCTGGCGAATACGATCGCCAAGACCCAGTCGCTTTAATCCGGCGACGGCCAAAATAATCGCGTCATACTCTCCGGCATCCAGTTTGCCTAAGCGGGTGCCAACGTTACCCCGCAACGAGCGGATCACCAGATCCGGGCGGCGTGCGCTGATCTGGCACTGACGGCGCAGGCTGGAAGTGCCGACAATGGTGCCCCGCGGCAGCGCGTCGACCGAATCATAATGATAGGATACAAACGCATCGTGCGGATCTTCTCGTTCGCAGATCGTTACCAGCCCCAAACCTTCAGGAAAAGCGACCGGGACATCTTTCATCGAGTGCACGGCAATATCGGCGCGGCCTTCCAGTATCGCCTGTTCTAGCTCTTTGACGAACAGACCCTTGCCACCCACCTTCGCCAGTGGCGTGTCGAGGATCACATCACCCTTGGTGACCATCGGCACCAGTTCGACGCGCAGGCCCGGGTGGCTGGTGATTAAACGCTGCTGTACGTACTCCGCCTGCCATAAGGCCAGCGGACTTTGCCTGGTGGCAATTCTTAAAATTTTGTCTAACATGCTTGATACCGTTTTGATCGTTCACTGTGATTATCTTATCATTGGACTGGGAAGGCTGTCAGTTAAACGGCGGCACACGGACGTATTGCAGTGAGTTGAACTCAAAATGTGCTAAACTATTTAAATAGCGCAACTTTTCTTTACGGTCAATCTGCTAGGTGTTAGATTGATCGCGTTTCCAGCAAAAATCTGCACGACTATTTTAAAAGCAAGCAGCAGACTTCGGAAACCGAACTTTATATATACCCTTTTCAGTCCATAAGGGTGTAAGCACTGGGATAATCAGGCGAGACGTCTTGTACCTCTACATTGAGACACTGAAACAGAGACTGGATGCTATTAACCAGCTGCGCGTTGACCGCGCACTGGCTGCTATGGGACCTGCATTCCAACAGGTTTACAGTCTGCTGCCGACCTTATTACATTGCCATCATCCGCTAATGCCGGGTTATCTTGAAGGTAACGTTCCACATGGCATCAGCTTCTACACGCCTGATGAAAGCCAGATTAGCTATCTTAATGATTTGAAAGATAAATCCAGATACCTTGCTGCCATTCCCACCTCGGGTGAAATGCCGATTACCGGCGTTTACTCCATGGGCAGCACCTCATCTATTGGCCAAAATTACACCTCTGACCTTGATATCTGGGTCTGCCATCAGTCGTGGCTGGACAATGACGAGCGCCTCAGCCTGCAGAAAAAATGCACCCTGCTGCAGAAGTGGTGCGCCTCTATGGGCGTGGAAGCCAGCTTCTTCCTGATTGATGAAAACCGCTTCCGTCATAATGAGAGCGGTAGCCTTGGCGGCGAAGACTGCGGTTCAACCCAGCACATTCTGCTGCTTGATGAGTTCTATCGCACCGCCGTGCGCATGGCGGGCAAACGTATTCTGTGGAATATGGTGCCGCGTGAAGAGGAAGAGCATTACGACGACTATGTGATGTCGCTGTATCAGCAGGGTGTCCTGATGCCCAACGAGTGGCTCGACCTTGGTGGGCTCGGCACGCTGTCGGCGGAAGAGTATTTCGGTGCCAGCCTGTGGCAGCTGTATAAAAGTATCGACTCGCCGTACAAAGCGGTGCTGAAAACCCTGCTGCTGGAAGCCTATTCGTGGGAATATCCGGTCACCCGCCTGCTAGCAATGGATATCAAACAGCGCTTGCACGACGGAGAAATCGTCTGTTACGGGCTGGATCCTTACTGCATGATGCTGGAGCGGGTAACGCATTATCTAACCAGCATCGACGACCACGCGCGCCTTGACCTACTGCGCCGCTGCTTCTATCTGAAAGTGTACGAGAAGCTCTCCCTCGCGACAGAGGATGCCGGCTGGCGCCGCGAGATCCTCAGTCAGCAGGTAAAAGAGTGGGGCTGGGACAGCGAATGTCTGGCGATGCTCGACAGCCGAGCCAACTGGAAAATCAGCCAGGTACGCGAAGCGCACAACGAGCTGCTGGACGCTATGATGCAGAGCTATCGCAACCTGATCCGCTTTGCGCGGCGCAACAATTTAAGCGTGAGTGCCAGCCCGCAGGATATTGGAGTACTGACGCGTAAACTGTATGCTGCGTTCGAAGCGCTGCCGGGGAAAGTCACGCTGCTGAACCCGCAGATCTCCCCAGACCTCTCTGAGCAGCACCTGACCTTTATTCACGTGCCTAATGGTCACGCCAACCGTGCGGGCTGGTATCTGTACAACCAGTCGCCGGATATGAGCTCGATCATCAGCCATCAGCCGCTGGAATATAACCGCTATCTCAACAAGCTGGTGGCGTGGGCATGGTTCAACGGATTGCTGACCAGCAAAACAAGACTGCATATTAAAGGCGATGAGATTTGCAATCTAGCGCGTCTGCAGGAGCTGGTGGCCGATGTGTCGCACCATTTCCCGCCGCATCTGCCTTCTCCGACGCCTAAAGCGCTCTACACCCCATGCGAAATTCGCCATCTAGCCATTATCGTCAACCTCGAATATGATCCGACGGTCGCGTTCCGCAATCAGGTGGTTCACTTTGATTTCCGCAAGCTGGACGTATTCAGCTTCGGGCAGCAGCAGCAGTGCCTCATTGGCAGCATCGATCTGCTGTATCGTAACTCGTGGAATGAAGTGCGCACCCTACATTTCAACGGCGATCAGTCGGTGATCGATGCGCTGAAAACCATCCTCGGCAAAATGCATCAGGACGCCTCACCGCCGGATAATGTTGAGGTGTTCTGCTACAGCCAGCATCTGCGCGGACTGATCCGTACCCGCGTGCAGCAGCTGGTGTCCGAGTGCGTTGAGCTGCGTCTCTCCAGTACCCGCCATGAGCCGGGCCGTTTTAAAGCGCTGCGTGTGGCGGGTCAGACGTGGGGGCTGTTCTTTGAGCGTCTCAGCGTGTCGGTGCATAAGCTGGAAAATGCGGTAGAGTTCTACGGTGCTATCTCCAACAACAAGCTGCACGGCCTGTCGCTGAAGGTGGAAACTGACCAGGCGCGCTTGCCGGCTGTGGTGAACGGCTACGCCAGCGAAGGCATTATCCAATTCTTCTTTGAAGACACTCGCGACGATCGCGGCTTCAATATCTATATCCTTAATGAAACTAACCGCGTTGAGATTTATCACCATTGCGAAGGCAGTAAAGAAGAGTTGGTGCGCGACGTCAGCCGCTTCTACTCCTCTTCACACGACCGCTTCACCTATGGTTCCAGCTTTATCAACTTCAATCTGCCGCAGTTCTACCAGATTGTGCCGCTTGATGATCGCTTCCAAGTCATCCCGTTTTGCAGCCAGACTCTGACGCAGCTGTGCGCCACGCTACCGGAAAGCGGCTCCAGCGAAGATTACGCCCAGCGCTATCAGATACATTAACAGAGTCGCGGTGGCTTCTGCTGCGTTATTCGCTTTTCCTGTTGCTTTTCGAACTTCACCTGCGATGATAGACAGCAATAGGTATCTTTCACGAGCAAAAAAGAATGAAGAAAACGATTTGCCAGCTGGCACTGTTACTGACTGTAGTCAGTCTGGCGGGATGCGGGCTTAAAGGGCCACTCTATTTCCCAAAGGATGAACAGCCGAAGTCACAGGTGACCCAACCCACCCAAACGACGCTATCAACAACTCCATCCACCGATGCCGGGCAAACGCCTGCGAGCGGCGTGACGAGTGTGCAACCAGCTCAGTAACCCATGACGCACCCGGCGGAGCAGAAAATGCAGTTCTCAAAAATGCACGGCCTTGGCAACGACTTTATGGTTGTGGATGCCGTCACGCAAAACGTCTATTTCTCTCCAGAGCTGATCCGCAGCCTAGCCGATCGTCATCTGGGGATCGGCTTTAATCAGTTGCTGATCGTCGAACCGCCCTACGATCCCGATCTCGATTTTCACTACCGTATCTTCAACGCCGACGGCAGCGAAGTGGCGCAGTGCGGCAACGGCGCGCGCTGTTTTGCCCGCTTTGTACGCCTGAAAGGGCTGACCAACAAAAGCGATATTCGCGTCAGTACGCAAAATGGCCGCATGGTGCTGAGCGTCAACCAAGATGAACTGGTGTGCGTGAATATGGGCGAGCCAAATTTTGAGCCGCAGCAGGTGCCGTTCCGCGCTAACAAAGCCGAATCTATCTACCTGATGCGCGCCGCCGAGCAGACCATCATGTGCGGCGTGGTGTCGATGGGCAATCCTCACTGCGTGCTGCAGGTTGAAAGCATTCAGACCGCCACAGTCGACGCTCTCGGACCAGTGCTGGAAAGCCACGAGCGCTTCCCGGAGCGCGTCAACGTCGGCTTTATGGAAGTGGGCAGCCGCGAACACATTCGCCTGCGCGTCTATGAACGCGGTGCGGGGGAAACCCAGGCCTGCGGCAGCGGAGCCTGTGCAGCGGTGGCAGTGGGAATTCAGCAGGCGCTGCTGAGCGATAAAGTGCGGGTCGACCTGCCTGGCGGCACGTTGAACATCGCCTGGAAAGGTCCGGGACATCCGCTGTATATGACCGGGCCAGCCACTCACGTTTACGACGGGTTTATTTATCTATGAAATATGTCGGGGATCCACAGCAGGAAACCAGCAAACTTCTACTGGACGATCGCGCTGTCAGCGATTTTCTGCTGCAAAATCCAGACTTCTTTATCCGCAATGCGCGCCAAGTTGAACAGATGCTGGTACCGCACCCCGTGCGCGGCACCGTGTCGCTGGTCGAGTGGCAGCTGGCGCGCCAGCGCAACCATATCCAGCAGCTGGAAGAAGAGATTACGTTGCTGATGGAGCAGGCGAGTGCCAACCAGCAGCTGTTCGATCGGCTGTTTGCGCTACAGGCGCAGCTGGCTTCGGCCCCGAGCCTGCCCGAAATGCTGAATCGCCTGCACCGCTGGGCGCGTGAATTCGGGCTGGCCGGGGCAAATATCCACCTGTTCAGCGATAAATGGAATATCGGTGCGCCCTCCGATTTTACCCAGCTGGCGTTGCCGCGTCAGGCTTTCGAATCCGTGCGCATTCAGCGTCTCGGTAAGCAGAATCATTATCTTGGCAGCCTCAACGGCCCAGAACTGCTGCTGCTTTTGCCGCAGGCGAAAGCCATCGGCTCGGTGGCGATGTCGCTGCTGGGCGAAGAAGCCGATCTTGGCGTGCTGATCTTCAGCAGCCGCGACAGCCAGCACTATCAGTCCGGGATGGGTACCGTCCTGCTGCAGCACTTGGCGCTGATGCTGCCGCAGCTGCTGTCGCGCTGGGTTGAGCGCGCGTGAGCAGCGAATCTCCTCTGCAACCTGCCGTAGAGGGCTTCCTGTGTTACCTGAAGGTTGAGCGTCAGCTCAGCCCACTGACCCAGATCAACTACCAGCGCCAGCTGACGGCAGTTATCGCCCTGCTGGACGAACTCAAAGTCAGCGACTGGCTGCGCCTCGATGCCGCGCTGGTACGTTCGCTGGCTGCACGCAGCAGCCGCAGCGGCCTGAAACTTGCCAGCTTGGCGCTGCGCCTCTCTGCGCTGCGCAGTTTTCTCGATTGGCTGATTAGCCAGGGCGTGATTAAAGCGAATCCGGCGAAAGGCGTGGCGACGCCGCGTGCGACGCGCCACCTGCCAAAAAATATTGATGTCGATAAAGTGAATCGCCTGTTGGAGATTGACCTTAACGATCCGCTGGCGGTACGTGACCGTGCGATGCTGGAAGTAATGTACGGCGCAGGGCTGCGCTTGTCTGAACTGGTTGGTATCGATCTCGGTCATCTCGACCTCGCGACGGGTGAAGTCTGGGTGAAGGGTAAAGGCAGCAAAGAGCGCCGCCTGCCTATTGGCCGCACGGCGGTGCTGTGGCTTGAATACTGGCTGGCGCTGCGCGAGCTGTTTGCACCCGAAGATTACGCGCTGTTTTTGGCGAAGCAGGGTCGGCGTATCTCGGCGCGCAACGTACAGAAGCGCTTTGCCGAATGGGGCGTGAAGCAGGGGCTGTCTGGCCACGTTCATCCGCACAAACTGCGCCACTCTTTTGCCACGCATATGCTGGAATCCAGCGGCGATTTGCGCGCGGTGCAAGAGCTGCTCGGTCACGCCAACCTGACCACCACTCAGATCTATACTCATTTCGACTTTCAACACCTAGCGTCGGTTTACGATGCTGCTCATCCCCGTGCGAAACGAGGAAAATCCTGATGCACTTTTACCGACCACTGCGCCCGATTGCGGCGATGACCTTCGACCTCGACGACACTCTGTATGACAACTCCCCGGTTATCCGTCGTACCACTAAAGAGTCCCACGCTGCGCTGCAGGCGCATCATCCTTTACTGAAGGATTACAGCGTTGAACAGTATCAGCAGGTGCGCGATCGCCTGCTGGCCGCCGAGCCGGAAATCTATCATGACGTCAGCGAATGGCGCCGCCGTGCGGTTGAGCAGGCGATGCTGGATGTCGGCATTGTTGCCACCCAAGCCGCCAACGGCTCGCACGAGGTGATGGACGTGTTCGCCCACTGGCGCAGCCAGATCGAAATTCCTGAAGAGACGCACCAGACGCTAACCGCGCTGGCCAAACACATTCCGCTGGTGGCGATCACAAACGGTAACGCTGAACCGCATCTGTGCGGGCTGGATCACTACTTCCAGTTTGTGCTGCGTGCCGGTCCAGACGGGCGCGCGAAACCGTATCAGGATATGTATCAAACGACTGCTGAAAAGCTGAATCTGCGCCCCGAGCAGATCCTGCATATCGGTGACGATCTCACCACCGACGTTGCCGGTGCAGTTCGCTGCGGGATGCAGGCGTGCTGGATTAACCTGCGTGAAGGGAATCTGATGCATATCGACGATACCCGCCTGCTTCCCACGCTGGAAATTTCGCAGTTGGCTTCTTTAACTGCGCTTGTATAATAAGCTGGTTAAATATCTAGGGGGTGGCCTGACGCCGCCCCCGATCTTCGACGGTGCTTATGGACGTTTCTGACCTGCTCGACAGCTTGAATGACAAACAACGCGAAGCCGTAGCCGCCCCGCGCAGCAACCTGCTGGTGCTGGCCGGTGCTGGCAGTGGTAAAACCTGCGTGCTGGTACATCGCATTGCCTGGCTGATGGCGGTTGAAAACTATTCTCCGTATTCGATCATGGCGGTGACCTTCACCAATAAAGCGGCAGCGGAGATGCGCCACCGCATCGAACAGCTGATCGGCACCAGTCAGGGCGGCATGTGGATCGGGACCTTCCACGGCCTAGCGCACCGCCTGCTACGTGCGCACCACCTCGATGCTAACCTGCCGCAGGATTTCCAGATCCTCGACAGTGAAGACCAGCTGCGCCTGCTTAAGCGCCTCATCAATGCGATGAACCTTGATGAGAAGCAGTGGCCCGCCCGTCAGGGGATGTGGTACATCAACGGCAAAAAAGATGAAGGGCTGCGGCCGAAACATATCGAAAGCTACGGCAACCTGATTGAGCAGATTTCGCTGAAGATCTACCAGACCTATCAGGAAGCCTGCGATCGCGCCGGGCTGGTAGACTTCGCCGAGTTGTTGCTGCGCTCACACGAGCTGTGGCTGAACAAGCCGCATATTCTTAATCACTACCGCAAGCGCTTTATCAATATTCTGGTGGACGAGTTCCAAGATACCAACAACATCCAGTACGCTTGGATCCGCATGCTGGCGGGCGATAGCGGCAAAGTGATTATCGTCGGCGATGATGACCAGTCAATCTACGGCTGGCGCGGGGCGCAGGTAGAAAATATCCAGCGTTTCCTCAATGATTTTCCCGGCGCAGAAACTATCCGTCTTGAGCAGAACTACCGCTCGACCAACAACATTCTGAAAGCCGCCAATACCCTGATCGCCAACAACAACGGGCGCTTAGGTAAAGAGCTGTGGACCAAAGACAGCGACGGTGAGCCTATCGCTATCTACTGCGCGTTTAACGAGCTGGACGAAGCGCGCTTTGTGGTGAACCGAATTAAGGTGTGGACGGAGAACGGCGGTGCACTGAACGACTGTGCCATTCTCTACCGCAGTAACGCCCAGTCGCGCGTGCTGGAAGAGGCGCTGCTGCAAACCAGCCTACCTTACCGGATCTACGGCGGGATGCGCTTCTTCGAACGCCAAGAGATCAAAGACGTGCTGGCCTATCTGCGCCTGATCTCTAACCGCAACGATGACGCGGCGTTCGAACGCGTGGTGAATACGCCAACGCGCGGTATTGGTGACCGCACGCTGGATGTGGTACGCCAGACTTCACGCGAGAGCCAGCTCACGCTGTGGCAGGCTACGCGCGCACTCTTGCAGGAGAAAGCGCTGGCTGGGCGTGCCGCCTCTGCTCTTCAGCGCTTTACCGAATTGGTTGATTCGCTGGCGCAGGAAACGGTTGAGATGCCGTTGTACGTACAGACTGACCGGGTAATCAAAGACTCTGGCCTGTGGATCATGTACGAGCAGGAAAAAGGTGAGAAAGGCCAAGCGCGTATTGAGAACCTTGAGGAGCTGGTGAACGCCACGCGCCAGTATGCCTATCAGGATGAAGATGAAAACCTGATGCCGCTTCAGGCATTTCTGTCCCATGCCGCGCTGGAAGCCGGTGAAGGCCAGGCCGACAAATGGCAGGATGCGGTGCAGCTGATGACCCTACACTCGGCCAAAGGGCTGGAGTTTATGCAGGTGTTTATTGTCGGCATGGAAGAGGGGATGTTCCCGAGCCAGATGTCGCTAGATGAGGGCGGGCGGCTGGAGGAAGAGCGTCGTCTGGCCTACGTTGGCGTGACGCGTGCTATGCAAAAGCTGACCCTGACCTATGCGGAAACCCGACGTCTGTATGGCAAAGAGGTGTATCACCGTCCGTCGCGCTTTATCGGCGAACTGCCGGAAGAGTGCATCGAGGAAGTTCGCCTGCGCGCCAGCGTTACCCGCCCGGTGAATCATCAGCGCATGGGCACGCCGGTGACGCAAAATGACAGCGGCTTTGCCCTTGGTCAGCGCGTGCGCCACGCCAAGTTTGGTGAAGGGACAATCGTCAATCTGGAAGGTAGCGACGAACACAGTCGTCTGCAGGTTGCCTTCCAGGGGCAGGGCATTAAGTGGCTGGTTGCTGCCTACGCGAAACTGGAAATAATAGTCTGATACTTTACAGGCGCGTGGCCTGCTTGATGGTTAGGAGATTGAATCGCCTCTTCTGAGAGCGCCCAACCATGAACGGTAGCACGCCTGCTGCGTGAGCTCGGCTGCTACGCAGCCGAAGTCCTTTCCACCCTCATCGCCGTATTTTATACTGGCTTTCATGTACATACTTTGCCCTGCAAAGCTCCTGTTCCAGCACGATGAGGGTTGGAAACGCTTTCTTGAGAAGAATGGACATCAGCTTAGCGACTGGACCAAACTCTCTGTCGAACGCATGCTTGCCTGCGGTACCTGCGCCATGGGTGTGCGACGCTATTGCTGCAGCTTGCCTGACTGCACCCATTCGCGCTTCCTCTGTCAGGGTTGCAAGTCCAAAGCGTGCAGCAGCTGTGGCCTCAAAAGCATCGAGCAGTGGATTGCCGAACAGCAGCATATCCTCCCCGACTGCAACTGGCAGCACATCACCTTTACCATGCCACACCTGCTCTGACCCTTCTTCAGGGACAACTGACCGTTGCTCAACGACCTGTTTCGTTGTGCCACCCGCGCCCTTCATCAGCACAGCGAATCCCGGCTTCTCCAGCTTTTTCCGCGACGTGGATTTAACCCTATAAATCCAGACACCAGATCACTCTTAAGTTAACGACTCGCGCCGGCGACGATACTCACGTGGTGAGCGGTATCCCAGTGCACTGTGGGGATGCTTATCATTATAATGCTCGAAGGCAACGGCAAGGTTCATCAGAGCCACCTCACGGTTTGGCTTCGGCAT
>OFEL01000098.1_pt1 | contig 13944 bp, 11 predicted proteins | sample 1521181 | NCBI WGS metagenome assembly OFEL01 (sample SAMN05335686, study PRJEB24111) | insect metagenome | biome: ENVO:00009004; isolation source: gut from larvae fed green olives | host: Bactrocera oleae | place: Israel | collected 2011-11
CCTCCCGCCTGCGGCACTATGGCGGTGGCACGGTGGTCCACCACTACCTCGATCACCGCACGGGGAAGCATAAACGCCAGACGCTGAGCCAGGAAAAGATGATCGGGCGCTATATCAGCCACGTTCCGGCATGGCATTTTAAGATGGTGCGCTACTCCGGCTTTCTAGCCAACCGCAAACAGGGATCGCTGTTGCCTCTAGTGTATGAAGCCCTGAAGATGACGCTGCGGAAAAAGCCGGAGAAGCCGGGGTTTGCGGTGCTGATGAAGGGCTTCCTGGGTACCGATCCGTACCAGTGTATCCTGTGCGGTGACCAACTGCGTTTTGCCGGCGCTCAGGCAGGAACGCAAGCGATGGCATTACTGTCGGAAAGGCTGCGTGGAATGGAGAAAAAGCGATGGCTGCGGATGCCTGAGCTGGATCAGTGTGCCTGAAAAATAGCTTTCCGGTTAAAAACACGACAAAAACTGCATTTTCATACTTAAACCTACACACGACCGCCGCATCAAAGGGATAGTTCGTTCTGACGTTCATGGTTGGGCGTTCTCATAAGAGGCAATTCAATCTCCTAACCATGAACTGATTGAGATCCTCTGGGGTTTTGAGATTTTTGGTCAGTTCATTAGCCAAAGCCTATAACTGTTTTTCGTGGTAGAGTCTTGGGGGAGCGCTGTGATGAGCGTGAGATCTATCGCAACGGCTACCGTGACCGTGCCCCTCAGTACAAAACTCGGCTCGGCACGCCCGATCTGCGTATCCCCAAGCTGCGTGAAGGCTTGTATTTCCCGTCCTTCCTCGAGGCCCGCAGACTGTTCGACTGTGGTGGGCATCTTCCCCAACGAAGAGAGCATTATGCGGCTTCTGGGTACGGTCCTGACGGAGCAGAACGAAGAATAGCTGCTGCAGAACCGCTACCTGCCTCAGCACACCATGGCGGAGATAGACCAGACTGCTGAAGACGACGTAATCGACGCGTTGCCAGTCAGCGCATAACGGGCTCATTACCGGACCAGAAGGCTGTAAGTAAATTTACACCACCTTGACAGACTTGTAGTGGTCAACTAATACTGGCCACAGCATTAGACTGTAAGTAGTCTAGCCGCTCAGATTCGTTGGGCGTCAGACTGCTGTTATACCAGTGGGGCCTGATAGCGCTGTAATATCCCGTTATATAGCGGATTATCGCGCCCTGGGCTTCGCTGAAGCCTGCCAGTACCTGTAGCTGCTGCGATGGACGTCAAAAGTCTGGCACAACGCAGCGATCGGATACCTCGCTCTTAGCCTGTCGACTACCGTGAACCGTTGAGTGCGTCCGACATTAAGAGCGCCGTAGCCTTTTTTAGGATTTCGTTTTCCATTTCAAGGCGTTGTATTTTCTTCCTCGCCTCACGCAGCTCGAGCTGTTCTGGCGTCAGAGGAAGCCCGGCGGGCGTTTTCCCCTGGCGCTCAAGTCGCAGCTTATTCACCCAACGGGTGATAGCCGAATGGCTTACGTTAACTGCCTCTGCGGCCTTAACGTAGGTATAGCCGTGGTCGACAACTAACTTCGCCGCTTCGAGCTTAAATTCTGGCGTGAAATGTTTAGCCATTGGGTCACCTGTGGTGTTGGGAAGGTGAGAATATCACCTTCCGATCAGGTAGCCAGTATCAGTGTGCCACTACAAGCTCGGTGGCTGCTTGAACGACCACCTCTAAAAAGGCATTTACACAAAATCATGTACAGGGTCTCAGAAATAAAACGGGGCGCAGCAGTGATACCGCGCCCCGTAGGTGTCAGGCATGCCTGACCCTTCTATTTTGTGGGATTACTTCTTAATATTCGACGTGAAATCGCGCTGATCGTAGCCAGTATACAACTGGCGTGGACGGGCAATTTTCACGCCGTCATCATGCATCTCTTTCCAGTGTGCAATCCAGCCCACGGTACGCGCCATCGCGAAGATCACGGTAAACATGGAAGACGGAATGCCCATCGCTTTCAGAATGATGCCTGAATAGAAATCGACGTTTGGATAGAGTTTACGTTCGATGAAGTACGGGTCGTTCAGCGCAATGTGTTCCAGCTCCATTGCCACTTCCAACAGGTCATCTTTCATACCCAACTCATTCAGCACTTCGTGGCAGGTTTCACGCATTACGGTGGCGCGCGGATCGTAGTTCTTATATACGCGGTGACCGAAGCCCATCAGACGGAACGCATCGTTCTTATCTTTGGCGCGGCGCAGGAACTCAGGAATGTGTTCAACGGTGCTGATCTCTTCCAGCATTCGCAGACAGGCTTCATTGGCACCGCCGTGTGCTGGCCCCCACAGGGAAGCGATCCCTGCCGCGATACAGGCAAACGGGTTAGCACCGGAAGAGCCTGCGGTACGCACGGTAGAAGTTGAAGCATTCTGCTCATGGTCAGCGTGCAGGATCAGAATACGATCCATCGCACGTTCCAGCACCGGGTTCACCACGTAATCTTCGCACGGCGTGGAGAACATCATGTTGAGGAAGTTACCGGCGTAGGAGAGATCGTTGCGCGGATAAACAAACGGCTGACCAATGGAATATTTGTAGCACATCGCGGCCATGGTCGGCATTTTTGACAGCAGGCGGAAAGCGGCGATTTCACGATGGCGCTCAATGTTGACGTCCATCGCATCATGGTAAAATGCTGCTAGCGCACCGGTTACACCGCACATCACGGCCATTGGGTGTGAATCGCGACGGAAACCACGGAACAGATGGTGGATCTGCTCGTGCAGCATAGTGTGCCGCGTCACCGTGGTCTTAAATTCTTCGAACTGCTCTGCGCTTGGGGCTTCGCCGTTCAACAGGATGTAGCACACTTCTAGGTAGTTGGAGTGCAGAGCCAGCTGATCAATCGGGAAGCCACGGTGCAGCAGAATGCCTTCATCGCCGTCGATATAGGTGATTTTAGATTCGCAAGACGCAGTAGAGGTAAAGCCAGGGTCAAAAGTGAAGTAACCTTCTGAGCCGAGAGTACGGACATCAATTTCTTCCTGACCCAATGTGCCTTTTAGCACATTAAGTTTAATAGGAGCTTCGCCATCGAGGGTTAGCGTTGCTTTTTTATCAGCCATTTTACAGTCTCCTTAGCGCCTTATATAGGGATCGTAATCAACAGAACGCGGCATTTCCCCAGCCTCTTGCCTAGCGCATAAGGTAATCAACTCTGTGGCATCTTTTTACGTGCAGGGTACAGAGTGACGGGCGCGTGCTGACCGGAGTGGCGCAATTCTGATGTGTAACATGGTCGTTCATCGGTGCGGTATGACTATACCAAAAAGTGATAACCAATCCTGATAGTCTATTCAATGTTACATAACTTGTGCTTAGGGGAAAGTGTATCCCCATAACTTTTGTGCATAATACGAACTTTATATCTGTCCACTTGTAATAATAATATTTAACCAATGTTAAATATAATGATTAAAATTGTATTAATTGTGAGGCTGATCACTGTTCCGCCGAAATGTTTCCAAAGTGTTTGTAGGGGAATTGTAATGAGAATGTGATCCACCTATACTGCCGCTAGGTCTCCGGAAATACCCTGCAATAGGAGCCACTCAGCGTTTCATGCGCGTCGTTTTTGACACTGGGCGTTCGTTGTAGTTTTGGTGCCTAGCGCGAATGCTTGCCTTATTAACGCTGTTTGGCCCGCCTTCAGGACCGGAGGAAGCAAAATAAGAAAGGCTGTGTGGGAAAAACCGTGAAAAAACAAAGACCTGTCAACTTGGATCTCACTACGATCCGGTTTCCCTTAACTGCAATTGCGTCCATTCTCCACCGCTTGTCCGGTGTGATCACCTTCGTGGCGATCGGGATTCTGCTTTGGTTACTAGGTCTGTCGCTCTCTTCACCTGAAGGCTTCCTGCAGGCATCTGCCGTTATGGACAGCTTTATCGTTAAATTCATTATGTGGGGCATCTTAACCGCTCTGGCGTACCATATCGCCGGCGGCATTCGCCATATGATGATGGACTTTGGCTTTTTGGGTGAAACCTTGCAAACGGGTAAGCTCTCCGCGCAAATTGCATTCGGTATCACTGTCGTGCTTTCAATCCTAGCTGGAGTCCTCGTATGGTAAGCAACGCTTCTGCACTGGGTCGCAACGGCATTCATGACTGGTTGCTGCTGCGTGCTGCCGCCATGGTTATGACCCTTTATGTGCTGTATATCCTCGGTTTTATTGTGATATCTGGGACCTTGACCTATGACATCTGGCGCGGATTTTTTGCATCCTCCTTTACTGAAGTATTCACCCTTCTGACGCTGTTCTCCATTTTAGTGCACGGCTGGATTGGCATGTGGCAGGTATTGACCGACTACATTAAATCACTGGCGATGCGTATGCTGCTGCAGCTGGTGATTGTGGTTGCGCTGTTGGTATATGCGATTTATGGAACTATAGTTGTGTGGGGTGCGTAATGAAGTTGCCAGTAAGAGAATTTGATGCCGTTGTTATCGGCGCAGGCGGCGCAGGTATGCGCGCCGCGTTGCAAATTTCCCAATCGGGCCAGAGCTGTGCCCTGTTGTCTAAAGTTTTCCCAACCCGTTCCCATACCGTGTCTGCGCAAGGTGGTATCACCGTTGCCCTAGGTAATACCCATGATGACAACTGGGAATGGCACATGTACGACACGGTGAAAGGTTCCGACTATATCGGCGACCAAGATGCGATTGAGTATATGTGTAAAACCGGCCCGGAAGCGATCCTAGAGCTGGAGCATATGGGGCTGCCATTCTCTCGTCTGGATGATGGCCGTATCTACCAGCGTCCATTCGGCGGCCAGTCTAAAGACTTTGGCGGCGAACAGGCGGCACGTACTGCCGCTGCCGCTGACCGTACCGGTCATGCCCTGCTGCACACGCTTTATCAGCAGAACCTGAAAAACAAAACCACTATCTTCTCTGAGTGGTATGCGCTGGACTTGGTGAAAAACACCGATGGCGCTATCGTCGGCTGCACCGCACTGAATATTGAAGATGGTGAAGTGGTGTACTTCAAAGCGCGCGCTACCGTACTGGCAACGGGCGGAGCTGGGCGCATTTATCAGTCGACAACTAACGCACATATCAATACCGGTGACGGTGTGGGTATGGCGATGCGTGCCGGTGTGCCGGTGCAGGACATGGAAATGTGGCAGTTCCACCCAACCGGTATTGCCGGGGCGGGCGTGCTGGTCACCGAAGGCTGCCGTGGTGAAGGCGGGTATCTACTGAACAAACACGGTGAGCGTTTCATGGAGCGCTATGCGCCAAATGCCAAAGATCTCGCCGGTCGTGATGTGGTAGCACGTTCCATCATGATTGAAATTCGTGAAGGCCGCGGCTGCGATGGTCCTTGGGGTCCACACGCTAAGCTGAAGCTGGACCACCTAGGTAAAGATGTCTTGGAAGCGCGTTTGCCTGGTATCCTAGAGCTGTCACGTACCTTCGCTCACGTCGATCCGGTGAAAGAGCCCATTCCGGTTATCCCAACGTGCCACTACATGATGGGCGGAATTCCAACCCACGTAAGCGGTCAAGCACTGACGGTGAATGAAAAGGGCGAAGATATGCTGATCTTTGGCCTGTTCGCCGTGGGTGAAATTGCCTGCGTTTCCGTTCATGGGGCTAATCGCCTAGGTGGTAACTCACTGCTGGATTTGGTGGTCTTTGGTCGTGCAACCGGAGTCCATCTGCAGGAGTCGATTGCCGAACAGGGCGAACTGCGTGAGGCCACCGAAGAAGAGGTCGAAGCCTCTCTGGCTCGTCTGAACCGTTGGAATAACAATGTGACCGGTGAAGACCCGGCAGAACTGCGCAAAGCCTTGCAGTCCTGCATGCAGCATAACTTCTCGGTGTTCCGCGAAGGTGATGCCATGGCAAAAGGTCTGGCAGAACTGGAAGTGTTGCGTGAGCGCCTGAAGAATGCCCGTCTGGATGACCGCTCTCCTGACTTCAACACCCAGCGTGTTGAGTGCTTAGAGTTGGATAACCTGATGGAAACGGCCTACGCCACCGCAGTATCAGCTAACTACCGTACCGAAAGCCGTGGGGCACACAGCCGCTTCGACTATCCTGAACGTGACGATGCAAACTGGTTATGCCACAGCCTGTATCTGCCGCAAAGTGAAAGCATGACGCGCCGTGAGGTGAACATGCAGCCGAAACTGCGTGCGGCCTTCCCACCGAAAGCCCGTACGTACTAGTTTGCAGGGATAACCATGAGACTCGAATTTTCCATCTATCGCTATAACCCGGAAGTCGACGATGCTCCGCGTATGCAGGAATATACGTTGGAGTCAGAGGACGGTCACGACATGATGATGCTAGACGCGCTGATGCGTCTGAAAGAGAAAGACCCGACGTTAGCGTTCCGCCGCTCCTGCCGTGAAGGGGTGTGTGGTTCCGACGGTATTAACATGAACGGTAAAAATGGTCTTGCCTGTATTACCCCTATCTCTGCGCTGGGTAATGGTAAACAGAAGATTGTCATCCGCCCGCTGCCCGGTTTACCGGTAATCCGTGATTTGGTGGTAGACATGGGGCAATTCTATACTCAATATAAGAGAATTAAGCCTTACCTGTTGAATAATGCGAATAATCCACCAGCAAAGGAGCATCTGCAGGAGCCAGAACAGCGTGAAAAGCTTGATGGCCTGTACGAATGTATTCTTTGTGCCTGCTGTTCCACCTCATGCCCGTCATTCTGGTGGAATCCAGACAAATTTATTGGTCCGGCAGGCCTGCTGGCCGCTTACCGTTTCCTGATTGACAGTCGCGACACTGAAACCGATGCGCGCCTTGACAATCTGAATGGTGCCTTCAGCGTTTTCCGCTGTCACAGCATTATGAACTGTATAAGCGTATGTCCAAAAGGGCTAAACCCAACGCGTGCGATCGGCCATATTAAGTCGATGCTGCTGCAGCGGGGCGCGTAGTTCTAAACACTGGGAGCCTCAGGTTCCCAGCGTTTTACTAGGCGATCTTTTAAGGTGTTTTCGGTACTGCAATCATGCCGGAAACCCTTTGTAAAGGTTCCCTTACGGGCCTTTCGCTCGTATCGAAGATATCGTACCACGGTAAGCCGTTAACGCGGCGGGGACTTGCAAAGGTTCCACTAATACAACCACGGCGAAAAAAAGCACACATATCCTTAAGGGATCACAATGCATAACAGCGCGATGAAACCTTGGCTGAACTCCACTTGGCTGGCTGGCGCGAACCAGTCCTACATAGAGCAGCTCTATGAGGACTTTTTAACCGATCCTGACTCTGTCGATGATGCTTGGAAGACTCTTTTCCAGCGACTTCTTGGCACTGGAGTTAGACCTGAGCAATTTCACTCCACCACTCGCGAATATTTCCGCCGTCTGGCGAAAGATGCTTCGCGCTATACGGCCTCTGTTAGCGATCCTGAAATCAATGCCAAACAGGTTAAGGTACTCCAGCTAATCAACGCGTTCCGATTCCGCGGTCATCAGCAGGCAAACCTCGATCCGCTTGGCCTGTGGAGACAGGAAGCTGTTCCGGATCTCGATCCAGCCTATCACGGTCTGAACGATGCTGATTTCCAGGAAAGTTTCAACGTCGGGTCTTTCGCCATTGGCAAAGAGACGCTGAAACTGGCGGACCTGTTTGCTGCACTGAAACAAACCTATTGCGGTTCGATCGGCGCGGAGTACATGCACATCACCAACACGGAAGAAAAGCGCTGGATCCAACAGCGTCTGGAATCCGTAGTAGGGCAGGCATCTTACTCTATTGAAGAGAAAAAATGCTTCCTCAAACAGCTGACCGCAGCAGAAGGTCTGGAGCGTTACCTCGGGGCGAAATTTCCGGGTGCCAAACGCTTCTCACTGGAAGGTGGCGATGCGCTGGTGCCAATGCTCAATGAGATGATCCGCCATGCCGGTAAGAGCGGCACGCGCGAAGTGGTGCTGGGAATGGCGCACCGTGGTCGTCTAAACGTGCTGATCAACGTGCTGGGCAAAAAGCCTCAAGACCTGTTCGACGAATTCTCCGGCAAGCATAAAGAACACCCCGGTACTGGCGACGTGAAGTACCATATGGGGTTCTCTTCTGATGTGGAAACCGAAGGCGGCATGGTTCACCTAGCGCTGGCGTTTAACCCATCGCATCTGGAGATCGTCAGTCCGGTAGTGATGGGATCGGTACGCGCCCGTCTCGACCGTCTGGATAAACCGAGCAGCAACAAAGTATTACCGATTACCATTCACGGCGATGCCGCGGTAATCGGGCAGGGCGTGGTGCAGGAAACTCTGAACATGTCCCAGGCTCGCGGCTATGGAGTGGGTGGTACCGTGCGTATCGTGATCAATAACCAAATTGGTTTCACCACCTCAAATCCGAAAGATGCCCGCTCTACGCAGTACTGTACTGATATTGGTAAAATGGTGTTGGCACCTATCTTCCACGTCAATGGGGACGATCCGGAAGCGGTGGCCTTTGTTACCCGTCTGGCGTTCGATTTCCGTAATACCTTTAAACGCGATGTGTTTATCGATCTGGTCTGCTATCGCCGTCACGGTCACAACGAAGCTGATGAGCCAAGCGCCACGCAGCCGGTGATGTACCAGAAAATCAAGAAGCACCCGACACCGCGTAAAATCTATGCTGACAAGCTGGAAGCTGAAAAAGTCGCCAGCTTGGAAGATACCACAGAAATGGTCAACCTGTACCGTGATGCGCTGGATGCCGGTGAATGCGTTGTGCCGGAATGGCGCCCGATGAGCCTGCACTCCTTTACATGGTCGCCTTACCTCAACCATGACTGGGACGAAGGCTACCCGGAAACCATCGAACTGAAGCGCCTGCAGGAACTGGCTAAGCGCATCAGTATGGTGCCGGAAGTCGTGGAAATGCAGCCGCGCGTTGCCAAAATTTATAATGACCGGGCAGAAATGGCGGCTGGCAACAAAATGTTTGACTGGGGCGCAGCGGAAAACCTCGCTTATGCCACGCTGGTTGATGAAGGCATTCCCTGTCGTCTCTCCGGTGAGGATATGGGGCGTGGAACCTTCTTCCACCGTCATGCCGTGATCCACAATCAGGCTAACGGGTCGACTTACACTCCATTGCAGCACGTTCATAACAGTCAGGGCATCTTCAAAGTATGGGACTCCGTACTGTCGGAAGAAGCCGTGCTGGCATTTGAATATGGTTATGCGACGGCGGAACCGCGCACCCTGACTATTTGGGAAGCGCAGTTCGGTGACTTCGCCAACGGTGCTCAGGTGGTTATCGACCAGTTCATCAGCTCTGGCGAACAGAAATGGGGCCGTATGTGTGGCTTGGTAATGCTGCTGCCGCATGGTTACGAAGGCCAGGGTCCGGAACACTCTTCCGCCCGCCTTGAGCGTTATCTGCAACTTTGCGCCGAGCAGAACATGCAGGTTTGCGTTCCTTCAACACCAGCACAGGTTTACCACATGCTGCGCCGCCAGGCCCTGCGCGGCATGCGCCGTCCGCTGGTGGTGATGTCACCGAAGTCACTGTTACGTCATCCACAGGCAGTATCTTCACTGGAAGAGCTGGCCAATGGTGCGTTCCAGACGGCAATTGGTGAGATCGACGACCTTGATCCTCAGGGCGTGAAACGCGTTGTGCTGTGCTCCGGTAAGGTCTATTACGATCTGCTTCATAAGCGCCGCAAGAAGGAACAAACCAATGTCGCCATCGTGCGTATTGAACAGCCCTATCCGTTTCCGCATAAAGCGGTGCAGGATGTGCTGCAACAGTATTCCCACGTGCATGACTTTGTCTGGTGTCAGGAAGAGCCACTGAACCAAGGGGCCTGGTATTGCAGCCAGCATCATTTCCGCGAAGTCGTGCCGTTTGGGGCTTCATTACGTTATGCCGGTCGTCCTGCATCTGCATCACCGGCAGTAGGCTATATGTCCGTTCACCAGACGCAGCAGCAAGATCTGGTTAATGACGCGCTGAACGTTGAATAATAAGGATAAATAATGAGTAGCGTAGATATCGTTGTTCCTGAGCTGCCTGAATCCGTAGCCGATGCTAGCGTGGCAACTTGGCATAAAAAGCCCGGTGACAGCGTTAAGCGTGATGAAGTGCTGGTAGAAATTGAAACCGATAAAGTGGTGCTGGAAGTTCCTGCGCCTGCGGATGGTGTGCTGGAAGCGATTCTGGAAGAAGAAGGCGCGACCGTGCTTTCTCGCCAAGCGCTGGGTCGCTTGAAAGAAGGTAACAGCGGCGGTAAAGAGACCTCAGCTAAAGCAGAAAGCAATGATTCTACTCCGGCGCAGCGCCAGACTGCTTCGTTGAAAGAAGAGAGCGATGACGCACTGAGTCCGGCAATCCGTCGCCTGATTGCTGAGCACAGCCTCGATGCCGCAGCCATTAAAGGCACGGGTGTAGGTGGCCGTATCACGCGTGAAGATGTGGAAAAACATCTGGCTAAGGCACCTGCTAAAGTGGAAGAACCTAAAGCGGCACCTGCTGCTGCTCCAGCAACTGCACTCGGCAACCGTAGCGAAAAACGCGTTCCGATGACGCGCCTGCGCAAACGCGTCGCTGAACGTTTGCTGGAAGCGAAGAACAGCACTGCCATGCTGACCACCTTCAACGAAGTGAACATGCAGCCAATTATGTCACTGCGTAAGCAGTACGGTGAAGCGTTTGAAAAACGTCATGGTGTGCGTCTGGGCTTTATGTCCTTCTACATCAAAGCGGTGGTTGAAGCGCTGAAGCGTTATCCGGAAGTGAATGCTTCAATTGATGGCGAAGATGTGGTTTACCACAACTACTTTGACGTCAGTATCGCGGTTTCCACACCGCGCGGCTTGGTAACACCAGTGCTGAAAGATGTTGATGCGCTGAGCATGGCGGATATCGAGAAGAAAATTAAAAAGCTGGCGGTGAAAGGGCGTGACGGCAAGCTGACCGTTACTGAACTGACCGGCGGTAATTTCACCATCACCAACGGTGGTGTTTTCGGCTCGCTGATATCTACCCCGATCATTAACCCACCGCAGAGCGCGATCCTTGGCATGCACGCCATTAAAGATCGCCCAATAGCGGTGAATGGTCAGGTAGTGATCCAGCCAATGATGTATCTGGCACTCTCTTACGATCACCGTCTGATCGATGGTCGTGAATCTGTGGGCTATCTGGTCGCGATCAAAGAACTGCTGGAAGATCCACAGCGTCTGCTGCTGGATGTCTAAACCCTTGGGTACGGCCTTGCGCCGTGCTCAACCCTATGTGTAGCCACAATGTGGCTAAGTCTTTTAGACCTGAATGGATAGAACATCATGAACTTACACGAATATCAGGCAAAACAGTTGTTTGCTCGGTATGGCTTACCGGCACCAACCGGTTATGCTTGCACTACGTCGCATGAAGCTGAAGAAGCTGCCTCTAAAATTGGTGCTGGCCCGTGGGTAGTGAAATGTCAGGTTCATGCCGGTGGCCGTGGTAAAGCTGGCGGTGTTAAAGTCGTAAACAGTAAAGAAGACATCCGCGCATTCGCTGAAAACTGGTTGGGCAAACGTCTGGTGACCTACCAGACAGACGCACATGGTCAGCCGGTTAACCAGATTCTGGTTGAATCTGCCACCGACATCGACCAGGAGCTGTACTTGGGCGCAGTAGTAGACCGTGGCACTCGTCGTGTGGTGTTTATGGCTTCTACTGAAGGGGGCGTAGAAATTGAGAAAGTGGCGGAAGAAACCCCGGACCTGATTCATAAAATGGCGTTGGACTCACTGACCGGTCCACAGCCCTATCAGGGCCGCGAGCTGGCGTTCAAACTGGGTCTGACCGGTAAGCAGGTTGGTCAGTTCACCAAGATCTTCATGGGGCTGGCAACGCTGTTCTTGGAACGTGACCTAGCACTGGTTGAGATCAACCCGCTGGTCATCACCAAGCAGGGCAATCTGGTCTGCTTGGACGGTAAACTGACTGCCGACGGCAACGCACTTTTCCGTCAGCCTGAGCTGCGCGAAATGCGTGACCTAGGCCAAGAAGACTCAGGCGAAGCACACGCAGCGCAGTGGGAACTGAACTATGTGGCACTGGAAGGTAACATCGGCTGCATGGTAAACGGAGCTGGTCTGGCAATGGGCACCATGGACATGGTGAAGTTGAGCGGTGGCCAGCCAGCTAACTTCCTTGACGTTGGCGGCGGCGCAACCAAAGAGCGCGTCATCGAAGCATTCAAAATCATCCTGTCTGACGACGCGGTAAAAGCCGTATTCGTTAACATCTTCGGCGGTATCGTACGCTGCGACTTGATTGCTGACGGTATTATTGGCGCGGTCGCTGAAGTGGGCGTGAACGTACCGGTAGTGGTTCGTCTGGAAGGTAACAATGCCAAGTTGGGTGCCAAGAAACTGGCAGACAGCGGCCTGAATATTATTGCAGCAACCAGCCTGAGTGATGCGGCGCAGCGTGTTGTTGCCGCAGCGGAGGGTAAATAATGTCGATTTTGATCGATAAAAATACCAAAGTTATCTGCCAGGGCTTCACCGGCGGGCAGGGTACTTTTCACTCCGAGCAGGCATTAGCTTATGGTACTCAGCTGGTTGGCGGTGTAACCCCAGGCAAAGGCGGCACTGACCACCTCGGACTGCCGGTATTTAACACCGTGCGCGAAGCCGTAGAAGCCACGGGTGCAACTGCCTCTGTGATTTATGTTCCGGCTCCGTTTTGCAAAGATGGTATCCTAGAAGCTATCGATGCAGGCATCAAGTTGATCATTACCATCACTGAAGGTATTCCAACGCTGGATATGCTGACGGTAAAAGTGAAGCTGGATGAAACTGGTGTGCGAATGATCGGTCCAAACTGCCCGGGTGTTATCACTCCAGGCGAGTGCAAAATCGGGATCATGCCGGGTCACATCCACCAAACGGGCCGTATCGGTATCGTTTCCCGTTCTGGTACGCTGACTTATGAAGCCGTTAAGCAGACTACAGACATTGGCTACGGCCAGTCTACCTGCATCGGTATCGGTGGTGACCCCATTCCGGGCTCTAACTTTATCGATATCCTGAAGCTGTTTCAGGACGACCCACAGACTGAAGCGATTGTGATGATCGGTGAGATCGGTGGTAGCGCAGAAGAAGAAGCCGCTGCGTTTATCAAAGAGTACGTTACCAAGCCGATTATTGGTTATATTGCAGGCGTGACCGCGCCTAAAGGTAAGCGTATGGGCCATGCGGGTGCAATCATTTCAGGCGGTAAAGGTACAGCTGACGAGAAGTTTGCTGCACTGGAAGCGGCTGGCGTGAAAACCGTGCGCAGCCTAGCTGAGATCGGCGACGCGGTGAAAGCGGTTCTGCCTGACTCTGTACATGATTCTGTGTAAATGCCTTCTTAGAGGTGGCCGTTCAGGCGGCCACCGAACTCGATAATAAATAAAGCGACTCATTGCCACGCGCCAGTCCCTTAGCGGCATCGTCCATTTTTGCGCCGCTGCCTGTATCGCCAGCCACACGACTTTACGCACTGAGTCATCCGTCGGGAATACCTTACGCTTCCCGGTGGGCGATAAGTTCGAACAGCACGCCCGTTTCCGCGTTGTCTCATTTGACATATCGTCTATCACTATCACACGGTAGCGATCCGGCTTCAGAAGCACCTCGTTCAGCCTCAGCAATGACCGGGCTTTACGCAGCTCCTGCAGCAACTCACCGGCGCTGTAGAACCGGACCCGGTAGCCCTGGCTCACTACACCGTCCACTATCGCTAGTTGATGCTGCGGACCCGTCGTTTGCCCTTTTGTGTCAATACCGATCGAATTCTGACCCCCCCTGCCAAAGTAAAACTGCCCCACTCCCTTTGAATTACTCGAACGTTGTTGCTTTCGTTTTCTTCTGGATTTGACCGCTTTTCAGCTTATCCTTCAGTCGGTAGCTTTGGCCGCTGATTTGGGCAATATGCGCATGGTGAAGCAGCCGATCC
>OFEL01000116.1_pt1 | contig 12756 bp, 13 predicted proteins | sample 1521181 | NCBI WGS metagenome assembly OFEL01 (sample SAMN05335686, study PRJEB24111) | insect metagenome | biome: ENVO:00009004; isolation source: gut from larvae fed green olives | host: Bactrocera oleae | place: Israel | collected 2011-11
TACACCGCGACCCTAAGTTTATTGTGCCCTAATGTCAGTGTAAGACCGTCGCAAAGTCAAATGGTATACTCGTTTGAGATTTCTTTATATATTGTATTTTAATCATTAGAAGTAGGAACTGTTGCCTCAGTTATTTACATTCACAGTGAAATTAATTAGAGCATTTTATAAACTAAACTTACTCAAATTATGAGAAATCATTCTGGTTTTTGGTTCTATACGCTTATATAATTGATTTTATATATTGTAGGTTGTATTTATTACAACTGTATTGAGGAGTGTGAAAACAAAAAAATATTTTAAAAAATATTAAAAATTTTGAAAATGATTCATACAAATATTTGTCAATTGAAAAAATAAGGGTTTTGCCATTTGGCATTTTACTCAAAATTTTATTTTATTTAACTTTTTGTTTTGAATTTTAAAAACATGCTTATGTTTAGAAGTACATTTTTTTATTTATAAATTGTTTTACCTTTGAGATATAAAGTTGAATCAAACTGTGCACAGTGCACTAAATTTTAATAAAATCGGTCCAGTAATTTATGTTAGGAGATTACTCCGAAGAAAACGTCACACGTAATTTTTATTGGTATACTACTCTACATAGGTACATATATCCATGTAGATAGATTCAACAAAATAAATAAATAGAAAGAGAATATACTTTTAGCCTAAGGCATTCAAGAAAAACACATTTCGTTACAAATCGTCATTAATAGATTATAGTCTAAAGGCCTAATTTCTTTAGTAAGGGCAAATTGGAATATCATAAATCTTTACAAAGGAATCGCAACAATATCCTTCAAAAACTGTTGATTTTACCTTAATACATCTAAGTCTTTCCATAAAACATTCTAATCTTAAATGTCTTGATATGTCGAGCAGGCAGGCTTGACAGGCTGAGGTTTGAAACAGATAGTTCCATTAAAACTAAATCTTTAATTTTGTAGCAAGACCTTAGCTTTTAACTTGAAAAACACTTGTATCCAAATCAGCTGTCGGGCAATCGGTTAGTGAGATAATACTTTGTGTAGAGAAAATTTTGATGTTGGAAATAAAAACAAGATAGTCAGGGGTGTTGTAGAATCTGATAGTTGTCGGAATCAGAATTGAAACCGATAAAAAAATGTAGTAGGTGTCATGAATTCAGATATTATTGGTTTGACGTTCGAAACAGAAATTGTATCGGTTTTGGGTGTCACGGAAACCAATTTTATCGGTTTTGTTATCAGAAACAAAGCAAGAGGATTTTTGCTGACAGATTTGAAATGTAAGTTAAGAAAATAATTTATATTATTGTTACGATTTAATTTATCCTTATTTCAATAGGTTAAAATATAAGAATAAAACAAAAAATGTCATAATTATCGAGTTTATGGAAAAAATCAAGATATTTTAAGAGAATTTACAAAACGTAACAAACGTAATTTAACACCCAAATGCGTCTTTATTCAGTCGATAATGTGATATAAATCTGTAAAGTAAGCATGTATACAAACATACAAGTAAATGCAAGCCAAATTTCACATGCGACTCCCCTAGTGCATCAAGAGGATTACTTTGATCTTTTAAAATCTTTCTTTTAATTATTTCTTCCAATATAATAAAAGCTAAAATAGCGGAACTCATTGTAAACTTTAGTAGACTTTATTCGGTATTTCAAATTTATCAAACGTTTCCAAATTTATTCATTTGCAAGTTTTGTCACAATAGTAAACAGCTTATTCGAATATTGGTTTTGCATATGTTCGAAAAGACGAAAATTCAATCAGATTCTGTGACACCATTGAAAATGAGAATTGGTTTGCAATTCTGACAACTACGCAAATCTGTCTTGGATTCCACAACACCCCTGTATAACACAAAAATCAAGAGAGAATATATGCTTTCTTCTAACATATATGTACATAATTCTGTAAACACATACATATTTATTTACAAATGACATATATTTGCCAAGCGCAAAACATATATACGTCTTTAACAATTATTATAAAGATATATTCTTAATATACTTATGTATGTATGTACATATAAAACATATTTATGAAGTGCATAATAAGTATAAGCAATAAAACAAACATAGATTTATACATAAGTGCTAAGGAAAATACTTGCACATTAACAACTCCGTTGTCACGCTATACAATAGAATTGCAACTATACATACATACGGTATAGAATCTACCTTTCTCTTACCCTACAATGTGTATTAATACATTATTAATTTAAAATAAATACCAAAAAATAAACAAAGACAAAGATCGTAAAATTCAAAATAATTAAACGATATATTCATCAACAAAATATATTCAGTATACCAACATACTTTTTCATATGTAATTTATACGCATTTTTAAAGTCCACATTATCCGGCAATACCCCTTGTTCTTTGGCAAACAAAAACAAGCAGGATTGCGGAACAAACAAAAACGCATTGATCTCTCTAACGAGCTCTCAACTGCATAAGATACGCATATACGCACAAGCAATTCGTGCATACTTATTTACAAAGCTATGATCTCTTCAACGAGCTCTCAATTGCAAAAGAACATAAGCACGTACAAAAAAGTCCAATAATAATATTGCAATTGAATACGAAACTTTATTAATAAACGTTTTTACCAATATAATATAAATAATCATTACTTATTTACCGAAAGAAGTAATATACTTTATTGTTTTATTTAAATCAGTATACACTGAGAAAATTTTAATTCCTTTTGACACTTATTTAAACATATAAATAAAATGATACATGTTGATAATAAACAACATACAGCACTAGGATTTCAACTTCACCGATTCAAGACAACTCTGAATCGCTCTTAGAAATAAAAAAGCAAAATCTTAACAATTTTTGGACTCGTCTCCAAGCGGCTCATGACGCCATAGTAGAAACTGAGTCATCAGATCTACCACAAAATTTTAAAACCTCGGCTTTCGTCAGCTATGAAAACTGCTTAGACCAGTACGAAGCTACAAAACTATGATCTCCGATCAATTAAAGCTAATAAAAGCTATTGCACCTACTCCACATTCGAGAGTAGAGCATGTGACATGTTTACAGCCGTATACATAAACCAAAATTATCAAAAGCGCAAAAATTGTATCACCCCCGATACAAACAAAAGGTCAAGCAGGTGCAATAATCAAACTATTCGCACTAAATGATGACAATTTTAATTTGGCTGGGAATATTGGTCGACAAACAAGTAACGACACTAACCAACTTGCCTAAGATTCAAAAAGAAACATGTGAAGAATTTATTAGATTACTATCCACTGTTTCTAATTGTTTGTCGGTTTTATCGACACAAAATATTCCCACAGACAGCTGGGACCCCATTCTGGTAAATATATGCACCGCAGGATTACCAGAAAAATCGTTTTGTGGGAGCAATCGCTCTCATCTCGGAAAAAATGCCCCACGTTGCAACAAATCAAAGATTCCCTAATTATCCAGTACGAAGAAAGGCTAGATAAAAAACTAATTAAAAAAAAAATTGTCGACACGAGCTTCAATAGACCCCAAGTTAGTAGCAACAACAATTTAAATGGAAGGTTCTTTAAAGATCAATCGTTCACATCCGAACAGTATAAACAAATGTCATGCGAACTGAGTACAGAAGTGCATAAGCTTAAATCTTGCGAGAAATTCCGAAAATTGAATATTGTCGATAGGAACCATTTTTTGAGAACAAAAACACTTTGCACAAATTGCTTATCACGTGCGCATACTCTAATAGTGTGAAGGCAAATTCCGAAAATCGCCAAGCACCATGCTGCCCAAAGGCATTAAAAACCCAAACGCCACACAGCGAAAATTTAAGTAGAGTACTATTACCCATAGCAGTCGTCTCCATCGAACACCGAGGAGAACTGTTTAAGCATAGTGCCTTAATAGACCAAGGATCACAACGATCATTTATAGCATCTAGGGCTCAAAATAGGCCACAACTGCCAACAAACTGGCCAATTATGAAATCACGGGAATGGGCGGAAGAGTAGTCCAAAACTCAAATAAAATCTGCCCCATTGCCCTAATTTCCCCCCAAGCGGATAAGAGAATTAAAGCAGAAGCTATAGTCTTACCGCAACTAACAAATATGCTTCCAAGCTATCACATAAATAGCAAGCATTGGCAAAAGGTTTCACACCTAAAGCTAGCAGATCCCAACTGCAACACTCCCGCTCAAATAGACCTTCTATTAGGCAGCGATCTCATACCACAGATAATACTCGAAGGTATTGAGAAAATTTCAAATACACTTCTGGCACAAAATACTATTTTTGGGTGGATCCTAAGTGGACTAGTTTCGGAACCAGTTACCACCATGACCACTCAGGTTGAGGAAATCTCAAACGAATACCTCAATTCACAATTGAAAAAATTTTGGGAGTTAGAAGAACTCCCCCCCATATCAATCACAACCCCTGAAGATCAGTATTGTGAAGACTTTTACAAAGCCACAACTACTAGATCAGATAATGGTCGGTACGTCGTACGACTACCACTAAAACAACAATTTCCTAACACACTCGCCTTAGGTCACTCTCGCACCTCTGCAATACAGCAGTTTTTAAGTATGGAAAAAAACTTACTTAAAAAAGGTGAGCTTAAGCCAGAATACGATGGCGTGTTAGAAGAATACCTCCATTTAGACCACATGGAGGAAGTAAGCCCATGCGAAAAAATCATAAATGGCAAATATTACTCATTTTACTTGCCTCATCACGCAGTAGTAAAGCCAGACAAAAAAACAACTAAAGTAAGAGTTGTCTTTAATGCATCAAGATCTACTAGCTCGGGGAATTCCCTAAATGATATTCTATTTACGGGACCCACGCTCCAACCAGATTTAATGCTACTCATTTTAAATTGGCGTATATTCAAATACGTATTTAACGGAGACGTCGAAAAAATGTATAGACAAATAGTCGTACATAAAGACGATCAAGATTTTCAGCGAATTATTTTCCGAAAATCTCCCAATAGTCCACTCCGCGACTATAAATTAAAAACAGTTACCTTTGGCGTCAACTGTGCTCCATATTTAGCCATTCGAACACTGCACGAATTGGCAGAAAACACCAAGTCAGAATTTCCTCTGGCAACCCAGGTGTTAAAAACACAAACGTATGTAGACGATATCCTGTCTGGAAGTCACAGTCTTCCACAAGCATACGAGTCACTAGCACAAGTGACACAAGCCCTCAAAACCGCAGGGTTTCCGTTAAAAAAGATAACGGCGAACCACCCTAATATCTTAAAGGACATACCTAAAGAAAATCTGTTGGACACTAATTTCCTTAAATTCGAAAAGGAAAGTACAACAAAAACTCTGGGGATCCAATGGAATGCGATATCTGACCAGTTTTCATACACTACAGAGTCAATATCAGCATTATCCGCCATAACAAAACGCCAAATTTTATCCTCTGTGGCAAAACTTTTCGACCCCGCAGGATGGCTTTCGCCAATTATGATACAAGCCAAAATCCTAATACAAGAATTATGGTTAGATGGAACCGACTGGGACGAACAAGTAAAACCACTTCGTTTAGAAAAGTGGTCCCAGTTTGCGAGCAATCTAAATGATATCTCACAGATACAAATCCCACGATGGGTAAATTATGCCCCAGAGCACAAAGTCGAACTACACGGCTTCTGTGACGCTTCTGAAAAGGCATATTGCGCAACTATATATGTTCGCACACAAAGCGACAATGCGACCACATGCCACTTACTAGTAGCAAAAGCAAAAGTGGCTCCTTTAAAAACAATAAGTCTACCACGACTTGAATTATGTGGAGCGCTACTACTAGCCAAACTCGTGTCCATCGTACAAACGCATTTAAACATGGCACAATACAAACTATATCTGTGGTCCGATTCTGAAATCGTACTCGCCTGGTTAGAAAAACCACCACATGCATGGAAGACGTATATTTCCAATCGAACGTCTCAAATCCTTGACCTAGTAGGATCAGCCACTTGGCGACATGTAGCCAGTGCTGACAATCCTGCTGATCTAGGTACAAGAGGATGCAAACCCCTGCATCTTGCCACCACCACCCTCTGGTGGAATGGCCCCCGATGGTTAACAGAATCTCCCGATTCTTGGCCACAATCGCCCATGCGCAATATAATTGCCCCAGAAAGTCGAAAAATCGACTCCTTTCATGCAACATCGGATGATACTGACATCCTTGAGCGATTCTCATCGTTCCCCCGAGCCCTCAGAGTAGTTGCCTACATGATCAAATTTATAGAGCAGCTCAAAACTAAAGTTAACGGAACACCTCCAATATACCCCCAATGCGATACATTAACGCACCTACACTTACAAAAAGCAAAAGGCGCTCTTATCGCATCTACTCAAACGCGCTACTTCAGCCGAGAAATATCATTGCTAAAAGATTCGAAGCCAATCGATAAAAAGAGCTCACTTTTAGTACTAAATCCATTTCTGGACACAAAGGGTTTGCTTCGTGCGAATGGTCGGCTTGTCAACTCCAGCCTGACATACAACGAACGACATCCCATAATCATACCAGAAAAAGCACGGCTTGCCACATTATATCTGCATTATGTCCACATACTGATGCTACACGCCGAGCACCGCCTCATGCAACAAATAGTCCGCCAAGAGTTTTATATTCCCCGTCTTAAGCCTCAAATAAAGAAGTGCATTTACATGTGCAAAGTTTGCACAACGTACAAGCAAAAAATGCGAACGCAGATAATGGCAGCACTTCCACCTGAACGCTGCAACTTTGCTCTGCCCTTCACAACAACAGGTGTCGATTTTGCTGGGCCTTTCCAGATAAAGGCTTCAATGTTAAGATCTCCCACTTTAATGAAAGGCTATGTGGCAGTTTTTGTTTGTTTTACGACAAAAGCTGTTCACCTTGAGCTATGTACAAATCTGACGACAGAGGCTTTTCTCGCGGCATTCGCTCGCTTCGTCGGACGGCGTGGTTTTCCTTCAAAAATAATGAGTGACAACGGCAAAACGTTTATTGGAGCCAAAAGAGCCACTGAGAAACAGTTTGTGGACTTTATCCAACAAGTCTCACCTGAGATTGTACAGAAGTACGCACCCCAAGGCATTAATTGGCAGTTTATCCCCCCAAGCGCTCCTCATATGGGTGGTTTATGGGAATCAGCTGTAAAAAGCTTCAAATCCCACTTCAAAAAAGTAGCTGGAAACTACAAGTTTAATTATGAAGAATTCTCGACCTTATTAATTCGAATTGAAGCCGTACTCAATTCACGGCCAATCACAATCCTCTCGCAAGATCCCTCCGATTTCACCGCCCTAACTCCTGGGCATTTTCTCAAAGGAGCACCCATTCTGGCCATACCTGAGCCAGACGTGGAGTCGCTATCCTTATTAAACCGATGGGAAAGAATCAAAATTCTCCATCACAATTTTAGTCGCCGATGGAAAGAAGATTATCTAAAGGACCTCCACAAGAGGTACCGCTGGAAAGCTCCAGAAAAGGCGCCGAAGCTTGGAGATTGTGTCATTATTCATGATGATTGTCTACCCCCTACCGAATGGCGGCTTGGTCGCATAGAAAAGCTACATTATGGCTCCGACGGTCATATAAGAGTAGTTGATCTCCGTACCCAAAGCGGAACGCTAACCAGACCGCTCGTGAAGCTGTGCTTTCTACCAACCGCAGATATAAACGAAAAAGCAAATGATAAACGATAAACCGATCATAATCCCGAAAACGCAATTCATAACCGTTTCAATAAATCGACTAAAAAACACGAAAAGACAATAACTCGCAAACTCGACAACAATCCGTATATATAAGTATATAAGTATATAAACTAACGAGTCGATCAATATGACGACCCTCTCATGCTACCAAGAGTTGTAGAATGCCAATTTCAACTTATATCTTAAAACTTTATAAAGCCCAATAATCTTTTCTACATAGATAACTATGGACGCAGATGCACCTATGCCAACGCCTGCTATTCGGTCGGCTATCAATGTGCCGCGACCTGGGGTTACTCCAGCGCCCCGATCTGTAACTGCAACCGCTCCTACAGCCGCTCCTCGAAGTAGCGCGCGACCGTCACCAACAGCAAACAGGGAACCGCAGCGCGTCCGGTGCATCATTTGCCGCCGCCCTCACCGACTACAACACTGCAACATTTTTAGAGGCATGCAACCGATGCAACGCCAGCAAATTGCCCAGGCTCATGGGCATTGTCTCAATTGCTTGACAGCGGCACATAACACTCAGGAGTGCACGTCCGTCAATCTGTGCCAAATATGCGGCAGGCTGCATCATACGTTGCTCCATCGCAACCCGAGACGTGACATCGGTCGGCCGCCTGCCCCGCGCAGCCGCCCTCCAAGTAGACAACCACTATCTACTCGGGCAATACAGCACCGACGACCAGCAGCCCCTCCTGTGTCCCGATTAAGGAGCCACCGAAACGAAGCACCGATGATGCGCCGGCACTCTAGGCCGCAATATCGCCGCTCTACGGGACTGAGCAACGTTGTAGCAACGCTGCAACAGCTGCAACGACTCTTAGGCTAAACATTCGCCTAGGGGGCCGGGATGGCTAAATGAGCTATAAGCCTTCCTAGCAAACATCCCTGCACAAGCACCACACACCACTTCACAAGCAACACTGATACATTCCAACACACCACACAATACCATCCACTCCTGAAAACACCACACACCAATACATACAACTTTACACAATTCACCGAGGGATACCAACATATACCACACCACCAACACACCCACGATCTCACCACTCTACCCAACCAACAAAAGGGATCGACGACTGGATACGGCCCCTTTTTTCGATCGATCGCCGTCGTATACGCATCATCCGAATCCTGTTCTGCGCCACCCCGGAAATATATCGTTTTTTCACATCATTTTTAAACAACCTTATAAATAATTTCAAAGAATAATAAAACTTCAAGTGGGAAAATCCTTTATACATTTGATATCAAATTTGTGCTTTTTTTTTATTCGGAAAAAAGTATAGTGGTGAGTGTTTTGGTGCAATTTAGTACCCGAGTAAATACCCCAGATACTTTAACGATGTTTGTGTCGAGATGTTAGTTTCTTTTTGTTTGTAATAAACACTGCCTCAATTTTTTGTTCCGCAAGTTGAAGTTTTGCGCTTGCTAGCCACTGCTTTATCTGTTGTACTGTATCACTAAATATATTTTGGATTTGGTGTAGTTCTTTAGCTACTATTGTCACTGCAATATCGTCGGCATATCCGATTATCTTTACTTCTTTAGGCAACGGGAGACGCAGTATACCATCATACAGTACGTTCCACAGGATCGGACCCAATACGGAGCTTTTGGTCCTTCTTCTGTTTCATAGAGCAGCAGCCTGTCAGATAAATAGCTCTTTATGATTTTCAGCAGATAAGATGGTGTTCTCTTGTTTTCTAGTGCTTGCAGTATATGGGGCCAGCTGGCCGAATTAAACGCGTTTTTTACATCGAAAGTAATGACAGCGCAGTATTGCTTTTTGCCGTACATCCACCTATCTCCTTCAATAGCTTTTTCTGCTATCTCTGTCAGCTTCTTGATTGCATCAACGGTTGAGCGTTTTCTGCGAAAACCATATTGGTTGTCGGATAGGCTGCAAGTTTCCCTTTCCAGGTGATCTTCTAAGCGGGCGCAGATTAGTCGCTCCAGGATTTTTCCCATTGTATCGATCATGCAGAGTGGTCGATAAGAGCTCGGTTCCCCTGGCGGTTTGTTCGTCTTCTGCAGAAGTACGAGCCGTTGCATTTTCCATATCTTTGGGAAGACACCTTCTCGCAAGCATCGTGTATATAACGCCGTGAATGGATTTGTGTTAAGTTTTACTGCGAGTTTCAGAGCCCTGTTCGGAATACCATCCAGTCCTGGTGCTTTAGAATTTCCGAACCGCTCCACCGCTTGTAGTACTTCCATATCATTGACCTCTGGCGCATCTGTGGCTTCTGGCTCTTCAAGGCTTAGAGCTCTACTTTCTTGGTTTTGTGTAGAAACAGTGTTTCAACTACCTTTTAGAGTAATGATGGACAGGTCCTTTGCCCCCTCCAAACCTTGACATTACGATTTTATACGCTTCGCCCCAGGGGTTCTCGTCTACTTTGTCACATAGAGCTTTGAAGCAGGCATTTTTGCTCTGTTTTATCGCCTTTTTAAGCTTGCTTCGTTTTTTCTTGAAAATGTCACGGAGTACCGTATATTCGCCTCTTCCTTGGTTCCGCTGACATAGGCGCCGTGCTTTGTGACAATCGCTTCTCAGTATTTCGATTTCACTGTTCCACCAATATGCCGGCTTTCTCCGAGCAGTATGTTTCTTTTTGATCATGGCGGCATCGCAAGCTTTAGTAATATGATGAACCAGAAGTTTGACCTGTTGGTCTACGTCATTAGTTTCATTGACGTTTTCGTTAAGAATAAATTGGAAAACATCCTCGTCCAGTGTTTCGATCCTCCATCCTTTGGCCTGTACTTTTTGTTGGCAGAGGTTCCTTCTTGGCCGTTCCATGTCCTTGTTGATATTTATCATTATTGCCAGATGATCACTCTGGGTATATGTGTCAGACACCCGCCAGTCTGTTGATCGCAATAACGATCTGCTGGCAAAAGATATATCAATAATGGAGCCACGTCCATTCTTCTCAAAAGTGTTTTGTGTCCCTGTGTTCAACAGTACAACGTCTAGCAGACCGAAGGCTTTGAGCAATGTACTGCCTCTGCGGTTAGTGGCTCTGCTTCCCCATTCTAGAGCCCAGGCATTAAAGTCCCCTGCAATTATGTTAGGTGTGGTGGTCATTGCTTCTTTCACAACTTCGTCCAGTATTTTTTCGTAGTCAGTATGCGATATACTTGGCGGTATGTAGCAACTGTAAAAATAAATCCCACATATTTTACCTCGTGTGAAGTACGCATTTTGCGTGAGTGGTTTGTCTTGTATCACTTTATCTCCACATGCCCATATTGCAACCTTATTGGTGGTATCTGAGATCCACGTGTTAGTGCCTTTATTTTTATATTGTTCACAAATTATTGCTACGTCAATATTGTTTTCATAGGCCGTTTGCGTTAAGAGATCCTGAGCTGCCTCGCAGTGGTTCAAGTTTATTTGCAGGATCTTCACTTCTTAGTTTTACTACATGCTGCTGTGTAGATGGGGCATCTTCGGCTTCCTATTTGGTGGTCAGTGTTCGTTCTCCCACTGTTTTTGCACGCAGTACAAAAAGGTTTGTTAGTACAAGTTTTGGCCCGGTGGCCCGCTTCTCCGCATTTAATACAGCACTGACTCCTGTCTTCCGTATTGTTGCATGCTTTCGCCATATTCCAAGCATCTAAAACATTTCCTCAGTTGTGGCTTTTCTCTTATTCTGCATACTGTCCAGCCGATCTTTATCGGTTGCGCCTGCAATAGATATTTTGCTTCTTGCACCGGAAGATTTATCACTGCTTTTTGGGTGCCTGCGTAGGCCGCTCTGATGCTTTTTATTGAAGTGTCGTTAAAAAGACTAAGCTCTTTAATTTGAATTGTTGTCTCCTGTTGCAGTGTTTTAATTTGCGCCTGGTCACCTAGTATTTTTCCTATGTCCTCCTTGTATCCTTCAGTGCTTCCTGTTTGTGTCTTCTTCAGTTCAAGCAAAATCTCTCCTTTGGCTGTCTTCTTTACTCGTCAGACGTTTTTGCCAAGTTCTTGCAAAGTTCCGTTATTTTTTACCGCTCGGAGTATGTCAGCGTACGTCATATTACAATTTTTTGCAATGACAATTGCATTAGGCCGTATGCGTGGTGCGGGGTTTGCATTTTTTTAATTTTTCTTCTTTTGCTCTTTACGTTGGACCGTAGTCCAGTCCTCTTCTGTTGACGACTCCATTCTTGAGCATTTATTATCGCTCTTTTCTTCCTCGCAACTCTTGTTAACCACCGTTTTCCCCGTCCGCTCTTCGTGGGAGGTTTTGGTCCTTTTTGGTGGCGTCTTTCTGTTTATTTGGTTGTTATCTTGTGGCCTTTTAGGCGTTACCTCAACAACCGTTTGCTGACTTGCTAAGATTCGATTACTTTCCCTTTGTCTAATATGATCCTCTTTCGCTTGGAGCTTTGAGATTGTGCTCAGCAATTCTCTCATGGCATTGTTGATGGAACGCTGTGGCGGGCACATCATATCCGCTAAGTTTTGGATAATTTCTCCCAATTCGTATACATGATCCCGTTTGGCTTGCCCCTTCTTTACCGCGATCGTGAATCCCTCTGGTAGCTTCAGTGGTGACGATTTTGCGCGCGTGGGTCTATCCGTAGAAAGCACTGGCCAGCCTTCTTAAAGGGGTCGACTTCTGAGAGGTCGCTCGTGCTTGCATTCTATCTGCGCCATTTACTAGCTGCTCCACATGGGGATCATTCGGTATCGACGTCTTCTGAAGAGAGCTGCTAATGATACCGTTTCTTTTGTTGCTGCTATTGTTGTTTTTGTTGTTTGTTTTTTCTATTATTGTCTCCATTAATCAGTTTTACCAGCGCATCGTGTGCACGGGGGCGGGTCGAAATAGACCGGAACGGGTATACCCTCGGAGACGATGCCCCTACCCCCGTTCCCTGAGGCCTGTCCTTCGCTTTACCAGGAATACACGGACGAACCGGCGCTCGCCCGGAGCAACGCAGTCTACTAGTTCTGCGCTCAGTGAACTCTTGCTGACGAAGGCCCTAAGGGGCTGGTTAC
>OFEL01000125.1_pt1 | contig 11700 bp, 7 predicted proteins | sample 1521181 | NCBI WGS metagenome assembly OFEL01 (sample SAMN05335686, study PRJEB24111) | insect metagenome | biome: ENVO:00009004; isolation source: gut from larvae fed green olives | host: Bactrocera oleae | place: Israel | collected 2011-11
AAACGTTAGGCCTACTCGCCTTCGTAAATAAACAGTCTCATTAACGACAGAATTGGCGATAGGCGGCGACTAAGGCAAAGAAATCCTCGAACCCACAAAATGCGAGGGATTCTTGATCGTAGTAGCTCATCCCTTCGTCAAGTTCATCGATACTTATCGCGAGTAAGTTCGCTTGGATCATGACTTCATCATCACTTAATGCAATGGTGTATTCGCGTCCGGTATGTTGCCACTGTTGCTCTGTCCCTTTTAAAGTCGTCGCCGCCTTAACAACTTGGTCCAGCAATGCAGGGTCGGCATTGACCTCTTCGTTGAACCAGTGTCCGATCACTTCATGATCCATGGACATCTGGACACGAACATTCCCCTCAATATCTTTCACGAATTGATAATCCATAGTGACTCCTCTTCTCGTCGGGATCCAGGGATCCATATCGCCGCTATAACAATAAAAAGGGGAGCCAGTGGCTCCCCTTTCAGGTACGACTATTATTTCATAAGCTACCGATGATTACACCGCGCTTTGGAAAATAACTTCGTCCGCTTTAGAAGTGTATTGATTTAAGCGATCAAAGTTGAGGTAACGATAGGTATCCTCAGCACTCTTATCCACTTCGTTCATGTAGATCTGATACTCATCTGCAGTCGGTAATTTACCCAGAAGCGCCGAAACAGCAGCAAGCTCAGCAGAGGCGAGGAAGACGTTCGCGCCTTGTCCTAAACGGTTAGGGAAGTTACGCGTCGAGGTGGACACCACTGTAGCGCCCTCCGCCACACGAGCCTGGTTACCCATACATAATGAACAGCCAGGAATTTCTACCCTCGCGCCACTCTTACCGAATATACTGTAATAGCCTTCCTCGGTAAGTTGAGCCGCATCCATCTTGGTAGGCGGTGCGACCCATAAACGTGTCGGTAGTTGTCCTTTGAACTTGTCCAGCAGTTTACCCGCCGCGCGGAAGTGACCGATATTGGTCATACAAGAACCGATAAAGACCTCGTCGATTTTCTCACCCTGCACTTCAGAAAGCGTACGCGCATCGTCAGGATCGTTGGGTGCACAGAGGATAGGCTCTTTGATCTCAGAGAGGTCGATCTCGATCACCGCTGCATAGTCTGCATCAGCATCACCTTCGAGCAGTTGAGGATCCGCCAACCATTTTTCCATACCTTGGATACGGCGCTCAATGGTACGACGATCACCGTAGCCTTCAGCAATCATCCACTTAAGTAACACGATATTTGAGTTGAGGTATTCGATGATAGGTGCTTGATCTAACTTGATCGTACATCCTGCAGCTGAACGTTCTGCTGAGGCGTCGGAGAGTTCGAAGGCTTGCTCAACCTTTAAGTCCGGTAAGCCTTCAATTTCCAAGATACGCCCGGAGAAGACGTTTTTCTTCCCTTTTTTCTCTACCGTTAACAGACCTTGCTTGATCGCGTATAGCGGGATGGCATGCACGAGGTCACGTAAGGTAATGCCCGGTTGGCGTTCGCCTTTAAAGCGCACCAACACAGATTCTGGCATATCTAATGGCATCACTCCTGTCGCAGCCGCGAAGGCAACAAGGCCTGAACCTGCAGGGAAAGAGATACCGATCGGGAAACGTGTATGCGAATCGCCGCCTGTCCCGACTGTATCGGGCAATAGCATACGGTTTAGCCAGCTATGGATAATACCGTCACCAGGGCGCAGTGAAACGCCGCCACGATTCATAATAAAATCGGGTAATGTATGGTGAGTCTGAACATCAACCGGTTTTGGATAGGCCGCAGTATGGCAAAATGACTGCATGACCAAATCTGCCGAGAAGCCAAGGCAGGCGAGATCTTTAAGTTCATCTCGGGTCATAGGGCCAGTAGTATCTTGTGATCCCACTGAGGTCATTTTCGGCTCGCAATATTCTCCAGGACGGATCCCTTCGACTCCGCAAGCTCGGCCTACCATTTTCTGTGCTAATGAATAACCACGAGTAGTGGTTTCTACAGGTTTGGGGCTACGAAATACATCGCTAGCAGGCAGAGCTAAGGCCTCACGCGCTTTCGTTGTCAATCCGCGTCCAATGATCAGTGGAATACGGCCGCCTGCACGAACTTCATCGAGCAACACTTCTGTCTTAAGCTCGAAGCGAACCAAGACCTCATCGGTACCGTGACGACAGATTTCGCCTTTATACGGATAGATGTCAATCACATCACCCATATTCAGATCGTTTACGTCAACCTCGATCGGTAAGGCCCCTGCATCTTCCATAGTATTAAAGAAAATCGGCGCGATTTTCGTTCCTAAAACAACGCCACCGCCCTTCTTATTCGGTACATGGGGAATATCGTCGCCCATAAACCAGAGCACCGAGTTAGTGGCCGATTTACGCGAAGAACCGGTTCCGACAACATCACCGACATAGGCCAGTGGGTGACCCAATGCGGCGAGCTGTTCGATCTGCTTAATCGGGCCAACGTTACCTGGCTCGTCAGGAATAATTCCTTCACGCTCATTCTTTAACATCGCGAGTGCATGAAGAGGGATATCGGGACGAGACCATGCATCGGGTGCGGGGGAGAGATCATCGGTATTGGTTTCACCCGTTACTTTAAATACAGTAACTGTGATTTTCTCTGCGAGTTCAGGGCGAGCTTTAAACCACTCCGCTTCCGCCCATGATTTAAGAATTTGCTCAGCGTAAGCGTTGCCTGCTTTTGCCTTCTCTTCTACATCATAGAAGTTATCAAACATTAAGAGTGTATGAGACAGGGCTTTAGCTGCTAGCGGTGCGAGAGCCTCGTCTTCAAGTAGCTCAATAAGCGGATGGATATTGTATCCACCTTGCATCGTTCCCAATAACTCGGTGGCTTTCTCACGAGATACTAGTGGGGAGCTGGTCTCACCTTTGGCAATTGCCGCTAGTAATCCTGCTTTAACATAGGCGGCTTCATCTACACCAGGCGGAACACGGTTAACTAATAAGTCGACCAGAAATTCTTCTTCCCCCGCAGGTGGATTTTTGAGTAATTCTACTAGGCCAGCCATTTGGGTTGCATCTAAAGGCTTAGGTACAATCCCTTGGGCAGCACGTTCAGCAACGTGCTCACGGTATTCTTCTAGCACGACATTCTCCTCGCTCTCATTGTTATAGCTTTTCAACCCTCTACTACCGATAAATTATCTTCTTTTTATAGGTTTTTGATGGTCGGTTTAGCCCACTGAGAATAGCAGTATTTTTATACTTTGTTAATCTGTTTACAAAAACACAACATAATCACTACCTAATAAAAAGCACTTCCACGATAAAAATAACCTTTTAGGGCAAGGTATTAGAGAATAATGCTGTCTTGCCATATGCAGAAGTCCTTCAATAAGAGAACGCTTCGCACAATCCTTACTTGAGAAACGCACTCTTTTATAACATCATCCTCTAGGTTTAACAGCCGTTGAGTGCTTTAACGCAGCATTCTGGTCAATAAAAAAGCGAAAAAAAACCGCAATATTGCTATTGCGGTTTATGATCGTTACCCAGTGGGAGAACTACTTCTTCTTCGCCTTAGGGTTAGGAAGATCGGTAATACTTCCTTCGAAGACTTCAGCAGCAAGGCCAATGGATTCATGGAGTGTCGGGTGAGCATGGATAGTCAAGGCGATATCTTCCGCATCGCAGCCCATCTCAATGGCTAGGCCAATTTCGCCAAGCAGCTCGCCACCGTTGGTCCCGACGATCGCTCCGCCGATAACGCGATGTGTCTCTTTATCAAAGATCAACTTCGTCATCCCATCTGCACAGTCAGAAGCAATCGCTCGACCCGAGGCTGCCCACGGGAAGGTCGCGGTTTCGTAGCTGATCCCTTGCTCTTTGGCTTCTTTCTCAGTGAGACCGACCCAAGCAACTTCTGGCTCAGTGTAGGCGATCGATGGGATAACCTTCGGATCAAAATAATGTTTCTTACCAGCGATCACTTCGGCTGCGACATGGCCTTCATGAACACCTTTGTGAGCCAGCATCGGTTGCCCGACAATGTCACCGATAGCATAGATATGCGGTACATTGGTACGCAGTTGCTTATCGACACGGATAAAGCCACGCTCGTCGACATTCACACCCGCTTTCTCGGCATCAAGCCCCTTACCATTCGGTACACGACCGATAGCGACTAGAACTGCATCGTAACGCTGTGGCTCGGAAGGCGCTTTTTTACCTTCCATCGTGACATAAATTCCGTCTTCTTTAGCGTCGACAGCGGTCACTTTGGTTTCAAGCATTAGATTAAATTGCTTACTAATACGCTTAGTAAATACTTTAACAACGTCTTTATCTGCCGCGGGAATAACTTGATCGAACATCTCTACCACGTCGATCGACGATCCCAATGCGTGATAGACAGTAGCCATCTCTAGGCCAATAATACCTCCGCCCATCACCAGCAAACGCTCAGGAACGGTAGTCAGCGCTAAGGCATCCGTAGAATCCCATACACGTGGGTCATCGTGCGGAATAAACGGTAGCGTGATCGGACGAGAACCCGCCGCGATAATAGCGTTGTCAAAGTTAATAGTGGTCGACCCGTTTTCACCGTCGACAGAAAGGGTGTTAGCGCCGGTAAATTTACCCTGGCCATTAACGACCGTTACTTTACGGCCTTTTGCCATACCCGCGAGGCCGCCGGTTAATTGGCCAATAACTTTATCTTTCCAAGAGCGAACTTTATCGATATCAGTCTCAGGCTTACCGAATACGATACCATGCGCCTCAAGGGCTTTCGCTTCTTCAATCACTTTTGCGACATGTAACAGCGCTTTAGATGGAATACATCCGACATTCAAACAGACTCCACCAAGAGTGCTGTAACGCTCAACCAGTACGGTTTCTAAGCCTAAATCGGCGCAGCGAAATGCTGCAGAATATCCTGCAGGACCGGCTCCAAGTACCACAACTTGGGCTTTAATCTCTGTACTCATCATGACCTCTTATTCGATTCTCCGGGGGTGATAGCGCAATACCCTCTGCTGCGTTAGTTTCCCGGAACCTATGTAGTGCAAGAGTTTACATAATTGTTAAAATTGTGCAAACGAGATTGCGTAAAGGTTAGTTGTTTTGAAGAATAGCGCATTATTTCTCAATAACACCAATGCCCTACTCCCTAATAAGATTAAGGCCGGCAAATGCCGACCTCAAGATATTACATAACTAGACGACGAATATCGCCAAGCACTTGACCTAGATAGGAGATAAAGCGCGCGCCTTCTGCGCCATCAATCACTCGGTGATCAAACGAGAGTGAGAGTGGCAGCATTAAGCGTGGCGCAAACTCTTTTCCATTCCAGACAGGCTTCATCGACGATTTAGAAACACCCAATATCGCCACTTCTGGAGCATTAACGATTGGCGTGAACGAGGTTGTCCCTAGGCCGCCCAAGCTGGATATTGTAAAACAACCACCTTGCATATCGGATGCAGTCAGCTTTCCAGAACGCGCTTTTTTGGAGATTTCCATCAGTTCACGAGAAAGCTCGATAATACCTTTCTTGTTAACATCGCGGAATACGGGTACGACCAAGCCGTTCGGTGTATCTACCGCAACACCAATATTGATGTATTTTTTCAGCGTCAAACGTTGAGCATCTTCAGATAAAGAGCTATTAAAACGCGGATAAGCCTCCAGCGCCTTAGCGACCGCTTTCATAATAAACACGACTGGCGTGATTTTAACGTCCAGTTTTTGTTTATCGGCTTCAACGTTTTGTTGCTTACGGAAAGCTTCTAGCTCGGTGATGTCGGACTCGTCGAAGTGAGTAACGTGTGGGATCACCATCCAGTTGCGGCTGAGGTTAGCACCAGAAATTTTCTGAATACGCCCTAATTCCACTTCTTCTACTTCGCCAAATTTACTAAAGTCTACCTTCGGCCAAGGCAGCATTCCAGGAAGGCCACTTGCCGCCGCAGGTGCTGCATCCGCACGTTTTAACGCATCTTTAATATAAGACTGAACGTCTTCTTTAACGATACGTCCCTTACGACCAGTCGCTCTAACCTTCGCTAAATTAACACCAAACTCACGTGCAAGACGACGAATGACCGGCGTCGCGTGGACATAGGCGCTATTTTCCGCGAACTCGTCCTTCGCCGTAGGCGCAGCAGTCGGAGCAGCCTTAGCGGGTTCTGAGGTCGACGCAGACGGTTTTTCTGGCGCAGGTGCAGGCGCTTTTTCAGCGGCTGGGGCATCGCTGCTGAAGACCATAATGGCAGAACCGGTACTGATTTTATCGCCAACCGCTACTTGAATTTCGGTAACCGTACCCGCGAAAGGTGCAGGCACTTCCATCGATGCTTTATCGCCCTCGACGGTGATCAGTGACTGTTCCAGTGAAACCTTATCACCGACTTTCACTAGGATTTCCGTTACTTCAACTTCGTCTCCGCCAATATCCGGGACGTTAACCACTTGGCTAGACGCTGCTGTCGTTGCGCCAGGCGCAGACTCTTCTTTCGAAGACGTGCTAGCAGATGCTGCGGCTTCACCCGCAACCTCAAATATCATAATTAACGATCCGGTGTTGACCTTATCGCCAGTACTCACTTTGATCTCTTTGACTTTACCAGCAAAAGGCGCAGGCACTTCCATTGAGGCTTTATCGCCTTCAACGGTGAGTAGCGACTGTTCAAGTTCAACGGTATCGCCAACCTTCACCAGGATCTCGGTGACTTCCACTTCATCACCACCGATATCCGGTACCATCACCTCTTTTGCCGAAGCAGAAGCCGGGGCCGGAGCAGAGGCTTTCTCTGCAGCGGGTTGAGCTGCCTCTGGGGCTGCTGCATTTTCTTCATTTTCGAAGATCATGATGAGTGATCCCGTTTCGACTTTATCACCCGTCGCAACTTTAATCTCTTTAATCACGCCTGCCTGAGGTGAAGGCACTTCCATTGAGGCTTTATCGCCTTCAACAGTAAGCAGAGACTGTTCGACTTCAACCTTGTCTCCAACCTTAACCAAGATCTCGGTGACTTCGACTTCGTCAGAACCGATATCCGGAACTTTGATCTCAATTGACATCTACTCTTACCTCTTATGCCAGACGTGGATTGACTTTGTCTGCGTCAATATTAAATTTCTTAATCGCGTCGACAACCACTTGTTTATCAATTTCGCCACGTTTAGCCAGCTCGCCTAATGCAGCGACCACTACATAGGAGGCATCAACCTCGAAGTGATGACGTAGGTTTTCACGGCTATCTGAACGCCCGAAACCATCGGTTCCTAATACACGGTAATCGCTTGCTGGAATATAAGTACGGACTTGTTCAGCAAATAATTTCATATAATCCGTTGAGGCTACCGCTGGCGCATCGCTCAATACTTGAGAGATATAAGGTACACGTGGCTCTTCTGCCGGGTGTAACATGTTCCAACGCTCACAATCTTGGCCATCGCGAGCCAACTCGGTGAACGACGTCACGCTATAAACATCTGAACCGACGCCATAATCTTCTGACAGGATTTTCGCTGCTTCACGAACATGACGAAGGATTGCGCCAGAGCCTAGCAGCTGGACTTTACCTTTGTTGCCTTCCAGCGTATCCAGCTTATAGATACCTTTACGAATGCCTTCTTCCGCGCCTTCAGGCATCGCAGGCATATGGTAGTTTTCGTTTAAGGTCGTGATGTAGTAGTAAACGTTCTCTTGCGCTTTACCGTACATACGCTCTAAGCCGTGCTGCATAATGACGGCAACTTCGTACACATAAGCAGGGTCGTAAGAGATACAGTTTGGAATAGTGAGCGACTGAATATGGCTATGACCATCTTCGTGCTGTAGTCCTTCACCATTGAGGGTCGTACGGCCCGATGTCCCACCAATTAAGAAGCCACGTGCTTGTTGGTCACCCGCTGCCCAGCAGAGATCGCCGATACGTTGGAAACCGAACATTGAGTAATAAATATAGAACGGGATCATCGGCAGGTTATTAGTACTATAAGAGGTCGCTGCGGCCAACCACGAGGCGCCTGCACCTAACTCGTTAATACCTTCCTGTAAAATCTGTCCTTTCTCGTCTTCTTTGTAGTAGGCCACTTGCTCGCGGTCTTGCGGGGTATATTGCTGACCATTCGGGCTGTAGATACCAATCTGACGGAAAAGTCCTTCCATACCAAAGGTACGCGCTTCATCCGCTAAGATCGGAACAAGACGTTCTTTGATAGATTTGTTTTTCAGCATCACGTTCAAGGCACGAACGAAGGCGATAGTTGTCGAGATCTCTTTGTTCTGCTCTTCCAATAATGATTGGAATTCGCTCAGCGCAGGCATCTCGAGCTCTTCAGTAAATTCGGCTTGACGCGTTGGCAGGTAACCGCCTAAGTTTTCACGCTGCTTATGTAGGTATTTGTACTCTTCAGAGTCTTCAGCGAAGGTCACAAAAGGAAGTTTTTCAAGGTTTTCATCGGCAACCGGAACATTGAAGCGATCGCGGATATAACGCACGCCTTCCATGTTCATCTTCTTCACTTGGTGCGCAATGTTTTTACCTTCCGCCGTTTCGCCCATGCCATAACCTTTAACGGTATGAGCAAGGATCACCACTGGTTTATCTTTAGTATCTTGCGCTTTCTTAAAGGCTGCGTAGATTTTCTTCGGATCGTGACCACCACGGTTAAGGGCCCAGATCTCGTCATCAGTCATGTCTTTGACCAACGCCGCTGTTTCTGGATAACGTCCAAAGAAGTGCTCACGAACGTAGGCACCATTGCGTGACTTAAAGGTTTGGTAATCACCGTCGACGGTTTCGTTCATTAATTGGATTAGCTTACCGCTAGTATCTTTACGCAGCAATGCATCCCAACGGTCGCCCCAAATCACTTTGATCACTTCCCAACCAGCGCCGCCAAAGATCCCTTCTAATTCATTAATGATCTTGCCGTTGCCTGTAACGGGTCCATCGAGACGCTGTAAGTTACAGTTAATCACAAAGACCAAGTTGTCTAATTTTTCACGCGTAGCAATAGTGATGGCGCCTTTAGATTCAGGCTCATCCATTTCACCATCGCCCAAGAAGGCATAGACGGTTTGCGCGGATGTCTCTTTCAATCCACGGTGTTCAAGATATTTTAGGAATTTAGCTTGGTAGATGGCGCTCAGCGGTCCCAGGCCCATTGATACCGTCGGGAACTGCCAAAAATCAGGCATTAATTTAGGGTGCGGATAGGAGGAAAGACCTTTACCGTCCACTTCTTGACGGAAGTTGTTCATTTGATCTTCAGTCAAACGTCCTTCAAGGAAAGCACGCGCATAGACGCCTGGGGAAATATGGCCTTGGAAATAAACGAGGTCACCCCCATCCTTTTCAGTACGCGCACGGAAGAAGTGGTTGAAGCAGACTTCATAGATAGTCGCTGACGATTGGAAAGAGGCCATATGACCACCCAGTTCCAAATCTTTTTTGGAGGCACGAAGTACGGTCATAATCGCGTTCCAGCGAATCGCTGCGCGAATACGGCGCTCTAAGCTGGTATTGCCTGGGTAGTTAGGCTCTTCTTCCGTCGGAATAGTGTTAACGTAGTCTCGGATCGCCGATCCAGTTGCTACACTTACACCACCATTGCGAGCCGCATTCAATACTTGATCGATCAAATACTGTGCGCGTTCAACACCTTCTTCACGGATGACCGATTCAATCGCCTGTAGCCAGTCGCGAGTTTCAATCGGATCCACGTCATTATGTAGACGGTCTGACATGGGGTATTCCTTATCTGTGTCTGTACATTGAAATTAATATCGTTGCTGGGTAAAGGCCTTAATGCCAATACCCACTCTTTATACCTAGGTGACTCAATTTTTTCTTTGCTGTAAACGCCGTAAAGAGCGCTCACGCCGAGACTGCTCTCGGTTTCTCTCCAATAAAATCTCTTCAAGAAAAGCCAGATGCGAGTTGGATTCTTCACGGGCTTTTTCAGGCTGTCGTGCGATGATTGCTTGATAAATCCGAGCACGATGCCCACTGACTTTCGCTAGCATATCGCGGCGAGAGTAAAGTAATTCAAAGTTAGAACGTACATTCTGCTTGAGTATTGGCCCCATTGCACGAACCAGATGGAGCAGAACCACATTATGCGCGGCTTCTGTGACTGTTATTTGATAATCGATCACTGCATCAGCTTCTGCGTCTAGGTCCCCGCTCTCTTGAGCATGTTGAATCGCCAGATGATAATGCGTAATTCTCGACAAATCGTCTTCCGTCCCCCGCAAAGCAGCGTAGTAAGCGGCTATCCCCTCGAGAGCATGGCGCATTTCGAGCAGGTCATATTGCGATTCGCTATGCTGTGCCAATAAGCCAATTAGCGGGTCACTGACGCTTTGCCATAAACTTTCTTGCACATAGGTCCCGCCACCATGGCGACGGTGCAATAATCCTTTTGCTTCCAAACGCAAAATAGCCTCCCGTACCGAAGGACGAGAGACATCAAATTGTCGAGCCAGCTCACGCTCTGGAAGTAGCTTTTCTCCAGGTCGCAATGACCCTTCCATAATCAGAGACTCTAATTGCTGCTCAATGACATCAGAAAGCTTAGGCTGCCTGATTTTACTATAAGCCATCATACCTGTAGTCATTCTTACTCTTCTAAATTGGTCATACCAATTTCCCACAAGGTGGCTTAAACTAACAAAACATTTACCGACTGTCTATGTTGCGTTCACCAAAGTACGAGTTGGATCAAAAAAACAGGGAGCAACTTTTCTCAATTATCTTTCACGCCTCTAAAAGCTATGCGTCTGCACACCGAAAAATCATCGCGCTATCAAATCGTACATTAACGCCAATAGACACTATAACTTTCCGTATTTTCTCCTAATAGCGCCCTATTATCCATGCTGAATGATCAAAATATAGAATATTCTAAATGAGAGTTTTTCACTCCTTATGTGATTCAGCCGCTGATAACGAATAATTCCTTAATTTCAACGTAGTAATTCTGCCCCATAACCCCGTAAAATAAATGACACAGTCTGTCACATTCTCCTTACAGCCTGAAATTAGGTATAAGAACACTACGCGAGAGGAATTTATGAGCGAGCAACAAACAGGTTCGTTAAAACGGGGGCTGAAAAATAGGCATATCCAGTTGATTGCCTTAGGAGGAGCAGTTGGTACAGGATTGTTTCTAGGTTTAGCTCAAACAATCAAGATGGCTGGCCCTTCAGTGCTGCTCGGTTATGCTATTGGTGGCCTTATCGCCTTTATGATTATGCGCCAGCTGGGGGAAATGATTGTTGAAGAACCTGTCGCCGGTTCTTTCAGCCATTTTGCCTACAAATATTGGGGGAGTTTCGCCGGGTTTGCCTCAGGTTGGAACTATTGGGTCCTGTACGTATTGGTCGCGATGGCTGAACTATCGGCTGTAGGGCTCTATGTCCAATACTGGTGGCCTGAGATCCCAACTTGGGTCTCTGCCGCAGTCTTTTTTATACTCATCAACGCTATTAACCTCGCTAACGTAAAAATTTACGGTGAATTAGAGTTCTGGTTTTCAATTATTAAAGTCGTCGCGGTTGTCGCAATGATAGCTTTCGGTACTTGGCTACTGTTAGCAAGCGGCGACGACAACTACCGGTATTTCCATCCGCTCCGGACACCGAATCGAAAAGGGCCAGTGGCAACAGGCGGGGGAACGCTACTAGCGTACCCGTAACGACCCGCTTGCTGAGGTCTGGAA
>OFEL01000126.1_pt1 | contig 11696 bp, 16 predicted proteins | sample 1521181 | NCBI WGS metagenome assembly OFEL01 (sample SAMN05335686, study PRJEB24111) | insect metagenome | biome: ENVO:00009004; isolation source: gut from larvae fed green olives | host: Bactrocera oleae | place: Israel | collected 2011-11
AGGCACATTTCGAGCTGTATCTGAAGGAATGTGAGTGGCGATTTAACACTCCAAGTGCAAAACAGCAATTAACTATTTTAAAACAGATAGTTAAACGTAAAATTTAAACCTTATCTAGGACAGCCCCCATTATTTTATTACTAACCATAACGAAAGGCCTTTCAAGTTTCTTTGAATATATGCTTATCTCCATCTGGCTTTCTTGAGAGACAATCCACTTTCTAAATATTATCGCGTCACGTAATTCATAAAGGCTAAGTCTGACATTATTTTCTATAAACCTGTAATGTGACTTTCCATTTAACGCAACCAACATATCGAAACTTTTGCTTCGAACCCTAAATTTGGCCATTTGCCTTGGCGCAACGGCTGAAACCTGTGAAAAAAATATTTCACAATCAAAGCGCAGCCGCTTTTTGCTTTCAAGGTGAATAAAAATTATATTTCCCTGTTCAGTGCTTTCTTTGACTTCAAAAGAAATAAATGCTTCAGGTGAACGAAAGTCTTCGTCTTCTGATAAAATCTCAAAGCGCGTATCAAAACTCATTACATCGGTTACTTTGATTCTTTCCACCCATCCCAGCGAAGCACTTACCACATCATTTTCAGAGCTTATGGCGCTAGCCTTGAATTTCATTTGCCCCCAGCTTTTTTCATAACCCAAAGTTTTCAGCTGGCGCTGCTTTTCATTGACATATTCAGTCATCCCTTCCGCGATGTGGCTATTAATAGCTTTGATGAAACTATCACCTGTTAAAAAATCAAGCTTATTTGATTCATCATATTTTATCGTCAGGGTTTTTTTATTAAAATTCTTTCTTTCTTTATTTAAGCTGTTTTCACGTGCACTTTTAAGAACATTAAATATGATGTCCTTGCTGATATGCACAAGAAATACACTTTCTGGCTCTGATTTTTTATTATACTCTAAAAATAAAATAAAGCAGGGCAATGGTGTATTGCATAGTCGCATAAGATTCGAAAGCGATATTGGTAATTTTCTTTTTTTTAGATCTGTGGCTTTAATCTGTATTTTAAATTCTTTGGTTGCAGGGGACTTATCAGCTAAAACAACATCATCATATTCATGCGGATATTCTACAATAAAATCCCAGCCTGTATTATCTTCATTGCTTCCATTACAATTCAAGCCAACCGTAGCGCATAAGTTATTAAAATATGTCTCTCCCATACGACCTAAATTTCTTTTAATCATAGAGCCACCATTTATAAATGTAGTAATTTGGAAATCTACCGTTTGAACATTTCGACAATCAAAATCTAACGTGTCAGATGCGCCAATGTTACTCGGTTCCCATGAAATAACATACTTCCTTAGTTCAATATAATAGAATCGAGCTAGATTTTTTTATCCCTTGCGCGCAATGCTATCCCCGCCACGCCTGCCCGCTTTGTGGGATGGTTTTCATGCAGATACATGACGTTATACAAAGCCCGCCAGAACTAGCGGGCAGAAGTGATGAAGGTCTTTCAAGGATCATGCGAATTCATGCAGTAGCTACATGCAAGCACTCAATCAACTATCGTCATGACCACCACTTAGCTTGATTGCTTTGCCATCACGCAAATCGATTAGATTTTCTGGTTCTGATACGAACCATGCATAAGATCCCCAAGCCAGTTCACTTATAGTTTTTTTGAACGGGGAGGCTCCACGATCCATAAAAGCTGTTAGGAAAGCGAGATTCTTGTTACTGAAGCCCGCATCCGCTGCAATTTTAGTTAATGCAACTTTTCTTTCACGATTTACAGGGCCATCAGTCGCGACAACCTCTGTGAATATGAATAGCATATCCGCTCCCGATTTATCTTCGCCAAGATCGACAAGAATAATATCCGGAAGTGCTTTGGAAGCATCAATTTTTAGTCCCAGCGAATTTGCCAGCTCTTCGTCACGAGTCACAACTTTATTCCCTGACTCTGAAAGCCATAGGACTGCCGGGACCTTAAGGAATTTTGCTGCAAAGACTTCAATAACTTCTTTGGCTATTACGCTAGATGGTCCCGGTGCGAGGGTTCGTTTTTCTCCGCCAGGAAAAGTAACAGTTAGGCTATCGTCTGAATTCGTAATACTGGATTTTATCAGGCGAATTCTCGCCAGAGCTGCTTTATTCAAATGCGTATTTTGCCAAATTGCAATTTTTCCAACTAAATCTTCAGTAGAAAGGCTAGGGTCGAATAAATCAGCAAACGAATTATTTAGACAGTATCGCGGCTTTGACGATGTGGTGGGGATCCCTTTTCTTTCGATAACAGCATGACAAGGTATTAATCCTCCTCTTAAAGTTTCATCCCTGATGGGTTCCCGAGAATTAGCAGCATACCAAGCATCAATAGGTCTTTTGCCTTTTTTTGAAAGAGTATCGCTCAGCCACTGATGCCGCTCTTCTGCTGATCGCTTTGAAGACTACTCATCACCCATGTCAGTGACCTGACTGGGCCTAATCCATTGCTCATTGCCTTCTATAGCATCTACATATAACATGACGAAGATAGTTTTCGCAGCCATTTCCCTGATAACATAATTTCTATTTTCAGTACCATCCGGAAAAATAACATTTAGCCGTCTATGTATTTCAGCTATTTCAAGTAAGTCAGGCATCTTCATGAAACGGAAACTCCATATATATTTGCAATAATCCCCTCAAGCTGAAAACTATTCATGCCAGAATCAATTAGCTCTCGAAGCTCATTCAATCTTGAAACATCGGGTATTGGAATAGCATTCAACTCATATGCTGAGACAGCTACACTTCCACTGATGCAGCGAAATATTCTATCCACAGTTACCGAATTAAGAATTTTTTCAATAACTCCAATATCAACTTCTGACAAAAAACCATTTGTATTAATAACGTTAACATGGTTTTCAACAACCACTCCACCGAACTCATCAATGAATCCCTGAGGGATTATCGCTGCCAGTATCCTTTTATCTTGCTCTTTAGAAGTAGTTCTCTGAACAAGTATGCATTCGTTTTTAGTTATGAGAAACTCTTGTTTTTTCATGACCTCAATGTAAGGCACATGGTTTTTCCTAGTCGCATTGAATTTAAAGCCTTCATGCGTAACAGATTCAGCCCATATCAGTGGATAGTAACCTTTTTTCTTAAGCTGTCTTAGTTGTGGCTTGAATCTGTTCCATACTAGCTGGCCTGTTGAAACTGTGTAACCTAAATCTGAAAGGCGAAGAGGTAATTTTTTTATTTTATTAAGAAATACGACATCGTTTTTTTACGTGGTAACAGCCAAATTTTACCGCCCTTTTCAACATGAACTTTCCCAAGTCTTTCTATTTTTGCTTTATTTAGCCCTTTGGGAATCAAGGAGGATACAGAAACCGGAATATTGTAGGTGCCCGCTCTGAAGGTAGCAAGCATAGTTTCCTGTAAAACATCATCAAACACCCCATCCCTGTCCGAGATAAAATCGAAAAAAATGGTGTGGTGTTTCGCGTTAAAAGGTCTCTAAGCGAAGTAAAATATTGCCCCCCAAGAAAAGAAGTAGGTGTAAGAAACGCGATTACTCCTGTATCCGGCTTAATTAAACGAACAGCCAAATCAGTGAATAAACCATATAAGTTTGCATGACCAAAAAGGGAACGAGAAAATTTTTCACGCATTTCAGGTGAAAGCGAAACTCTTCCGTAAGGAGGATTTCCCATCACCAAATCAAATTTTCCTAAATCATTCTGAATCAGTGCATCCCCCACCACAATTATGGAGTCTGGAATGCGACGTTTAGCACTAATGCAGATGGCCATAACAGCAGCTTCAAGAAGAACCAGACTCATCCATGCGGCAAATGGATCGATTTCAATGCCCCTCAATCGCTTAACAAGCCTTCTGAAAATCCATTCAGGTGAAGAACCTTTCTCGTTTCTAAGCATTCTTAAAGCAACGGGGGCAAGAAAAGCTCCACCACCACATGCAGGGTCAATCACCGACGCTTTGGAAAAATCCACTCCACTTTTTTCTGCCATATCGAGCAAACGAGCCACAAGTGGGGGAGGCGTATAGTACGCCCCTTTTTCAGAACGGTATGCAGCAGGTAGCATGACTGTATATATGGAACCAATCAGAAAGCCAGCATCTTCAACCGGGAAAAGTGCGATTAATTCTCCCGTTCTCTCCGCAACTTGCTCAGCATCCACCGCAACATCCTCAAGCCAAACTGAGGATGCAACCGCCTTAATTTTAATTGTAGACGTATGTTTTTTAGCAATTGATGACCAGTAGGCATCAATAACCCTGGCGCAATAGGAACGAGCCTGTACAAGTCTTGTTTTATCGTCATCAAAGTTAGCCGCATAGCCTTTAGCCATCGCTTTACATGTCTGATACCGCTGCAAAAGTGTTAACTCTGCATCTTCAATAAATTCAAGCTGTTGGACGTACATTGTTAATTCCTACTTTCAGGTAGCCGGGATTTGACTTACCTATCATTTTAAACGACGCCAGAATAACAGGCTTAATGTTGATAAGTGAACCTATCAGTTAAGCAGAAATCTGTTACAGCAGGCGGATATTAGCAGCCGTCATTGCTGGTATTTATAGGTTTTCAAGCAGCAACTGCTTAACTTTTGCTCTGCTTTCCTATTCTTCCCTGGCAAACTATTTCTCGATAGCTAGCTTTCAAGCGGGGAAGCAGAAAAAATTATAGAGAATTTATTGTTTCGCACTTCCATCTCCCCGGCGATTTCAGCAATGAGATTTAAGGCAATTTCCCGATCACGTTCTTTGCAAAAACCTTCTGAAGTCAGCCTTGCGATTAGTTCAACACGCTCTAGCCGCACTCGCTCTTGTAGATCACTATCCATTTTTCCCTCCCGCTCACAACACTGTACATAAACACAGTATAATTTTTCAGGAAGATTGTGAAATGGTTTTTGCCTTACAATGGGATTAATCTTACAAAAACTCCTAACTAAAAGTGTTTAACGCCAGTTAGTTATGAGAAAAACGTGTGTTAGATCGTTCAATATTAGTCCAGATAAGTTAATTTTTGGTCGTTAAAATTTACTCTAGCGAGCACTCATTTTCTTGTAAACGCCCGCTCCGGTAAAAAAGCCGCATTTTTGAGCCTGCATCCATGCTACGGCCACTTTCCAGTAGCCTGATTTCACCTTCACTCCCATCAAAACCCCTGGCTTTAAGTTCCAACTCTAATCGTCGGCGCTGTGGCCCCGTACAGTTATTGACAGAACTCCAAGGGGCGGCAGAGCCGCCATGAAAATCAGCCTCCGCTGGCGCATCGGCCAGTTTGGCAACCTTTTCCCATTTAACCAGGCGCGTGAGAACTTCAGAACCGACGATGAACGGCGAATAGATACCGTTAACGCGCTGGACGTCTTCAGCATATTCATTCCCCATTTCGGTGATTTCGTAGCAAAGGCGGATCACCAGGTCATCACGCGCAACCAGCGGGCCACCCTGCGCCATGGTGTAAGAGGCCCAGCAGCTAGCGACAGAGGCCGATGCCAGCACGGCATCCATTTTACTGTCCGGCAGACAGGCATCTTTCAAGCGACGCAGTTCACGCCACACCGTGACCGGCGCCCCGCCGATTTGCTGAAACTGACGGATAGACCAGCGCGACGCCCAGGCCGAAACGGCTTTCGCCATATCGCGCATATTTGCGCCGGTTTCATCGTCTTTTTCGCCATCCATCGCGTACCCGTCAATGTTCTTTGAAATGTATTTTGCGATATAGCCCGTCGCGCTGCCCTTGCTTGGGTCGATATCTTCAGCATGAAAACGCGCCTTACGTGCTTCCGGCGTGTTCATCTCGTGCGCATCTTCCGCACGCGCATAACGGGCCATAATGTCGTACACGCGCTGTTTATGCTCAGGCTCCATAAAAAGCAGCATGTGCCAGTGCGGGGTACCATCGTGATGCGGCTCCACCACACGAAAACCGAACAGGTGGATCCCTTCACGCGAAAGTGCGGCGCGGATTTTTGACCAGACATTACAGAGGTAACGCTGCGTGTCTTTCGGGCTTGAGCCGTTCCACTGAGAAATAAAGCCGCCCTGGCTATAAACAGCATGGTATTTAGAGGGTGCGGTCAGTGTATAGAACACGCCCACGCAGCCGGTTTCGTTCGCCACATCCTCAAAGCCACGCATACGCGTCATAAGCTCGCGCCGACGTATCGCCGGGTTAGCCACGCTGCGGTTAACCATTTCATCCATCGCAATACGATCTCCTTCTTTGTTTATCAGATCGTAGCGCTTGAAAAATTCCCGGTTGCGCTTCTTCTGCTCCACCCATTCGCCCAGGGTGCTGCGGGAAACGTAAGGCGAGGCAGATTTCTGCACCTGCCCCACCGCTATCGCCATATGCTCCCGCTGCAAGTCACGCATTCTCTTGAGGCGACCGCGCCACCACTCAGGGGCCATCATGCGCAGCAGGCCGGACTGCGCCTTACGCATACTAAGCACGCCTTTACCCGCCTGAAATTCAGACCAGTAAGGCGGAACGGTGCCGGTCAGCGCGGTAAGCTCAGCAATATAGCGATACGCTGTCAGGGTAATGACTTCCTCGTCAGCATCATCGGGCAGGGTTACAGTAGAGGTAAAATCAGCCACTCCCTGAGCCATGAACGTGCCAACCTTATAAGCCAGATCCCGGATATCCTGACGGGCCAGCATAGGCAGGCGCTGCAGCTGCCTGATAAACGGCAGCTCAAAAGTGGCTGATTCGGATAGTTTGTAGCGGTTGCGAACCAGTTGCAGGCGTGGCAATACATTTTTGCCGATAGTCTGGCGTAAAAATGTATTGGCCCGACGGCGGCCCTGTTTTTCATCTCCCAGCAGCCTGGCGTAACGTTCACCAAAATAACCGGCCAGAAAATCCGGCATGTCATGCAGGTACTGGCTGCGCCAATTATGGTCTGCAGCATCCTTGTGCCACAGCTTCAGCTCGGTCAGGGTGATATCTTTCGGTGCGCCAGGCGCAAAAAATTCACGCCGCATATGGTTAACGGCGTGATATTCACCCTGTACCGGACTCAGCACAGAATCAGTCATGTTTAGCTTTTAACTCCGCAAATGCCAGCTCGGTCAGCTCTGCCAGCCTGCGGGTTTCTGCGACATAGCTGCTGATGTTTTTCATACCTTTGCGCAGAACTTCCTGCCCGATGGCATCCGAGACCAGATCACGGGTCAGAATCACCTCATTGTCATAGAGGGCCATGACGTCAAAAACCTGTTTGCGCACCCCCTCCACATCGCGCCAGGCGGATTTTTCCAGGGCAAGAAGCCGGGGCTTGCCCGGCTGTTTTTGCTGCCGCACCGAAATGGCGTAACGGCCATCAATAACCTGCTTCAGACTCATTCCGCGCCGCCTTTGTGATACTGCGCTAAACGCTCTGTCATTTCCTGGCAGACAACACAGCGGGTAACGCCCTGAACGGCACGGCGGCGCGCTTCGGGGATCGGTGCGTCGCAGTCTTCACAGAAAGAGGCGCTGACCGTAACTGGACGGTAAATTACCTGGGCGATATTGCGCGCCAGCATTTCTTCGGTACGCTGCTGTACTAAGTCCATTGAGTCGGCCATCAGTGCAGCTCCTGTGATTCGTTGTCGTAGCGCTCGGCTTCACGGCGAATCAGTTCGGCAGCTTCAACACCGTTTAAGCCCTGCTGATGGATATGCAGGGCCAGCTCAATCAGTCGGCCAGAGACTGCCAGTGCGCGGTCTTTACGTTCTTCATTACGGGCTTTATTCAGCAATGCGGTCATTGCCTCCACGTCACTGTCAAAACTGCGGGTTTCAATATTTTTCATTTATCTTTTTCCTGAATTCGAGCAAAGCAATGCCCGACGGGTTGACGTCATTTACTGAAAAGACTTATTTAATTGGGCAGAGTTAATCTTTTAGGAAATAAACTCACAACTGCACGAAAATGATTCATAGCACGAATAAGCGCATTTCTTTCATCAGTGATCAGCTCACTAAAATCAAGTTCGTGGCGCTCTGTCTTAATATTCGCCAGATAAAAAATTGCGCTTAATGCCCTTTTGTTTTCGTGATAATTGCTGTCCCTTACATCACGCATATCATTCATAAAGCGGGAAATATCTTTTTCGCTGTCGTCACCCCAGAATCTGGAACGCACCTCCGCAACATGATTCAGCCCGGCAGCCCTTGCACCCGTAGTCATCGCAACCAGTGCGGAGTCAGCTTCAATAGCCATGCCTTACCTCTTTTACTTTTTTCATTGTTAACAGCAGTTTTCTTTTCACTCAGCACCGGATGCCAGCGCTTACCGCATTCACCCATAATCCAGCCGTTACCGTATGACATGGACGGGCTTTGACGCTTCAGAAGTGAAGCCATTGAGATAGTCGTCATATCTTCAGCTCAGACCGATAGAGGCACTTAGGCCGCTAAGTGCATCAACGGTGTTAGCCAGGGCGGGATTGGAATGCACACGGGTGTGTACGCTAAGGCCAATCAAAGACAGGCAGCGGATGCCCGCATTAATATTTTCCATAAAAGCGCTTTTGCCGGATGCAGTCATTTTTTGTCCTGACACAGCGGCAGCGGCTACCTTCCCTATTTCCGACGTTGCCTGCAAAACGTAATGCGTCATGCGTTCGGCTTTGGCTTCATTAACCGGAACCGCTGGCATACATTTCATCTGCGCCAGCAGGCCGTCTATTAACGTAGCGTCCTCAGTGGCATCGGTAATTGCGGCTATTTCCATTGCTGTCAGTTGATGCACCTGATCCGGATTCAGTTTGTTACGCAAAGTCTGCTGGTTCATCCCCAACTTATCGGCCAGCTCACGAATGTTATGGCGGCTGGCAAAGGTCTGGCAGGCATTATCAAAGTGCGGTTGTATGGAAACCTGATAATCAAACATGATTCGCTTCATCCTAGCTGATACGATTTTTTACGCCTGAAGTGAGATATTGCACTCACTTAATGCCTGTATGGTCAGTGCAGCCATATTCACTTCTACCAGGCTTTTTTTGTGCTTTCCTTTCGGCTTGATTGGCAACTTTCCATACTCAATCATGTTTTTAGCGGTTTCTTTTTGGGTACCGGTTCGACGGCAGTACTCGTCTAACGGTAAATAGGGTTCAGGTATCACAATTGTAATGTTGGGGCGCATGGGGCAAACTCCGTTAGTTAATCCGATAGGTCAATATCGGGCAATAAGCGTCAATACTTCCTTAAACCTACAAAACGAAGTTTAAACTCACTTCGTGAAAACTTGCAAGGTCAAACTTTCGTGAACCTACAAATTAATTTCACTCAGGGCGGTGGTGCGGTACTGGATCGGGTTATCGAAGCGTATGGTTTTAGTACAAAACTTGCTCTGGCCGACCATCTGGGGATTGCAAGCAGTAGTCTCGCCAATCGTTACAAGCGCGACTTTTTTCCTGCTGATGTTGTAGTGAGATGTATGGCTGAAACAGGTGCGACGTTGGAATGGCTGGTCACGGGTCAGGGGCTTAAGCACAGTGACGGCGAGTTAGATGTGTTGAATTTTCCACGCTATAAAATCGTTGATGGACAGCTTCTTGATGACGGCATTTTTATGCTTGATAAAAGTGTGTTCCTGCACGGCAGAGACTTACCTAAAAATCCTGTGTGCGTAGTAGAAGGCGCGATTCAATATATTATCGATAAAGAAATTAGCGAAATTTACGACCATAGCTGGTTGATTGAAATCGAGGGTAAGTTCAGCGTTAGATTGCTTACACGCATTCCTGTTAAGAAAGTACGCGTATCAAGCATTGGTGCAGGGGCGTCTTTCGACTGTTCCATTGATGATATAAATATAATCGGGCGTGTCGTTTTGACTATAAGCTAGCTCAAAATTGAGCCTGTTAAGCTGTATACAGACAACTAAAACAACGGATCTTGAATACTAATTATGCCAGTAAGGAAACTTCCTGACGGTCAATGGATCGCTGATTTTTATACTGTTGACCGTAGTAGCGGAAAAGAAGGTAAGCGCGTCCGTAAAAAGTTCTCAACCAAAGGCGAAGCTTTAGCGTTTGAGAACTATACGCTTGAAAAAATCGAAGCGGCCCCGTGGCTGGGTGAAGCAAAAGAAACGCGTCGACTAACTGACCTGGTAGAGCTTTGGTTCAGCCGCCATGGCATTACGCTTAAAGATGGCGAGAAGCGCAGAAGTACTATGACGTGGGCGTGTGAATGTATGGGCTCTCCCCTTGCAGCAGAGTTTAATGCTCAGCTCTTTACTTCTTATCGCGCTAAACGCCTTGAAGGCTATTTTGCCCGAACGAAGCGAATTAGTAAGGTAGCTCCTCGCACTCTCAATCTGGAGTTGGCTTATTTTCTTGCGGTCTTTAATGAACTGAAAAGACTGGGCGAATGGACGTTGCCGAACCCTCTCGAAAACGTCCGTCATTTCCGCATTGACGAAAGCGAAATGGCTTACCTGACCGCAGAACAAATAAACCTGCTTTTAGAAGCATGTACAGCAAGTACAGCGAAAGACCTGCTGATGATCGTTAAGCTTTGCCTGGCTACTGGCGCACGCTGGAGCGAGGCGGAGGGTCTGAAGCGATCGCAGGTTTCAGGACAGCGAATTACTTTTGTAAAAACCAAAGGTAAAAAGAACCGCACTATTCCCATTTCCTTAGCTCTTGCTGACGAGCTGCCTAAAAAGAACGGTGCGCTTTTTACCCCTTGTTACTACGCATTCCGTTCAGCTTTAGAAAGAGCCGGGCTTGAGTTGCCTGATGGACAAATGACACACGTACTAAGGCATACCTTTGCCAGTCACTTTATGATGAATGGCGGAAACATTCTGGTTCTGCAAAGAATACTTGGTCACACGGACATCAAAATGACGATGCGTTATGCGCATTTTGCACCTAATCATTTTGAAGACGCTGTTAAACTAAACCCGTTAGAAATGTGTCGCAAAAGTGTCGCTGAAGAATAGGAATACTGCCTCATATTGACCTATATTGACTTTTTAACTTACTGATATTTATGTAAGTTATTGTTTTTTAGGGGTGGTAAATGGTTCTCATAATCGCTTGGTCGCTGGTTCAAGTCCAGCAGTGGCCACCAAATAAAACAAGAACTTACGCTAAAAACGTGAGTCCTTTCTTTTTTCGGGGATATGTCGGGGATATTTTGCAGAGGTAATCATGGTGTTTTTTGGTTATTTTATGCCCGTTCACCGCCTTTCCATCCTGGAATACCAAAATCAGCGTCGCAGTGCTGGTTTCTTCCACTGGTAGTCTGGTGAGTTCATCCTCTGGCGGTGGCGCTTTTTAACGTCCAGCATTAAGGCCACACCTGTACGGATATTTAGCAAGTCCTGGTCATCCAAGGTAATGCCCTGCTGTTGTGCAAGGCTTATTATGGTTTACTCAACATCGTGGCGGCTTAACATAGTATGGACTCTGCTGGTGGCTGGTGATTGTCGCTATCCCTGATTAACTGTTGAGAAGTCAAAGTTTCCACCCCAGCTTTCTGAGTTCATTCACGACAATCCATTGCGCTTTATCGACTTCCTCAACATTCGCATGACCTGTACAAAACGTTGCATATGTAGTGGTCAACTAATACTGGCCACAGCATTAGACTGTAAGTAGTACAGCCGCTCAGATTCGTTGGGCGTCAGACCGCCGTTATACCAGTGGGGCCTGATAGCGCTGTAATATCCCGTTATATAGC
>OFEL01000129.1_pt1 | contig 11660 bp, 10 predicted proteins | sample 1521181 | NCBI WGS metagenome assembly OFEL01 (sample SAMN05335686, study PRJEB24111) | insect metagenome | biome: ENVO:00009004; isolation source: gut from larvae fed green olives | host: Bactrocera oleae | place: Israel | collected 2011-11
CATGCTGTTGTCGGCCATCGGTTGACTCCTTCTGAGATAATTGTCTAATTAACCATTACCTTACCGGATAAGCCAATGGCTCTCACCATCCTTCCAAATTTACACCACGTCCTAAGACTCTACCGAACGCCGGAGCCCTGATACGACGCCGCGAAATCCGTGACGCCGGAACTCTGTTACGCCTGAGGCTGGCTTACGGCCCGGGAGGTATGTCACTACGGGAGGCTACTGCGTGGGCTCAGCTTCACAGTATTGCGGAATTATCCGACGTAGCCCTCATGAAACGTCTGCAAAATGCGGCCGACTGGTTCGCCATCCTTGCTGCATAAACACTGGCTGAACGCGCCGGGTTCACGGGGTGTCCAGGCCACAGGAAACTGCGTCTTGTTGATGGAACTGCAATCGGTGCGCCCGGTGGCGGTAGCGCGCAATGGCGACTGCATATGGGATACGATCCTCATACCTGTCAGTTCACTGATTTTGAGCTAACCAGCAGCAGGGAAGCCGAACGGCTGGAGCGGTTTGCGCAGACAGCAGACGAGAGACGCATTGCTGACCGGGGTTTTGGTTCCCGTCCTGAATGCATCCGCTCGCTTGCTGTTGGGGAAGCTGATTATATCGTACGGGTTCACTGGCGGGGACTGCGCTGGTTAACCCCGGAAGGAAAGCGCTACGACATGATGGAATTTCTGCGCGGGCTGGGTTGCAGCGAGAACGGTGAAACCACAGTCATGATCGGTAACGGCGGGAACAAAAAAACATGGACTCCCTTTCCGGCACGCCTTATTGCCGTGGCGCTGCCGCCGGAAAAAGCGCAGAGCAGCAGAGCCCGGGTACTCAGCGACAATCGTCGCAAAGGGCGGGTAGCTCAGGCAGAAACACGGGAAGCAGTAGGACATGTGCTGTTACTTACATCACTACCAGAACACGAATATTCAGCAGAGCTGGTGGCTGACTGTTACCGTCTGCGCTGGCAAATTGAACTGGCTTTTAAACGCCTCAAAAATCTGTTGCAAATGGATGCTCTGCGGGCAAAGGACACTGAACTTGCAAAAGCCTAGATATTTGCAAATCTGCTCGCAGCCTTCTTAATTGATGACATGATCCAGCCATCGCTGGCCTTTCCCCTCTGAAGGCACGACAGAAAAACGAAGGGATAACTTTTTATGGAGAATAACAAAAATGGTTATCCGTGGCTTACGTGGAGGCATTACCGGGTCAGTCCCGTTGGAAGCGTATGTCGTGAAACTGAAGTGTGTGGGCCATCGCCTCAACGAGCCGCCCAGACGACGTATTCTTCAGATGGTCCGGACATTAAGTTAACGCCTATGAGATTATGCCCCGGGCAGGGTGACGCGCCACGGCAGCAGTTCGCCTACGCGGTTGACCGACCAGTCTGCTATCACCGACAGCACCTGACAAAGATAACGCTCAGGATCTATACCGTTAAGCCAACAACTCCCGATTAACCCGTACAGCTGCGCACCACGATCACGATCGCCACCGTGGTCCGAGCCGAAGAATAGATAATTTTTCGCCCCAGACTCACCGTCCGCAGCGCGTTTTCCGCAATATTGTTGTCAGGCTCCGCCCAGCCGCGCTTTTACCACGGATACCCGCCTCGATCCCGTACAGCTCGCCGATGCGGTGCAGCGCTTCCGTCGTCAGCTCCGACGGGGGCCTGACGTGCACGTCGTGGATTTTGCGCCGCGCGTGTGCCCAGCATGCCGCTTCCTTATATACGGCCCTCGCGATACAGTTCGTTGAACCCGGCGTAGGTGTCCGCCGGCGGCACGCCGCTGAACCTAGCCAAGTGCATCTGCGGGTGAACGCCCTTGCGGTCCGGCGAGTACGCGAACCACACCGTCGGGGCCCTCACCAAGCCTGCTACGCCGCCGCTTATTGAGCTGCGCTTGAAGGTAGTCGACCTCGCGTTCGCGCGAGGCAAGCTTTGCCTCAAGGACGAGTATCTGCGCCTGCTAGCTCTGCTAGGCGCTGTTTAAGAAGGGCAATATCGTCGGGAAGATTATCGTTCATGGCGGGCATGTTACCAAGTTGCCTGCTAGATGACCAAGATAAAGCGGATTATAGCAGGGTAAGCGGTGACAGCAGGCGCTTTGGCTGGCATCAGTCGATACCTTCCAGCAACATGGGCGTGAGGAACACTTTGCCATCGCAGGTCGATGACCATGCTAAGCGCCCGCACTCCAGCCTTTTGGTAAGCAGGCACAGGTCGTCACCGGTAGACCAGAGCAGTTTTACTTGGGAGCTCGAGCGCTCTCGGAAGATAAAGACGTGACCGGACATCGGGTCATCTTTCAGGGCGGTCTGGACCTTTGCGCCGGGGCCGTTAAAGCCGTTGCGCATGTCGGTGATGCCCGCAACCAGCCAGATTCGGGTAGCGGATGGCAGATTTATCACGAACGGCCTCCGCATATCATGGCCTGCAGCATGGTGCAAAGCTGTTCCGGTGAAGGGTTGTGGAGTGATATTTCGCCGCGCGGGAGGCGGATAACGCAGTCTGCACTGACGTCAGGCTTCGGTTCGGGAGTAGATAAAGGAAGAACTATCTGGACCGGCACCAGCGCGGGAAGTGCAACCAGTTTTGTTTTTTATCCGCGAAGTTTAGCGACGCGACCTTCATTTTTCCAGAGGCGTATCCATTTAAAGTGGAAATTGTCGTTGACGTTGTGCTCACGCGCGAGGGCGGCAACGCTGCCGTTTTGCTCAAGGGTTTTAAGCGCCATGCGAACCAGCCGGAGCTTAAATTCGGGCGTGTAACGCTGGCGAAGTAAGGATTTTGAGTCAGTCATCAGGTGTCCACCTAATCAGAATAAGTGGACGCTTAAATTACAGGGAGGTGAGAAATTGACCAGACGGTGTTGAGTTGACGATTACCAGAAATAGGTATAGATAAAGGCTTGATGAACCATCGGGCTGTCGCTCACCGCCTGATGAGCAAAGGTGCCGAGTAGAACGCCGATACTCATCGACAGCTGCATTACCGTCGACAGCAGGCTGTTGCTGGCCAGCTCATCGGGCAGTTCTTTCAGCGTCAGCGTGGCCTGCCGCGAGCAGAAAGAAGCCGCTAAGGTCGAAGCGCCGGGTTTGCAGCGTAAAGTTGGGCAGCAGCATCAGCGTGACGATCGCGCCAACAATGCCCACCGGAATGTTAATCAGAATGATCCAGTGCCAGCTGGCGTACTCGACCAGCACGCCGCCAAGCGCCGGACCGAGCAGCGGGCCAACCTGCCCTAGCAGCGTGACAAAGGTCATCTCCGCCATATATTCCGCATGCGGCACCAGCTTCATCACCGTCAGTCGTCCGACCAGCACCATCATCGCCCCGCTAATGCCCTGCACCACTCGCGCCAGCAGCAGCTGATCCAGCGTGGCGGACATCGCGCAGTACAGCGAGCCGATGATGAACAGGATAATCGTGCTAAAGAAGACGTTGCGCACTCAAAAACGGTCGGCCAGCCAGCCGCTGACCGGCAGCATCACCGCCACCGTCAGCACGTAGAAGACAATCACCGAATGCATATGCAGCGGGCTGACGTTGAGGCTGGCAGCCATCGACAGCAGCGCGGTATTAACGATGGTAGTATCCAGCGCCTGCATAAAAAAGCCGAAGGCAACAATCCACAGCTGCCAGCGTACCGAAGCGGGGGATGCGTTAGCCATCTCAGGCTCCTTCGTGTGCCGGTTGCGGCTTAGCTTTACGCCGCAGTTTATCCATATACAGATACACCACTGGGGTGATGTACAGCGTCAACAGCTGGCTCATGACCAGGCCACCGACGATGGTGATCCCCAGCGGCTGGCGCAGTTCGGCCCCGTCACCGCTGGTCAGTACCAGCGGCAATGCGCCTAGCAGGGCTGCCAGGGTGGTCATCATAATCGGGCGAAAGCGCAGCAGGCTGGCCTGGAAAATCGCCTCACGCGCCGTAAGGTTGCCGCTGCGCTGCGCTTCGAGCGCAAAGTCGACCATCATAATGGCGTTCTTTTTCACGATGCCGATCAGCAGCAGGATCCCTATCAGCGCAATCAGGCTTAACGGCGCGGAGAACAGCTCCAGCGCCAGCAGCGCGCCAACGCCCGCCGAGGGCAGGGTAGAGAGAATAGTCAGCGGGTGGACATAGCTCTCATACAGGATCCCCAACACGATATACACCGTGGCGATAGCGCCGATGATTAACCATAGCTGGCTGCTCTGCGACTGCTCGAACACCGCTACCGTACCGGCAAAGCTGCCGCGCATGCTGGAAGGTATGCCCAGTGAGGTCATGCTGCGGTCGATCGCGGCGGAGGCCTCTGACAGTGATACCCCTTCCGGCAGGTTAAACGACACGGTTGAAGCCGCAGAAAGCCCCTGATGATTAACCGACAGCGGAGAGTTCTGCGACTGCCATTTGGCGAACGACGACAGCGGAATAGATTGCCCTTCCTTATTGATTACGTACACTTGGTTGAGCGCGCTGATATCCTGGGTGTAGCACGGGTCAACCTCCATCACCACTTTGTACTGGTTGAGCGGCTGATAGATGGTGGAGATCTGGCGCTGGCCGAAGGCGTTATTCAACAGGCCGTTAGCGTCCGCCACGTCAATCCCCAGCCGCGCCATGGCCTCACGGTCGTAGGTCAGCGCCATTTCCGAGCCTTTATCCTCTTGGTCGGAGTTGACGTCGACCAGCTCCGGCAGCGCGGCAAAGGCGCGGCGGATTTTAGGCTCCCACTCGCGCAGGTCGTCAAGGCTGTCAGACAGCAGCGTGAACTGATAGCCTGCGTTGGACTCGCGCCCGCCGACGCGCAGATCTTGCTCGACCATCAGGTAGAGATTCGCGCCGGGCTCTTTCGCCAGCTTACCGCGTAGACGGGCAATCACCTGCTGGGCATTTTCCGTGCGCTTACTCAGCGGCTTCAGGGCAATAAACATCGAGCCGCTGTTGGTACGTGACCCGCTGGTAAAGCCCACTACACTCTCCACCGCCGGGTCGGCATGGGTGATGCGCATAAAATCTTCCAGCTTGCCGCGCATCGACTGGAAGGAGATGCTCTGGTCGGCCTGAATAAAGCCCATCAGTCGCCCGGTATCCTGCTCCGGCATAAAAGTTTTCGGGATTGAAACGTAGAGATACATCGTCAGGCCGATGGTGGCGAGAAACACCAGTAGCGTCCAGCGTGCATGATTCAGCACCAGATTTAGCTTGCGGCCATAGCTCTGCTGCACGGCCAGCAGCACCTTACCAAAACCGCGAATGCGCTGCTGTTGGTGGCGCGGTTTATTGCGCAGCAGGTACGCACACATCATCGGCGTCAGGGTAATCGACACCAGCAGCGATATGGCGATCGATACCGACAGCGTGACGGCAAACTCGCGGAAGAAGCGGCCTATCAGCCCGCCGAGCATCAGTAGCGGAATAAACACCGCCACTAGGGAAGTACTCATCGAGACCACGGTAAAGCCGACTTCACGCACCCCCTGCAGCGCCGCCGCAAGCGGTTTTATCCCCGCTTCGACGTGGTGCGAGATATTCTCCAGCACCACAATCGCATCATCGACGACAAAGCCGGTTGCCACGGTCAGCGCCATCAGCGACAGGTTATTGAGGCTGAAGCCGCACAGGTACATCGCGGCGAAGGTGCCAATCAGCGAGACCGGCACGGCCACTGCCGGGATCAGCGTGGCGCGCCCGGAGCGCAGGAAAGCAAACACCACCAGAATCACCAGCCCGACCGAGATCGCCAGCGACTGTTCCACCTCATGCAGCGAGGCGCGGATGGTCGGTGAACGGTCCTGCGCCACCTCCAGCTTGATCGACGCCGGAATGACTTTGCGCAGTTCGGGCAGCTGGGCGTTAATCCGGTCGACGGTATCAATGATATTGGCTTCCGGTGCTTTGCGGATCAGCGCCAGAATAGCCGGGCGGGCGTTGGACATCCCGGCGTTGCGCAGGTCCTGCACCGAGTCCGAGACGGTGGCAACATCCTGCAGGCGCACCGCCGCGCCGTTGTTGTAATGCACGATCAGCGGCTGATATTCGGCAGCGGTTTGTAGCTTGTCATTGGTCTTAAGCCACCAGCGCTGCTGCTGATTCTCAATCGCACCCTGCGGTTTACGCACGTTGGCGTCGGCAATGGCGGTGCGCACCGCGTCCAGCGACACGCCCTGATTAAACAGCGCCTGCGGGTTGAGGTCGACACGCACCGCAGGCAGCGAACTGCCGCCGATAGTGACATCGCCCACGCCGTCAATTTGCGCTAGCTTCTGCGCCAGCTGCGTGAAGGCATAGTCATACAGCTGGCCGGGGGAGTAGGTGTCCGAGGTCAGCGTCATAATCATGATCGGCGCGTCAGACGGATTCACTTTGCGATAGGTCGGGCGGCTTGGCATCCCTGTTGGCAGTAGGCTCTGCGCGGCGTTGATCGCTCCCTGCACATCGCGTGCCGCACCGTTAATATCGCGGTCGAAGTCGAATACTAGGATTAGCCGCGTGCTGCCGAGCGAGCTGGTAGAGGTCATTTCACTCACCCCGGCAATGCTCCCCAGCGCCCGTTCCAGCGGGGTGGCAACCGAGGAGGCCATGGTTTCCGGCGAGGCACCGGGCAGCGAGGCGCTAACCACAATGACTGGGAAATCGACCTGCGGCAGCGAGGCCACCGGCAGCAGGCAAAAACCGAGAATGCCCGCCAGCAGGCTCGCCACCGTCAGCAGGATGGTGGCGACTGGGCGGTGGATAAATAGCGCGAAAAATTTCACTCTGCCTCCTACTTACTGAAGCGGCGGCGCGTGGCGTGCGCTAGACGGTCAAACAGCAGGTAGATCACCGGCGTGGTAAACAGCGTCAACACTTGGCTGACGATCAGGCCGCCCACCATCGCGGTACCCAGCGGGCGGCGCAGTTCGGCACCGACGCCGGTGCTTAGCATCAGCGGCAGCGCACCGAGCAGTGCCGCCAGCGTGGTCATCAGGATCGGGCGGAAGCGCAGCAGACAGGCCTGATAAATCGCCTCATACGGCGTCATACCCTGTTCACGCTCGGCCGCCAGCGCAAAGTCGATTATCATGATAGCGTTCTTCTTGACGATGCCAATCAGCAGAATAATGCCGATAACCGCAATCACGTCCAGCTCGCTGCCGCTGATCAGCAGCGCCAGCAGCGCACCCACCCCTGCGGTCGGCAGCGTGGAGAGAATAGTGACCGGGTGAACAAAGCTCTCGTACAACACGCCGAGCACGATATACATCGCCACAACCGCCCCAACAATCAGCCACACGGTACTGGAGAGCGCTGCTTGGAAGGCGAGGGTGCTGCCTTGGAACTGGGTGATGATATCCGTCGGCATGGCCAGATCCTGTTCCGCTTGGGTAATCGCATTAACCGCCTGCTCCAGCGAATAACCGTCGCTGACTTTAAACGAGAAGGTAGTCGATGGGAACTGATCGAGGTGGTTAATGCTCAGCGTGCCGTGGCGCTGTTCGATGCTGGCAATGACGCTGAGCGGCACGCTGCCGCCATCGGTGCTTTTCAGCCGGATGCTCTGCAGCGCAGCCAGCCCCGGCGTGGCGGCTGTGTCGTGCTCCAGCACCACGCGATACTGGCTGGCCTGAGTATAAATCGTTGCGATTAGCCGCTGCCCGAAGGCGTTATACAGCGCGTTATCGACGTCAGATAGGGAAATGCCCAAACGGCTGGCGTTGTCGCGATTGACGCGGATATAGGCTTCCAGCCCCTGATCCTGCCAGTCGCTGCTTACCTCTTTCAGCTGCGGTAATTTGTCCAGCTCGGCCTGCAGTTTCGGTACCCACAGGCTGAGCGAGTCGAGCAGACCTGCCTGCAGGCTAAGCTGATACTGCGTGCGACTGGCCAGGGTATCAATCGTCAGGTCCTGCACTGGCTGCAGATAGAGGTTAATGCCCGGCAGCTTCGCCACCTCCTGCTGCAGGCGGGCGATCACCACCGGAATGCGGTCGTCACGCTGGTCGAGCAGCTTGAGATTGATCTGCAGGCGCCCGCTATTTAGCGCTTGGTTAGTCTCGTCCACGCCGACGAAGGAGATCAGACTCTGGACTGCCGGATCTTGCATAATAATCGAGGCCACTTCCTTCTGGCGCTGCACCATATTGCTGTAGGAAACCGACTGCGGTGCCTGAACGGTGCCCTGAATAATGCTGTTATCCTGCAGCGGGAAAAAGCCTTTCGGGATCGCCAGCCACAGCAGCACGGCGGTCACCATGGTGCTGAGCGCCACGCCTAGCGTCAGCCACGGATGGCTGAGCACCTTTTGCAGCATGATGCCATAACGCGCAATCACGCGGTCAAAGAAGGCTTCGCTGGCGCGTGAGAAACAGTTCTGTTTGCGCAGCGACTCTGCCTTCAGCATGCGCGCGCACATCATCGGCGTCAGTGTTAGCGACACTAAAGCGGAGATCAGGATCGCCACCGCCAGCGTCACCGCAAACTCGCGGAACAGGCGGCCGACGATATCGCCCATAAACAGCAACGGGATCAGCACGGCAATCAGCGAGAAGGTCAGCGAGATAATAGTAAAGCCGATCTCACCCGCCCCTTTCAGCGCCGCCGTCAGTGGCATTTCACCTTTCTCGATATAGCGGGTGATGTTTTCGACTACCACGATAGCGTCATCGACTACAAAGCCGGTGGCGATGGTCAGAGCCATCAGCGTCAGGTTATTCACCGAGAAGCCAAGGAAGTACATCACCGCGAAGGTGCCGACCAGCGACAGTGGTACCGCCACTGCCGGGATAATTGTCGCCGCCACGTTGCGCAGGAACAGATAGATAATCATCACCACCAGCGCAATCGCCAGCAGTAGCCCAAACTGCACTTCGTGCACCGAAGCGTGAATATTGATAGTGCGGTCGCTCAGTAGCTGCACGTTGACTGACTTTGGCAGCGATGCGGTGAAGGTAGGCAGCATCTGGCGGATATTGTCAGCGGTGGCAATGATATTGGCACCCGGCTGGCGCTGCACGTTCAGCACAATTGCCTGCTGGCGGTTAGCCCAGGCGCCGAGCCAGCTGTTTTCTGCCCCCTGTTCTACCGAAGCCACATCGCCCAAGCGCACCGGCGCACCGTTGCAGTAGCTGACGATTAGCTGGCGGTAGCCTTCGGCTGTTTTAATCTGGTCGTTGGCGGAGAGGGTAATAGAGCGCTCAGGCCCATTCAGACTGCCTTTAGCCGAGTTGACGTTGGCGTTGCTGATGGCGGTGCGCACCGTTTCACTGGTGATACCGAGCGCCACCAGCGCCTGCGCGTTGAGCTTTACCCGCACTGCGGGCCGCTGCCCACCAGATAGCTTCACCAGCCCAACGCCGGACACCTGGGAAATTTTCTGCGCCACGCGGTTCTCCACCATATCCTGCATCTGGGTCATTGGCATGCTGCTGCTGGTGATGGCAAGGGTCATAATCGGTGGATCGGCTGGGTTAACCTTTCTGTAAACCGGCGGATTGGGCAAATCGTTAGGCAGCAGATTGGTAGCAGCATTGATGGCCGCCTGCACTTCCTGCTCGGCGACGTCGAGCGCCAGGGTCAGCTGGAACTGCAGCGTTACTACCGATGCACCGCCGGCGCTTTGCGAGGCCATCTGCTTCAGGCCGGACATCTGCCCGAACTGGCGCTCCAGCGGGGCGGTAATCGCGGAGGTCACCACGTCGGGGCTGGCCCCCGGATAGAACGTGATGACCTGGATGGTGGGGTAATTGACTTCCGGCAGGGCGGAAACCGGCAGCGAGCGGTAGCCAATAATCCCCGCCAGCAGGATAGCGATCATCAGCATGGTGGTGGCGACCGGGCGCAGAATAAACAGGCGTGACGGTCCGTCACCTTGCGTTGGGGGCATCACCTGCATCAGTCTCTGGCTCCCTTGCTTGGCAGGGCGCTTTTACCTGAGGTCAGCGGCATGACCTGCGGAGCCACCACCTCCACCTGCGCGCCTTCGAGCAGGCGGTCAATACCGTCGGTGACCACTTTCTCCCCGGCTTCCAGCCCGGCCTTAATCACCACTTTTTCACTGTCCTGGAAGCCCACGCTGACAATTTTCTTGCTGACTTTACTGTCGCTGTTGACCACCCAGACGAAGTTGCCTTCGTTGCCCATCTGCAGCGCGGCGATCGGGATAACAATTGCATCCTGCAGCGTGCTGACCTTTAGGCGCGCATTGACAAACTGATTGGGAAACAGCCGATCGTCTTCATTGCTAAAGCGCGCCTTCAGCTTGACGGTGCCGGTGGTGGCATCAATCTGATTATCCATGCTTAGCAGCTGGCCGGTGGTGAGCAAGTTCTTGTTGTTGCGATCCCACGCCTCGACCGGCACCGCGCCGTTTTTCTGCGCGCTGAGAATGCTGGAAATATCGTTTTCCGGCAGGCTGAACACCAAGTCAATCGGGTGCTTCTGGGTGATCACCACAATACCGTTGGTATTGCCGCTGGTGATGTAATTGCCGACATCGATCTGTTTCAGTCCAACGCGGCCAGAGATAGGCGCGGTGACGTGACTGTAGCTCAGGTTGAGCTGGGCGCTGGCCACGCTGCCTTCGTCGGCTTTAAGGGTGCCGAGGGTTTCACTGACCAGCGAGCGCTGCGTATCTAGCTCCTGTTTTGACACCAGGCTAGTTTTCGCCAGCTTTTCATAGCGCGCAAGGTCGCGGCGGGCGTTGGCTAATGTCGCCTGATCCTTCGCCAGCTGTCCCTGAGCCTGCATCAGCGCCACTTGGTACGGGCGTGGATCGATTTCAGCCAGCAGTTCACCGGCTTTGACTTCCTGTCCTTCAGTGAAGTGAATCGCCATTAAATCGCCATCCACCCGGCTACGCAACGTCACGGTATTGGCTGCGGTGACGGTACCCAATCCGGAAAGATACTGCGGCACGCTCTGACGCACCGCCTCTAACCCCTGCACGGGAGCCATCGCTGCACCAGCGCCGCCGTATCGCCCGCTTTTGCCACGCGGATGCTGAGTGCCGGCCTTAGGCTCAGCAGTGGATGAGGCGCTGTGGCTGTGCCACCAGTAAGCGCCACCACCCATAAGGGCAACGAGGATAATCAGGGGAATTAGCGGAACGCGGCGCGGCGATTTCATGATTTTTTTGCTCTCCGGTAGCAGGACCTGAAGCCCGGGCTGGACAAAACAGTATCCCGAATCATAGTCACAATAGCGGATTTCAAACGCTGAAAAATGAAGAAAATAAGGATAACGGGTTAGTTTTGTTCTGTCCCGCGTTCATCGGGCCGAATGCGCAAATTCTTTGCCACAAATTAGCGCAGTGCGAAAAGCTTAGTTTGCTGAGGTTACAGGCTATCGCATCTGCGCTAATGACTTCATATCAGGAAAATGATTATGAGAACCATTCTCAACTTCTAAAAAACTGAATAGACCCGAGTTTCGTAGACACTTTTTTGCCTCATAATGGAGGCCTAATGAAGGAGTGTTTATGTCAGTCAAAACGTTCACCGAAGAATTCAAAATTGAAGCCGTAAAACAGGTCACTGAACAGGGATACCCTATATCACAGGTCTCCTCTCGACTTGGTGTATCCACTAATAGTCTTTACGCCTGGGTTAAGCGCTACCAGAAGCCCGAGCCGCAGCGTAAGCAAGACGATGCACTACAGCATGAGGTAAAGCGTCTCAG
>OFEL01000131.1_pt1 | contig 11648 bp, 7 predicted proteins | sample 1521181 | NCBI WGS metagenome assembly OFEL01 (sample SAMN05335686, study PRJEB24111) | insect metagenome | biome: ENVO:00009004; isolation source: gut from larvae fed green olives | host: Bactrocera oleae | place: Israel | collected 2011-11
AGTGCTAACAAACGTTTAACTACTTGTGGGGTGAATGGCAACATCGCACGTGGCACATAAAGAGTGCGCTGGTCGACAAGTCGTCAACAAATGCTCCAGTTACAGCTGATCGCAAATTAAAGGCAAAAACAAAGCTTCAGTTTTTTAGCTTCAAAATATTATATATATGTTGTGTTGCAACTTCCTTTAGGAGTGTCACGATAGTATAATAGAAGTTTTTGAAGCCTGCTGTTCAATTTTGCGGCAAGTGAAAATTACAAGGACAACAAAAGCAGCACTCTAGAAAGAATAATTCTTGGCTATAAATTATAATTTTCCATATACTTACATATATCAAAGAAATGTTTGCCCTTAATCACTTAAACAAAATTTATTTACCTTTTTTCACCCGGAGATATCTTTATGTAGTGGACCTGCAGCATTAAGGGATTCCGTTAATTCCTGCCATAATGCATCTATAATTGGCTTATTGCGTTTTGTAAATCCTCTTATGATGTCTGGATTTTTTTTCATGAATTCAATTATTAGTGTATTTTTTGTTCTGTTCTTATGTTTTCCCCTATAAAGTTAAATCAATTATTTGTATTTTCGTGGACTTGGGCAAGTATATTGTATATAATATTATGATATTAAAGTGTATAATATTATGAAAGGGTAGAATTTTAACCTCTATTGAGTGATTAGTGAGTGTTTAAAATTTAGTGTTAAAAAACCCGCTTTAAACGCGTCTCTAAAGCAAAAAAAAAAAAGCATGGTAATTTTTTTCTTCGCAATGATGCCACATACCGTGCTGTTGGAGAAGCTCTATCAAAGAAAGAAGAGTATTGCTGTAGAGGCGGAATAAAATGACAACAATAACGAATGTTAATTAGGAGTCCTATTTCAGTTAATTAATTTAAATAATTTAAGTATAATTTGTATCAAAAATTTTATTAAAGTAAATAACAAAACCAATGAAAATAAAAACCACATTTTTTTTTATGAACAAAGATAAGGATGGCACCGCCGTATAACCGCTATTACTAGTCAAACACGTGCTCCAATAATAATTGATGGCATAGCGTAAGTTGAGTATAAGTTGGAAAACACGAAGTAATTTGGTGGGTGATTATCTGTTATGCAGCGTTGGACCAAAGCCGGTCATGTCCTATGACAACGTAATTTTAATGTAACTATATTTTTATATATATTTAGTTCAATTTGGTTGTTTTTGTTGTAACGGTTACCTAGTCCCCGTTTAGGTGATAAATTCCTGATTCGTTGTCGTCGAGGTCATATAACGGGGGGCCCAGGAAACGAGCTGTTTCGACGCGGTCGGACCATAGGGAGAAGGGTGTTAGATGAGTGGGGTTTGTTGGGCATGCAAAGAGGTGGTTAGTGTCATGCGGAGAATCATTGCGCGCAGGACATGTGTTTGGTATGTCGGGGTCTATTCTGGATAAGTAGGAGTTTAACCTGCTACAGTATCCAGAACGAAGTTGCGCGAGGGTCACTCTGGTTTCGTGAGGCAACTCGAGCTCTACGTCTGCTATAGGTGGTTGGTGGTTTGACTCATAGTACGCCATTCACTGAGAGGGAGTCGATGAAGGTGTTAACGGCTCCACTGTGAATGTGGTCAGTGCCTGTCTGAAGTTCATAGCGTCCGAAGTCCGGTCGGCGTACTGTCTGATGTCGTCGACGTAATCAAGGAAAGACCTCTTGATGTTCCTAGGAGGCGGCTCCGCTACAAGCAGGCGACTACAGGGGTGGTTTCTACGAAAGCACCCTAGCAGAAACTGTTTGGAGAGGAGTTCGTTGTGTTCCTTAACCGGAAGCATAAGGGCCTCACTATGTAGGTGTTCGATTGGAGACATCAAGAGGCATCCCGTGATAGTCCGGAGTGCAGCGTACTGACAGGTCTGAAGCTTCTTCTTCTGCGTGCCACTGCATCCAGGCGACCATATTGTTCAAAGTAGACATCTGTATATACGGCATAATTCAAATTTGATTGTTTGGGTTTGAAGTCGAGTAAAAATGAGTCTTCGGATGTATGCTTTTCAACATTTTCTTTCAACAAATATTTGCTCGATTTATTTTTACACTTATTAAAATTTCGTGAAGAAAGCGCTTGAGTTGCCTTAGCAGGTGGAATCTTGAATACTTCTGGCGATATAGGTATTAGTCGTTTATTTTTTCTAGAAATTTTCAAATGATTATTAAAGGTGCTCTTTAACTCCTTTTGTAAGCGTTCAGAGTTTTTAGTTAGAGCTACATTTTCAGCCAAATTTCCATTTCTCGGCTCGTTTGAAGTAGGGCATTTATAATCAAAATTAGTGTTCAGATTTATGTCATCCAAATCAGCTTCATAATACTGCTTCTGTAGATCAATCTGTGATTTTGTGCGATAACTGAAAGGTTGCGAATGTTCATCGCGGTATGCCCCTAATACATCATCATAAATAATTTTTAGAGCCACTTTCTGAGCGGTATATGTATGGAGGTTGATTCCATCATAAATATAATTCGTTTTCTCATTGGTAGCCTTTACTTGATTTGTTTTCAATTTGTTTTTTTGTTTTTCAGCATTTTCGGTTTTCGTCAATTTTTTGGTTGTAGTTGGAGGAAGTGGCGGTGGAGACGATGGAGGTTTTAATTTTCCAAGTTGATGTGATTGTATTGTGTGTTTAGCGCGTGCAACCAAAGTGTTGGACAATAAATTTTGAGTCTGCAAATTAATATTATCAGTTAACGAATTCGATGTTTTACTATTATTGACATTGGGCGAATAATTTTGTCCTCTGCTCTTTGAAGACGACGGCAAAATATGTTTGACACTTGTTGTACTTAAACTAGCACAAGATGAGATAGACGAAGATGAATTTGATGATAACGATGAAGCAGACAGAGACATATTTTCCAAGTACTTCAAAGAAATTTCAGGTGTTATTAGAGTTTCGTTAATGATCTCATTTTGTTGAGTTGCTTTCAAAGTATACCAAAGCGTGCCATATGATGATTTTGTAGTGGTTATATCAGATGCAATACGCTGAGCTAATGGATTTAAATTATAAAAATAATCTTGTGCCATTTGCAGATTTAACGAGGTAAACTGGAAAGCGGCCATTTTTATAACACTTATTTTTATGTAGCTCATACAAACGGGAGTTTTCACGACTTTCCTGATAATTCCATTCTAAATAATAGAAAATTGTGTTACTACCATCAGTAAACAGCTTTGATTACATGGCAAGTGGGTTACGAGATTCGGTGTTCCAATGGAGTTAAATTCTGATCAAGAATGAAATCTCGAGTCAGCTTTAAGTTAAGGAATGTATCAGAAACTAGGTCTCCGGAAAACAGATAGAATTAACTCCAAGAAGAGAAGGACGGCTGAAGAAGTTATTTCTAATAGGTGGAGGGCAGTGTGACGAACACGGATGATAGAACAAAATCGAATCGACGATAAATTGTCAGAAGCAACTAGTTAGCGAATTCGTAGTTAAAGATTTACTATATAAGGGATGCTGGATTGTGCAGCATACACAGTTCTAATTATAGTGTTGCCGTGTAAAGAGCAACTAAGCTATAAGCAAGAATTTAGCAATCAAACCAAAAACAAATTTCGACCGCATATTTCTGGTAGTTGGAACTAGCAAAACATTCCTTATTTCGATAATCCTTGCTGAGGTACCATCAAGAATTGGCATCCCAATGGCCGTTGCATCATCTGGCATCGCAGCAGCTTTATTAAATGGAGGTAGAACAGCTCATTTGGCATTTAAGGGTCGTTAGGGACCTAACCAAAACTTTATCGGCAACATGTTGAAAAATGGTTTCTCAATATCTGGTTAGCAACATTCTGTCAGTTAAGTTCTGGTAAACTGTTCCGAATAAAGGAGCCTTGGTTAGTTTCTAACCAGAAAATTAAATGACACCTGTTCGCTGTAAAATCTCAAGTAAAAATCAGCAGCATAAATGGCTTTCGGACGCGGACTTTTTTGTCGTTCATTCTCATTATATGTTATTTGAGTATTCACAAGGTGTCATATTGTGTCATATCGCCATATTGTTTTATTTTTTTATGACTGTCATATCAACACTGTTGTTGTTTCCCATGCAAAATTGAAATACGACAAATACAACATGGCGAGGTATGTTTTTTGAGTGTACTATTCCTTCAGCTGTATATGTTTACGTTTTTATTGTTGACGTTTAAGTGCCTAAAATTAATAAATTAATTAAATTTCATAAATTTCTTTAATAATATGGAAGGAAACCATGATATTCCAGTAAATTAAGTTAAAGAAAAGTAAAAACCAAAACGCCGCCATTTCAACATAAAGAAATTTTATTTTTGTCACTTTCTTGGGGCATTTTTGTATTCTTAATTTTTCACTACTAGCTGGTGAAGTGTATTAATATTACACAATATGACATACAACAATTAAGGGGTGCTCACATGTGTCGTATTTTTTAAGATTCTTGAAATACGACATAAGACATAAGACAAAGCTTGTGAAATGCCTATATGCATATTTGCATTCATATATGCATATATCATACAAAAAAGAGGTAATAACCTTAATATTTCCGAAAATTATGTAAATATTCCTTTGAAACCGAGCTCTGTTGCAACCATGCAACGCATTTTAAAATGAAAAGAAAACGACGAATTGCATAGCAACGAGCTGTTACGAAATAGATCACATAGCGTTTCTTCGTTTTTCCTCCTCGTCCCCTCGCTTACGAAAACCGGTTTTGACAGCAAAAAGAGTCCTCTTCTAAACATGTAGATATACAGTTATGCGTGTTCACAATGCAAGTTTGTTCACAATAATCAAACTATTTGTAGGTAAGCTAACCACAACTTGGCGAAAACGGTTCTGTCAGTCAAAGCTGGTGTATTGAGAAAGTGGGCCTTATTTTATTAGTTTATAATGAAAAAGTTTAAGTGAAATGAATAGAATAATGTTGCGTAAAAAAATTTGGATTATATTCAACTAAACGCATTTATCTATTGACAATTATTATGGTTATCGAATTCACTTCTCCCACAAAAATTTTTTGGCACCTTTTATATCCGAAGGAACATTTAAAAAACTCGTTTTTAATGGGTTACTAGAGGATCTCGTACACGAATTGCTGTGGCTAAGGTATACATTATTTATAAACTATTCAATACAGTAAAATTGTATTTATGAATAAAAACGAAAACGTTATTGCCGGTGTAAGAATAACCCCGCGGATTACTTCCAAATTAGAAAATTATTGATACTACTTTTCATCGATTTGTTATTAAGCTCAAAGAAATATTAAATATGTTATGTTGATTTTTTTTTTATAAACTTTATATTCAAGTTGGTAACTAATGAGTAATTTTCAAAGTTGTTAGTTGATAACATTTGAGTAATGGAAGAAGGTAGATCATTCTTAATTTTTAACAATAATATTCATAGTTTTTCTTTATAAACATTTTCAAATTCAAATTGATTTAGCTCTTTTGTATTGCATTGTACATCTGGCAGTATCATTGGAAAACGTGGCAAGAAGACCATTTCTCCATTAAATTTTCAAGTCAAAATGGTTGCTACAGTAATATTTTTGATTACCAAACGTGTACCGTTACATAATTAAGATGGATTCAAATTACGCTGAATAATAATAGGTGAACCAATTTTTAACCTAAGATTATGTGATGAAATTCCGAGATTCTAGATAATATATTGTTCCAATTTCATCATCAACAGTAGTTATTTAAAATGCATCTGGTAACTTGCAACAACTATTGCAACTGGAAACTATTTTAATCAACTTCTACATTTTTGGCCGCTAGTGTAGTTAGTTGATCCAAAATAATAAATTTTTATTTTTCGGAACGTACTCTCAATTAATTAAGCTTTTTTTTCGTTATACACTGCGTACTTGTTAAATTGTATTGTTTCTTAGGGTGGATCAGTTTGTAATTGCTTGCACACATTTATGGTCCATTGAAGTGTTTCACCATCCATGATAAGACAGCACCACTGAAAACTTCATCGTTGCCGTTTAAATCGTGCATTGTTCTGTGCAATGCTTAGAGAATATTTGTGAGCTATTATGCTCTCATCTCAAATTATAATTGAACTTTTTATCAACACTGCTCTATTCCGCTATTTTTTATATTAGAAGTTGCGTTTGGTTATTTTTGAGTGCCTCTGCGTCATTCGTCGATAATTTAGCAAAGTAGCCGCAACGCCTTGTCGATCCATGCGATTTCTTATCGGTTCCACATGGCGCGTCCTAAAAAAAAACAGCCTTTTTCAGTAGCAACATCCACTATAACCCATATATTTATGTATATATACAAAAATTACTGTACTCTTGCAGTTGCAATTATTATTATTTTTTTTTTTAAGTTCTAAGCTATCTCCTCAACAATTTTCAGCCAAATCGGTTAAACCGTTCTAGTGTTATTAATAGTCTAACTAACACGACTCGTTTTTGTATACACTTCATTTTTCAAAATCAATATATTTTGTACTTATAAATTCAAACAAATACAACTTTCGCATTCAGAATCCCTTTTAACCATTCACTTAATTTCATTTATTCTAATCATTTCACTTAAAAAATTTCCCCGAAAAAAGTAACGGGGAAATCTTGTATTTATCAATCTTGATTCCTTTCAGCATTCCTTGTAGGCTAGGAGAAGCTGACTTGCTGAGGCCCACACGTACTTCTTTCTCGAAGAACGTTATCAAAATTATTGATAATTTGAAAAGGGAATTAAAAGTTCAAATCTAACGCGTTTCTTGAGTCATGGTGTAGATGAGATGAAATCAGATTCTCTGTTCAGATGACTCCGCTGAAGCTCTTTAAAAGTTAAAGTTTTCCTCTGACCATTCGGACGATGTGTTGGGTGCATTCAATTCGACTGCGAATGTAAAGTGTTGGTGTGTTTATCGTCGAGGAGACAAGCTAGAGCGTTATAAAGTTGGATCTCAACCTGTGTTCCTGTGTGTTAGGGTTCCCTGAGCCAATAGCTCATCGATTGTTCTTTGAATTTCCAACTTCGCCATAAACGAGAGTCTTCTCGAACTAGTGTACACGGGATTTAATTTTCATTGAGTAAACATTAACTTTCGGCCCTTCTCGTTTAATTGTGCATATATATTGTACAGTGGTAGCAGACTGGCAACTAGCTAGTGGGCTTCTATATAAATCAAGAAAGCGAAGTGCACGAACAAAACTTATTTTGAGCTCTTATGTTAAATAACTCATTTGGGTTAAAACTAATTGTCTTTGTTTGGCCCAATGCTATTTGCATTTTGTTTAAAAGGTCACGCCCAACCAGCACTGGTACAACCGCACCTGAATCTGGCAAAATAGAAAAATTGTGGAGCAATTTGTGCTGACAAAATATAAATTTACATGTGAAAATACCATAAATTTTTAATTGTTTATTACCGATTCCACGATATTGTGTCAACTTTTGTTTACTGCTGAGTTTTACTGATTATGACACGTAAGACCGTTTTATGAAACTAATGGGACCGCCAGTATCAAATAAAGCAAAAAGAGGAATTATACAATATAAGTGCACTTTTTTTATTGAGGAAGGCAACACTCACCAAATTATTTGAAGAAAATCGTTCTGCCTGTTGACGGACTTCAGGATTTGCATCATCTCCTACAGCGGCTGCAATATTCGGTTGTTTCCTGGTGTAGCGAAACGAGGACAGTTTTGGCGTGTGTGGCCGATTTCGGAGCACATGAAGCATGAATTCGGTGGACGTCTGGGAGCCGTACAAGCATTCTGATGCCATGTTGAAAGCAACTAAAATAACGTACGCTGCTTATATCCACTTGTCCACTTAAAGCTGGTTTGGCCTTTGTCTGGATGGTCGCTTGGACTGTGAAAGTTTTCCGCTCGGTACATAAGTAGATTTGTCATTCAAACAATCAATGATTATATCATCCAAATCAGCTTCAAGTTCTTTAACTCGGCTAGCAATATATTGCATTTGGACAATGTATTATCACGGTGTTTCTGCTGGTTTAATACGACGCTAAAAATTTTAAAATGGGCGTGGCACCGCCAACCCTTAGGTGAAATCCTATATCTTAGAAACTATCGAACTAATGTCAACCAAATTTTGTTATGTGAGGTTACCCAGCCATTCCTATAACACACTTTGAAAATGGACGAAATCGTACATCGACTATAAAACTATGCAGCTAAAAGCAGGTACTATCCAAAAATGCCCCTAAAGCTATGCAGCTTAAAGCATCAACGATCCATGCTGTCATTTGAATAAAAAATTTACTCAAACGCATCCTTAAAGAAAGTGAAAAAACTACGTGTGATTAATAGTAAGTATGGTTTAAAATACTAAAAAATATGAACTTAAAGAACATTAAGCTAAAAGGAGAAAAATAATATAGGTTTAAAAAATTAAAAAACACGCTTTTAAACCACTTCAAACTAAAAAGCGAAAAAAAAAATTCCTTATATAAACTGACAGAAATATTGACCGATGGTGTGCGATTCGGTTCAGATGGTGTGCACACGATTAAACCGGTATCGATACAATTTCCAGCAAAATATAGCTATGGAACTGCCGAGAGACGAATGTTACCAGTAATCCTGAATTGGGCTTCAACCGTCCACAAGATGCAAGGTTGTACAGTTGATCATGCAATTGTTTATCTAGACTCGCGACTGTTTGCTGCTGGACAAGCTAATGTAGCACTTAGTCGTGTGAGATCTTTAGACGGTATTCGGATTGAAGAACTTGATTGCTCTAAGTTAACAGGAAAAACCCCGTGCAACAGTGTAGCTTTAGATGAAATGACTAGTGAATAAAAACTTGCACCCGATATATTAAAAAGCACATCCCACGTTAACAGCAACCAAACAATTAAAGAATTAAAATATTATTTGTATTTAGTTGAACAATTTAGTTTATTATTCGAATTTTATTATGACGTTGTACACAATAAAATTCCTTAATATACATGTTTATATATTGAACAATTTATAATATAGGATCGGTAACGTATTGAAGTGTTACGCGCAGGAGCTGTCGTATCGAATTTTAGGTGTTGACGCGGCGCAGTGTAGACTTGAAAAATTGAGTTGCGCGCAGGATCGCTATTACTTCGAATGAGGTGGAAAAGCTGCGCTGATCATTCCTTTTGTTAGCTGGTGATGTACACGCGCGGTGTTGTGGTGTGTTGTACTGTCCTATGTGGTGTCATCTGGTGTGGTGTATTGGTGAGAATGTGGTGGGCATTATTAGGGTGCGCCAGTTTTTCGGAGTAGAGTGGTGTGGTTATTTACTGAGGCTTCGCTCATTAATAGTTTGTAAGACATTTCAATACTACCGCATGTTCGCGAATAATTAATTGATAAATCGAACTAAAAAATGAAAAATAAATAATAGTTAAAAAAAAAACTAAAAAAAACACGCTTTTATAGCTAATCGAACTAAAAAGTAATAAATAATTTTTAATTACAAAGAGTTTATATAATATTATTGTAGTAGCAGATCAAACTATCAATCATGATTAAATACTTTAAAATAAAATTATAATAAAATTAAGGTTATTAAGACAATAATTCAATTCAGAGTAAAAAGCGTGACTAAAGTGCTGCTAAAGTGTTGATCATATGCTAACTTGTAAGCATATTTTCCATTGCAATATTCAACTACTATAATATTCTTAATATTTCTATTTTTTGGTGTTTGTCTCGCGATTTCCACATTTTATGTTTTTCTATAGTCATCTTCGTGTTCTTAGCCTTGCTAATCAACTTAAAAAAAAAACTCCGAAAGCCCCCTATTAATAATAATAACCCAACGATTACCCTCTTCCCACCCAACCGACGCGAGGGGCGCAATCCGCATACGTGCGGAATTAGCCGAGTCAGAAAAAGCAAGAGAGTTTATTAAGTGTTGAGATCTAAAACTGCTCAGCTACAAAAACAAAAATTTTAACTGCTAAGATTTATAGTTACGATATAATATCCATCGATGATGAGTCCTACAAATTCATCCGAAAGGAGAGGTTCAGGCTGAATTTTAGATTCAGCAGTGTGGTAATGAGGCCATGGAGGCCTAAAACCACACCGGCGGAAGGAACGGCGGAGGAAGCAATGCTGGTGAATGAGACGCCCACTCAGTCCGGTACCGGCACACTCGAGCAGGTTGCTACTGCTACGATGGTGCAAGGTGCTACAGCAGTCGCGGAAGGAGCAGTAACCATGGGTACAAAGCTTCCCTCCACACAAGAGCTCCTAGAGGGGCGGAAGGGGCAGGACCAGCAGGGGAATAACGAGGACAGCGACGACGATCTGTCCCTCCTGGAACCAATCCTGTGACCGTCAGTGCCCATATTGAGGTGGCCCAGGTGAACCTACACCACGCGACAGTAGCCTCGGCTGTTATTGCGAGTAGGTTCCTTTCGGATAACCTGGGTATCCTACTGATCCAGGAGCTGTGGGTCCTAAGAGGGGAAGTCAGGGGCCTTAATTCAAGAGTAAGCAAGGTAATCTGGGATCTCTCATCTGAGAGACAACGGTCTTGTGTAGTGGTCACGAACGATATTGATTTCTTCTGCATTTCAGAGTTCCTAACGCAGGATTTGGTCGCGGTGCAGGTGAAGGACAAGGAAGGTGAAGACTTCTCCTTGCATCGGCCTATTTTCCAGGGGAGACAACCACAGCACCCCCCCCCGCAATTCACCATCTAATGGAATACTGCAGGAGTAATAAGCTCCCCCTTATACTGGGGTGCGATGCCAACGCGCACCACACGGAGTGGGGCAGCACGGACTGCAACGCAAGGGGTAAGTCTCTTCTCGAATTTATCATAAGTAATAATTTAAGTATTGACAATGTGGGTTGTGAACCCACATTCATTACCAGTATCAGAAGTGAGGTTCTTGACATAACTTTGTGCAATGAGCCACTGTCTGGGCTGATCTCACAATGGAGGGTTTCGAAAGAGCCCTCTATGTCAGATCACAGGATCATACGGTTCGCATTGAAAGTGGAGGTCAGGGACCTTTTGCCAGTCCGTATTCCCAGAAATTCAAAATGGGACGTTTTCAGAGAGACCCTTGAGTTAAATATCAGCAGAGTAAGGCAGGTAGAAAGCGATGCTACGCCGCGAGGACTAGAGAGCAGGCTGGCTGCGACTAACCAGTTCATAATAGACGCGTACCATTGCGGTTGCCCACTAAAGAAAACCACCAAAAGGCAGGGCTGTCCTTGGTGGACCAGTAAAGTCTCGGTGCTCAGAAAATCGGTTCGCAGGCTTTTTAACAAAGCCAAAAGAACCGGCAACTGGGAGGATTACAGGCAGCACCTAACAACCTATAATAAGGAAATTAGGTCTGCAAAAACCAGTAGTTTCAGGAAATTCTGTGTAAATGTCTCCTCAACGCCAGAGGCAGGCAGACTGCACAAGGCTCTGGCCAAAGGTAAGACTGCTCTGCGGCTGCTACCAGAATGATGGGGCCAGAACCATGCATTGCGGTGGGGCCTCATACAATAAAAGAGCTGCTCCGTACGGAGGAGAGAGCGAACAGAGACAGTCACTGGCAACAGGCTGCAGGGATGCATGTGATGGAGGAGAGGGCACAATAGACCCTGGGTCGCAGTGCAAACCTCATATTCATTCTAA
>OFEL01000132.1_pt1 | contig 11642 bp, 7 predicted proteins | sample 1521181 | NCBI WGS metagenome assembly OFEL01 (sample SAMN05335686, study PRJEB24111) | insect metagenome | biome: ENVO:00009004; isolation source: gut from larvae fed green olives | host: Bactrocera oleae | place: Israel | collected 2011-11
CGATCTCGCAGCAAGCTTATCGATAATCGGTTGCGTTTCGCCGTGAGGGCGAGTGAAGAACGCGGCATCTGCCATTGTACTTTGCAGCTGTGCGATCTCGGCCTCAAGGCCTTCCATCTTTTGCGGCAACTGTTCCAGCTCACGGGTTAGATTATAGCTGAGTTTCGCCGGAGCCTTTTTTTCCACCGCTGATTTATTCGAATCAGTGGCTGTCGAGGGGACTGCGGCCTTAGTCGCCTGAGGTTTACGTTGCGCCCCACGTGAGGTACTGCGTTGATGCTGTGCGTCGTGATAGCCCCCAACGTAATGACCAATCTCACCCTCGCCTTCGAAGATCCAGCACTCAGTCACGGTATTATCGACAAATTGACGATCGTGGCTGACCAATAAGACCGACCCTTGATAGCCATCGATTAACTCTTCGAGTAGTTCGAGGGTTTCCACGTCCAAGTCGTTGGTCGGTTCATCGAGGATCAATAGGTTACTTGGCTTTAGGAATAATTTAGCCAGCAATAAACGGTTTCTTTCCCCGCCTGATAACGCCCTTACCGGGGTCATCGCACGTTTAGGGTGGAATAAGAAGTCCTGCAGATAACCTAGAACGTGACGCGGCTTACCGTTTACGAGGACCTCTTGTTTGCCCTCTGCCAAGTTATCCATGACCGTACGATCGGGGTCTAGCTCCGCTCGGTGCTGGTCGAAATAGGCGACTTCTAGCTTCGTCCCGATATGCACTCGGCCTTGCTCGGCCTGAAGCTGACCCAGCATTAAGCGTAATAGAGTGGTTTTTCCGCAGCCATTCGAGCCAATCAGGGCGATCTTATCACCCCGTTGTACTTGAACAGAGAATTGATCCACCAGCGTTTTTCCGCCTACGTGATACACGACATCTTCTAGCTCAAAGACGATTTTTCCTGAACGGCTCGCTTCACCCACCTGCATGTTAGCTTTACCCATCACCTCACGGCGTTCAGTACGCTCACGACGTAGTGCTTTCAACGCCCTTACACGACCTTCATTGCGCGTCCTACGCGCTTTAATCCCTTGACGGATCCAGACTTCTTCCTGCGCTAATTTACGGTCAAACTCGGCATTCTGCAGATCTTCAACCCGTAATGCTTCTTCTTTACCCAGCAGATATTGGTCATAATCGCCAGGCCAGGAGACCAATTTGCCACGATCGAGATCCACGATACGCGTTGCCATATTGCGGATAAATGAACGGTCATGCGAGATAAAGATGATGCTGCCATTGAACGTCTTAAGGAAGTTTTCCAACCAGTGGATAGTTTCAATATCTAAGTGGTTCGTTGGCTCATCGAGCATCAAGACTTTTGGATTGGAGACTAAGGCCCGACCTAACGCAGCCTTACGCAACCATCCGCCAGAGAGCGAAGAGAGTTCTGTATCGGCATCTAAGCCGATGTTCAAGAGCACATCGTTGATCCGGCTTTCAAGTTGCCAAAGATTCTGATGATCCAACACCCCTTGTAAGCGAGCCATCTCATTAAGGTTTTTCTCGCTCGGGTCTTGCATCACGATATGCGAGATAGCGTGATAAGCTTTAAGGTGCTGAGCTTGCTCCGCCACCCCTTCTGCCACAAAATCATAGACCGAGCCCGCTATGTTCCGCGGTGGATCCTGTTGTAAACGGGCAATAACTAAATCTTGCTCGTAGACGATGCGACCATCATCCAACGGCACTTCCTGATTGATGATTTTCATCAGGGTAGACTTTCCCGCACCGTTACGGCCAACGAGACAGACGCGTTCGTTTTCTTCGATATGCAATTCGGCGTTATCGAGTAAAGGTGCATCGCTGTACGATAGCCAAGCACCATGAATACTAATTAATGACATAGTTATTGTTCCTGACCTACACGCGTAACTAACCAGCAGTTGTGGATATGTTTATTGCGAGAGAAATCTTGAGATTGTGTTTTAGCGGTAATATCCCGCGCTTGTAAACCGACTGCAGCAAGGCCGTCATGGTCCATACGAAAACCACGTTTGTTGTTGGAGAACATGATAGTGCCCCCCGTGCGCAATAGATATTGTAGATCGGTCAGCAGAGATAAATGGTCACGCTGCACATCGAAGCTATCTTCCATCCGCTTAGAGTTAGAGAAGGTTGGCGGATCGATAAAGATCACATCGAAGGTTTCGCGAGACTCTTTAATCCAGCTAAGACAGTCTGCTTGGATAAGACGATGCGACTGCCCAGAAATATCGTTCAACTGGAAGTTACGCTCGGCCCACTCTAAATAGGTGCGAGACATGTCTACCGTAGTCGTAGACTTCGCGCCGCCGAGTGCCGCGTGAACACTTGCGGTCCCCGTATAGGCAAAGAGGTTGAGGAAATCTTTGTTGCGACTCATCTCGCCAAGCATCTTACGCGCTAAGCGGTGATCGATAAAGAGCCCCGTATCGAGGTAATCGGTCAGGTTGACCCAGAAGTGCGCGGAAAACTCGCTCACCTCAAAGAAATCATTTTTGGTCGCTAATTTTTGATACTGTTGAGTGCCTTTTTGGCGTTCACGAGTTTTTAGCACCAGCTTGTTAGCGGGTAGCTCTAAGACCTGTAACGTCACGCTGATCACGTCAAAAAGACGTTGGCGAGCCTTTTGCGGCTCTACCGTTTTAGGTGGCGCATACTCTTGAACCACCACACAGTCGGCATAACGGTCAATCGCGATATTATAGTCAGGCAGATCGGCATCATAAATACGGTAGCACTCGATCCCTTCTTGCTTCGCCCATTTATCTAATTTCTTGATGTTCTTACGCAGACGGTTTGCAAAGTCTGGCGCTAGCTCACCCACTACCTGCCCTTCTACCGGCGCACGTAACTTATAATTTTTCTGAACGCAGTCTAGCGGACCATTCTTCGCCTTAAACTGACGATCGGCACGAAGTTGCAGACAATCTAGCAGTTCCGGCGAGCCACTGAACAGCGACAGGTTCCAACCGCCAAACTCGGCTTTTACGCGTCGACCAAGTTGGCTATGCAGCGCAATCAGTGCGGGTTCGTTTTCTAAACGCTCGCCATACGGTGGATTACTGATCACCGTACCGACTTCTGCCTCAGGTTGCGGGTTTTTCAGGTTCACGGCATCTTGGCGCTTAAAACTGATAAACGGTGCAACCCCTGCACGGCGGGCGTTAGTTTGTGCTCGCTCAAGAACCTGTGCGTCGTTGTCATAACCGAAGAAGCGGATCTGTTTACTCTGCATGCCTAAGTTGGCACGTTGTTGCGCCTCCGTAACGAGTTTCTCCCATTCCGCTTCGTTGAATTTTTTCCACGCGAAGAAGCCCCAGTGATCGCGTAAGAGACCTGGTGCACGATCTGCAGCCATCATCGCGGCTTCGATGAGTAAGGTACCCGAGCCACACATCGGGTCGACCATTGGCGTGCCACTTTTCCAGCCAGAACGCATGATGATCGCAGCCGCTAGCGTCTCTTTGAGCGGCGCCTGTCCCGTCGCATGACGATAGTTACGCTGGTGCAAGGCATCGCCGCTTAAATCGAGGGAGATGCTGACTTTATCGCGGTGTAACCAGGCATTGATGCGGATATGTGGGTAGTCTCTATCGACATTAGGGCGAGGGAGATTCTTACGCGTAAAGCTATCGACGATCGCATCTTTAATTCGCAGTGCGCCGAATTGGCTGTTACGGATTTCGTCGTTGGTGCCTTGGAAATTGATAACAAATGATGACTCCGCATCAAATATCTCATCCCACGCGATAGATTGCGCCCCGACATAGAGGTCGAGATCACTAAATACGTTGAACTCTCCCAGCGGTAACATGATACGCGAAGCGATACGACTCCAGAGCAGGCTCCGGTACATCACTTCATCATTACCACTGTAGTGAACCCCTCCCGGTACCAGTCGTAAATCTTGAGCGCCAAAGCCCTCAAGTTCTGTTTTTAAAAGTTCTTCCAGTCCACGACCGGTGCTGGCAAAAAGAGAATTCATAATAAATATCTTTGTTTCGGAAAATTTGCGCCTAGTATAGCGAATCGCGACGCTATGTCATAAAGTTACTGCAATTGTACGTGTAAAAGAGACTCCTTCTGATGATTACCTTAGCGAAACTGTTCATTTATCCTGTTAAGTCGATGCGCGGCACTCAGTTATCACACACTTTGGTGGAAGAAACGGGGTTAACGTGGGATCGCCACTTTATGCTGACGTTAGAAGATGGGACTTTTATCACGGCACGTAAATATCCTGAACTGCTTCGCTTCACCCCGACACTCAGCCGAGATGGACTCTACCTACGTGCGCCTGACCTACAACACGCATGGATAAGGATCGAGGATTTTGCAGAGGTCGATGCTCCCACCGAGGTCTGGGGGAATCATTTTACGGCAAAGATTGCCCCCGACTCGATCAATCGCTGGCTGAGCCATTATTTTCCTCACCCGGTGCAATTACGTTGGATCGGTAACACCCCACAACGTAAGGTAACCAAGCGCCCGGAACATCCCTTGTCATTCGCTGATGGCTACCCCTTCTTGCTCATCAACGATAGTTCACTGCACGATCTGCAGAACCGCTGTCCTGCGGGGGTAGCTGTCGACCAATTTCGAGCCAACTTAGTCGTTAGCGGTGCCAGTCCATGGGAAGAAGATCACTGGTCGGTGATCCGCGTCGGCGAGATTATTTTCGATGTTGCCAAGCCTTGTAGCCGCTGTATCCTCACCACGATAAATAGCCAAACGGCGCGTAAGCACCCTAGCGGGGAGCCGATGCGCTCACTGGCACAATTTCGCGAGGCGGCAGATGGCTCGGGGGATATCGATTTTGGCATTAATCTGATCGCCCGAAATAGCGGCATTATTCAAGTCGGGGAGCAGGTTGCCGTATTACAGCGTAAACCGCCACGGAGTTATTTACAGAAGGAGTCACAGGCTGGCGTTGAAGCTCCCCCGGTATTGAGTACCACTGTAAGAGATGTCGAGATAGCGTTTTCCGGTCGACACTTTATTGGCAACAATCAGCAAATACTGTTGGAGCAGTTAGAGCAACAGGGCTTTTCAATTCCCTATTCATGTCAGATGGGAAGTTGTGGGAGTTGCCGTTTAAGCAAAATTTCAGGTGAAGTGACCGCTATGAATGCCAACGCAGTGAGCGACTCCACCTTACTAAGCTGTTGTTGCATTCCTAACCAAGGACCCCTGCAACTCGAGATTGATTAACCGACTTTTTCTAGCAGCAGCGAGGGCTCGGCGTGCCAGGTCAATAGGCGATCGTTCATAATCTTGATCGCATCACCCAAACATAGGGCTTTGCCACTATTTAGCAGCATTTCCGGTTGAGCAACAATACACAATGAGGCTTGTGGATTGGTTTCAATTACCAGCAGTAACGCCTCTTCACCATTACTGGTCAGTTCCGCTACGACCATATCGCCGACCGCAGGCTGCAGCGCATACTGACGAGAGACAAAATGCCAGCTCTTCGGCATTTGCGGTTTCAGGAACCGGTACGCTACCAAGCTGTTAATAATTAGCTGCTGAGTTTGAGCGTTGTCCAACGGGGTGTTCAGGCAACTTTCTGCAAATTGTTCGAAGAGTGAGGCATCGTCTACGCAGAAGGGATGACAACAAAAAGCGTCAGGGATCAGCATCTTAGAGGAAAACCGCGAGGCGAAGTTCGAGCCATCTTTCATATCTAGCACAACTGAATCTTGCTCTGAATCAAAGTACCATTGCCAGCGGTTATCGGGTTTTAAGTGCATATCATCCCCTAAATAAAATTAAGATTATATAGATATATTTGGCATGAAATATTTATCTATTAGAAAGACGTGCAAGAAATATAAACGACACCGCACAAAAAATAAACCACTTTCTCTGTGCAGGTGTCTGATTATCTAGATTCCTATTACTATATTTTTAATTAGTTTAGGACCGTGATAGATAAATCCAGAATAGACTTGTAATAAGGTTGCCCCCGCAGCCTGTTTTTCTTTTGCTGCGACTAACGAATCTATCCCGCCTACTCCGATGATCGGCAGTGCGCCCTGTAATTCATGGTGCAAATGTTTGATCACTTCTGTCGATTTTAATTGTACTGGTCGCCCACTCAAGCCGCCCGCTTCACTCGCATAAGGTAATCCTTCAACCAGTGAACGGTCCAATGTTGTATTGGTAGCGATGACGCCATCAATATTATGTCGGACCAAACTATCGGCCACTTGAATAATTTCTTCGAGAGAAAGATCTGGGGCAATTTTGACTACGACGGGTACATATTTTAAATGTCGCTGCTGTAGGTCGTGCTGTTTATTTTTTATCGCCGCTAACAATTCGTCGAGCGCATCGCCATACTGCAGAGAACGAAGACCTGGAGTATTAGGAGAAGAAATATTGACGGTTATATAGCTGGCATGTGCATACACTTTTTCCATGCAAAAGAGGTAGTCATCGCTACCCTGCTCAACAGGAGTGTCTTTGTTTTTACCAATGTTAATTCCCAACACCCCCCGATAACGGGCCGCCTTCACATTCTCAACCAGCTGATCAACGCCGTGGTTATTAAACCCCATGCGGTTAATAATGCCCTCAGCTTGTTCGACGCGAAATAACCTGGGTTTATCATTACCCGATTGCGCGCGTGGCGTGACGGTACCGATTTCGATAAAACCAAAGCCCATCGCGGCAAACGCATCGATACATTCACCGTTTTTATCTAGACCGGCCGCTAAACCGATAGGGTTTGGAAAGGTGATGCCCATTGAATGAATAGGCTTACTCGGGAGGCGTTGCGTAATCAGGGCTTCGAGGGGCGTTCCGCTAACTTTTTTTAGCGCTTGAATGGTTTGCTCATGAACTTTCTCGGCATCAAACTGGAATAGCGCAGAACGAATTAATGGATACAACATTTCCCCTCCAAAGGTGGCTGACAAGAGTAATAGCAACGGACTTCAGTCAGGGGGGGGATGGTAGCAGTTTTAGGCAGAAAGTAAATTTAACTTGCAGGGTAGCAGAAAACAAGCTCTACCGAGGTAGAGCTTGTTTAGGCACGTTAGGCGGCGAGCGCCTTAGTGATCTTCTCGTAAAGGTCGCGCGAGAGGTTGTCCAACGTCAAGAGTTGCTCAAGTGCCGCCCGCATTAACGCTTGGCGAGCTTCGTCGTAGCGTTTTAAACGGATCAGCGGTTCAATCATTCTTGCCGCTATTTGTGGGTTGCGCTGATTCAGGTCGGTCAGCATTTCCACCAAGAACTGATAGCCCGATCCATCTTCTGCGTGGAAGGCAGCAGGGTTGGATGAACAGAAGGCGCCCACTAACGAGCGTACACGGTTAGGATTTTTCATGGTGAAAGAGCGATGGTTTAATAATTGACGCACCTGAGTCAATACCTGCGGATCCGGACGGGTCGCTTGTAAGACAAACCATTTATCCATCACCAGACCATCTTGATGCCAACGGTCATCCCACTGGGCGAGTAGTTGTTCTGCCGCAGGGAGCTGCGCGGATACCGCACTGCTAATCGCCGCGAGCGCATCGGTCATGTTATTCGCCGCTTGGTATTGCGCCACCGTGAGTTGTTCGCCGAGTGCTGCATCGGTGAATACCAAGTACGAAAGTGCAACGTTCTTCAGCGACCGTTTACCGATGTCCTGTTCCGTGACGTGATACTCCGCACACTGGTGCTGCTGATAGGCGTTCTTAAACTCATCGGCCAGTGCGCCTGCAAGTAGCTGCATCAGCGAAGCTCTTACCGCCGCAATCGCCGTCGGGTTAATCACCTCGAACCACTCAGCAATCTCGTTCTCTGAAGGCAGCGTAAAAATTTGCGCTTTTAACGCTGCCTCCGCCGTTTCATCGACTAGCACGGCGCGGAATGCATCCACCACATGACGCGGGACAGACATCGCTTGTTGCTGTGCGAAACGCGCGATATTCAGTTTCAGATAGATAGCTAATAGACTTTGCGCCGCATCCCAACGTGTGAAGGCATTACGCGCATGCTGCATCAGGAAGGTAAGTTGAGCATCGCTCCATTGGTAATGTAATTTCACCGGTGCCGAGAATTCGCAGAGCAGTGCTGGCGTGGGTTGGAACCAGACTTTATCGAACACAAAGATCTGTGTAGCTTCAGTCACATTAAGGACCGAATCGATCGCTTCGCCTTTATACTGTAACGGGATCACCTGCCCTTCGTTATCGTATAACTCAATCGCCAGAGGAATATGTAACGGCTTCTTTTCTCCTTGATCGGCGGTAGCCGGCGTTTCTTGTGTCACCGTCAGCGTATAGGTCTCGCTATTCGGATCGTAGTCATCCTCAATCGTTAATTGCGGCGTTCCAGACTGGCGATACCATTGACGGAATTGTGTGAGGTCGATCCCGGAGGCATCCTCCATCGCTTTAACAAAATCTTCGCAGGTTGCGGTGCTGCCGTCATGACGTTGGAAATAGAGCGCGATCCCAGCTTGGAATTTCTCTTCGCCTAATAACGTATGGATCATACGAATGACTTCAGAACCCTTCTCATAGACGGTTAGGGTATAGAAGTTATTCATCTCCATCACTTGTTCTGGGCGGATCGGGTGAGCCATCGGACTGGCGTCTTCCGCAAACTGTGCGCCACGCATCACGCGGACATTATCGATACGATTAACCGCGCGCGAGCCTAAATCGGAGCTAAATTCTTGATCACGGAAAACCGTTAATCCTTCCTTTAAGCTGAGCTGGAACCAATCCCGGCAGGTCACACGGTTACCACTCCAGTTATGGAAGTATTCGTGCCCGATCACCGCTTCGATACCGAGGTAGTCTTTATCGGTGGCGGTTTCCGGCTTCGCTAATACATACTTAGAGTTGAAAATATTGAGGCCTTTGTTTTCCATCGCCCCCATATTAAAGAAGTCGACAGCAACTATCATAAAGATATCGAGGCCGTATTCGAGGTTAAACCGCTGCTCGTCCCACTTCATGCTCTGCTTTAGCGAGGTCATCGCCCAGTCTGCACGGTCGAGATTGCCTTGGTCGACGAAGATCTCTAGCGCAACGTCGCGCCCGGAGCAAGTGGTGAAGACATCACGCAGCACGTCGAATTCGCCCGCAACTAAGGCGAAGAGGTAGCACGGTTTCGGGAACGGATCTTGCCATTTGATCCAGTGCTGACCGTTATCGAGATCGCCGCTTTCGATACGGTTACCGTTCGATAATAAATAAGGGTAACGCTGTTTATCCGCGTAGATAGTGGTGCTAAAGCGCGCTAAGACGTCAGGTCGGTCGAGATACCAAGTAATATGGTGGAAACCTTCTGCCTCGCATTGTGTACACAGGGCGTCACCCGATTTATACAGCCCCTCAAGCGCAGTATTCTGGTCAGGATGGATTTCATTCTCTATCTCTAGCGTAAAGTGCTCAGGAACATTACGCAGTATGAGATTACCCTCTTCGATCGCGTAATCCTGCCACGGCGTACCATCAATCTTGACGCTAACCAGTACTAGTCCCTCACCTTGCAGGAGCAGGTCTTTGGCCGACGCATCACAACGCTTGACCTGACTCATCGCGGCGACCTTGGTCGTTTTTTCATCCAGATGAAAGGTTAAATCGATATCGGTGATAGTGAATTCCGGCGCAGTATAATCTTTACGATATTTAACTTGTGGTTGCTGAGTCATGCAATGTCCATGTGAATGATAGAGTGTTACGACAAAGTCTAGGCGCTCTCTATAGCAGATTCCAGTACCTCGCGGCAAGTCGCTACCGTTATGAACATAAATTTAACATTTAGCACAATTTATTCTCGATTTCGCTAATAATCTATGGTGTGATCCAATTCACTTTTTAGTGCGACAAGTTATACTGTTGCCTGACACAACGACTTTTCTGCCGGGTTGCAGAGTGACAATGTCCAAAGGATGCCGAAAAGCACTATGAAACCACTTGCTTCTCCGATACTGACCACACTTCTTGATACAGATGCGTATAAATTGCATATGCAGCAAGCGGTATTTCATCGCTATCCACACCTCTGCGTTACAGCGGAATTCCGCTGCCGAGGCGATGAACTACTCGGGCGGTATACCGACGAGATCATGACGCAGATCGAGCTTATGCAGCAGCTCGTGCTAACCGATGACGAATACCGTTATCTGGCCTCGCTCCCCTTTTTCACTATCGATTATCTGAACTGGCTGAAGACGTTTCGCTTTAATCCGCGTCAGGTCAGCGTTAGCAACCAGCAGGGTCACCTAGTTTTAACGATTACCGGTCCGTGGGTGGAAGTTATTCTTTGGGAAGTCCCGCTATTGGCGCTGATTTCTGAGATCGTCCACCGTCATCGCACACCTAGTGTCACCGCTGCCGATGCGCTAGCGCTACTTAACACTAAGTTAGCGAAGTTTAAGATGGATTCTGCCGACCTCGATATGTCCCGGTTTAAACTAATGGACTTCGGTACGCGTAGACGTTTTTCTCAATCCGTTCAAGAGTCCGTGGTCGAGGAGCTCGTGCGCGAGGTTCCATGGCTAGTGGGTACCAGTAATTACGATATTGCACGTCGCCATCACCTAGCGCCGGTCGGGACACAGGCTCACGAATGGTTCCAAGCCCACCAGCAGATAAGCTCGGAGCTAGCGCACAGCCAACGCGCTGCCTTGCAAGCCTGGCTTGAAGAGTACAACGATATGCTAGGTATCGCGTTGACCGACTGCATCGCGACCGATGCCTTCCTCCGTGATTTCGGATTTAATTTTGCTAATCGCTATCAAGGTGTGCGCCACGATTCAGGGGACCCTGTCGCTTGGGGTGAGAAAATTATCAATCACTATCGTTCCCTCGGCATCGACCCACGGGAGAAAACCTTAGTCTTTTCCGATAGCTTAACCTTGGACAAGGCATTAGAGCTTTACCGACACTTCGACCCGCGTATCAATATTATTTTCGGAGTCGGCACTCGCCTTACGTGCGACTTACCCGGTGTCAGCCCATTAAATATCGTGATTAAATTAACCAGCTGCGACGGTAAGCCGGTGGCTAAATTATCCGATAGCCCCGGGAAAACCATCTGCCAAGATATCTCTTTCGTTAAGGCGCTAGAAAAAGCCTTCGACTTACCGAAGATTAATTGTCCAAACTAGCCGTAGGCCAGAGGTAATCTGGCCTACTCTGCCCTTTTTCTATGAATATTGCTTGTTTACTTAGCCCGCCTGAGTAACATATCCTACCCAATTCAATAGTGATTCCATCAAACAGAGAGATAATTATGAGCATAGTGCCTGTCGTGGACGTGCTAGACGGCCGTGTCGCTGTAGAGTCAGACGTTACAGTGCGTGGCTGGGTGCGTACCCGTAGAGATTCAAAAGCTGGTATTTCCTTTATCGCCATTTACGATGGCTCCTGCTTTAATCCCGTTCAGGCGGTGGTCAATAATTCGCTTACTAATTATCAAACCGAAGTCTTAAACCTGACCACCGGTTGTTCAGTTGAAGTGACAGGGACCGTGGTAGCCTCCCCTGGCCAAGGTCAATCGTTCGAAATACAAGCAACGGCCGTGAAAGTTGTCAGTTGGGGTGGAGATCCTGATGGTTAGCCGATGGCGGATAAGCAGCACAGTATGGAAAAGCTGCGTGGGGTCGGCCGCTTACGCCCGTGTACTAATCTGG
>OFEL01000136.1_pt1 | contig 11456 bp, 10 predicted proteins | sample 1521181 | NCBI WGS metagenome assembly OFEL01 (sample SAMN05335686, study PRJEB24111) | insect metagenome | biome: ENVO:00009004; isolation source: gut from larvae fed green olives | host: Bactrocera oleae | place: Israel | collected 2011-11
CGAATTTGCACGCTTCTCAAATCACAATGAAGAGAAAATCGATGGTGGTCATCGGGTGGTGCAGCAGGGGGAGGAGCGTCGGCAAGAGGCGAATGGTAATTCTATGAGTAGTGCATTAAAGAAATCGTCTATGGTGTAAACTGTGAAAATTGCAAGACCGGAAATCGTAACAAACACTAGCCAACGTGTAGCGGCACCGCCAGTAAGTGTGCAACAACACGAACAACCGCGACAACAACCACAACAAGGGCATAGCCGTACAGCAAGCGGCGGTGAAACGGGTGAGTGCATGCAAAATGTGAACGCTCCTACATTACAAACTATTCGTAAAACATTTGCTTCAGCTTCTAGTACTACTACTACCAACTCCTCCACCATAACCAAGTCCAACTCAAATTCCTCGAACGCTACCGATACAATCGATACTACTACCACTACTGCTACTACTACAAGCGACAATGTTGTTGCAACGGGTAATTCAAACGACTCAAATGAATCCACTCCAACCTTACCCGCTTTAATTGGTGCTGGTAGCTTTTTGGGTACTGCGATCGTAGTCGGCTTGTCGATTTGGAGCGCTTGGACTTAAATATGAATTCGATCAGCAAATAAGCAAGCGTGACGTGTATTTTTATTTGTTGTAGAATTAATGAAAATTTCAAAGAAATTAAATGGCTAAGAAAACGAATAAAAAGAATAAATAGCACAGTATAACGGCAAAACAGCAATGACCTTGAGAAATGTCGCATGAGCTCCTCATAAGTCATACATTTTTGTTATAGCGCATAAATTTGAGAGGGATATAATATTCAAAGAAAAAGATTTTAAATATTTTTTGTCACTTTATTGCACAGGTTGGGTTGCCAAACGGCAAAAAAGCCAGTGAGCCCACCATCCGTGACGCGGTCACTCAATTGCGCGATGAGGGGATCAACCTACAAGTCAGAGTGACCTGGGAGTTTGGTGACTGCCATCGCTTCATTAAAGAAGCTATTGCTGCACGCTGTTCAACCCTTATCGTCGGCGGCGGTGATGGTAGCCTAAACGAGGCGGTAAATAGCTTAATGCAATTCTCCGCGGATCAACGTCCCCCCCTCGCCGTACTACCTTTAGGAACGGCGAATGACTTCGCTACCAGTGTGGGGATACCCCAAGAACCTGAGGCGGCGCTGCGGTTAGCCCTGACTGCGACGGCTCATCCCATCGACCTGGCGTGTGTCAACCAACAGCACTACTTTATCAACATGGCAACGGGTGGCTTTGGAACGCGGATCACCACTGAGACGCCAGAGAAGCTAAAATCAGCGTTGGGTGGCGCGTCCTATATCCTGCACGGACTTCTACGGATGGACCGATTGAAGCCCGATAGTTGCACGATTACTAGCGAACAGTGGCAATGGCAAGGCGACGCCTTAGTCATTGCGGTCGGCAATGGCCGTATCGCCGGGGGCGGACAACGATTATGCCCAACCGCCTTGATCAATGATCAGCAGCTGGCCTTAACCATTATCACCGCCCAAGAGGTTCTCCCCTCCCTGCTCCATGCCTTAACGCGTGATGATGAAAATCCGAATATCATCAATCAGCGCGCCAGTGAATTTACCCTCACTAGCGAACATACCATGACTTTTAATCTAGATGGCGAACCCTACAGCGGCACTCGCTTTCACTTCAACGTATTAGGCGAAGCGATCCGCTTTCGTCTACCCAGCCCTTGTACCCTATTGGGGTAGTGTCACCGGCCAATGTTGATAAAAGTGGTGGACGGGGCCATGACCCTGTCCAACATCTAGCTCATCAGCATTTGCAATCGCCCCTTGTAACCAGCGTTTCGCTAGCCACGTCGTCTGCGACCAGTCTGTACAGTGTGGTCGAAGGGCTGCTAGGGCTGCCGATAAGCTGCATCCCGTTCCATGAGTGTTACGCGTGGCGATTCTCGGCTGAGTAAAACGTTGATGTCCGGCTGAGGTAATCAACCAATCAGGACTCTCTACCGCTTGGAGATGCCCTCCTTTCATCAATACCGCCTCACAGCCTAGTGCTAAGAGTCGCTCGCCCTGATCGCGCATCTGCTGTTCACTCTGTGCAGGACGGCAATCGAGTAGCGCCGCGGCTTCTGGAATATTAGGCGTGATGATAGAAACGGTTGGGATCAAGACCTCACACAAGCAACGTATCGCATCAGGATCTAACAGAGGATCGCCACTTTTTGCGAGCATTACCGTATCCACTATGCGCCAAGGGATCGTTGAGCCTTGTAAGGCTGTGGCCACCGTTTCAATAATCTCTTGGCGATGCAACATCCCCATCTTCACACTGGTAATATTAACATCGGACAGCACCGAGTCTAATTGCTGACCGACAAACTCTGCCGAAACCGGAAATACCCCCTGTACTCCACAGGTGTTTTGGGCCACCAGCGCCGTAATAACACTTGCCCCATAGCCACCGAGCGCACTAAAGGTTTTCAGATCGGCTTGTATCCCCGCCCCCCCGGACGGGTCTGTACCGGCAATGCTGAGGAGATTATAAGGGCTCATGGCGCCGCCCTCAGCTGCGCAAATCCGTCGAGTAGATGCATCGCAAATGTCCCAGGGCCAACGGCGTGTTGTGCCGCGTACTCAGCAGCCCGTGACATCATCCAACAGCCACTGGCAACGTTGAGCAGGCGATCGCCACCTAGCGTCGCGAAGGCGGCACATAGCGCAGAGAGCGCACAGCCTGCGCCGGTCACGCGGGTCGCCAGCGCGCTGCCGCCTGAAACCTTATACGTTCGCTGACCGTCGGTAATGAGATCGTATTCGCCGGTAATCACTACAATGCTCTCGGCATGGGTGGCCAATTGCTGAGCAGCCGCGAGTGCCTGCTCAGTACTCATTTGCGTCTCTGGCCCACGTCCAGTCGCCGCTCCTCCTGCCAATACACTTATCTCCGAGGCATTACCGCGAATAATGCTGGGACGCAACGCAAGTAGCTTACGGCAAAATTCGGTACGCAGTGTTAAACCGCCCACCGCAACCGGATCGAGCACCCAAGGCTTCGCGAATCGGTGAGCATTTTCCGCCGCATGGTAGTAGGTAGGACAATGTTCATGATGCAAGGTACCGACGTTCAGCAGTAGTCCGTCGGCGACCGCTGCGAACTCTTGGCATTCGCTCGGGTCGATAATCATCGCGGGAATCGCCCCGGCGGCAAGCAGCAGATTGGCGGTAAAATTCTGTACGACAGTGTTGGTGATGCAGTGAATGAGTGGCGAACGAACGGCGAGCTGAGCGATCGCCTGTTCGGCAGTCAGGCTCTCAAGCTCTAGTATGGCAGTATCTGTGGGCATGGTGTCTCCCACCGGCGGCAGAAAGACAGCCCCTGTTGAGGCGAGTGACTTTCCTACGCTGGCATTATCCAGTTCAGGTAGTACGGGTATTTCTCAGCCTTAACATCAGGCACCCCGAGTCATGTAGAGTAAATCTCTAAACTTTTTTCAGCTTAAGGGAAGTTGCTCGCTGAAGCAAGCTCGCCTACCCTATACTCACTCTAGACTATTACCGGTGCAATTATCACCTTAAATGCCACCCGCCTCATGTCATCGCCGTGTACGGTATCTCTACACACCCTTCATTATACTTAACCACACACTTACGTTTGAGTGAACCAGAGCCGCTCGCCCCTTATTCTTTAGGATAAGAAAATTCAGCAATAACTAAATGCGGCGCTGACTGATTCGATTGGACACCATAAGCGACGTTATAGCGCTCACCAAAAATAAACCTAAAACCGAACACAGGCAGGCACTCACCCTTTGGAACATAAATAGGCTTGTCATCGAAAATCTTGTGAAGAGAGTCGTTCGTATCAGTGTTGATTTGAATAGCCGTGATCCGTTGCTGTGGCTTTAGTGGTGAAATCACACAAACTTGCTTATCATTGATAGATACGGTTGTAGATTCACGATCTATCATTCGATCACCCGGTCCAGGACATCCGGTTAGGAGAAAAATGATGGGCAGCCATATCCTATTTTTCATGATTAATATCCTTTCCCGGTTACGATTTTTTGGTAGAGCGTGGAGACATCCTGCAACGTATCAACACCCCTATATCTCCCCATTTTTCCAGGCTTCTGATAGTAAGACCATGTCTCGGTCCCATAAACTAGCAGTAACCAATAATCAGCTAGAATCGAGGCTTGCTGTTCAAGTGAATAATCAGTGATTTTTACTTTATCCAGTCTATAACTATATTCAGCAGCCCAACTGAATGCCCCCCGCATTCTTACCCATTGACCATGTTGGTATTGCCAGACATGAGCTAGCTCATGAATGAAAACATATCTATCTTCGATAAAAACCGAGTTTGCGGAAAAATCATCCCTATACATCGACTTCCTATACCATAACTCCCCGTTAGGAGTCATCGCGTAGCTCTGATGTTGCAGTCCGAAAGGTAGATAACTGTCACAATGAATCCAGACTCGGCTATAAACTATCGACTCACCGAACACCATTCGAGCCATTACTATCTCGCCCAACGTCATCCGGCGTACTATTCCTTCCACAGCCTGAGCGCTCATAACCCACTCTCCTTGTAAGGTTTATTTCAGAGTACAGCAAAATATATAACTAATAGATTATGCACGGTAAAGCCTTACTGCTCATCAATGATCCCTTGCAGATTATCCACCGGTCACCTAAGAAACTGATGTAGAGTTTGAGATGCTTATCGATAAGGCCAATCGCCACCTCACCGTGATCTAGGCGAGTAAAAGTTGTAGCCCGAGTTCTCGATGACTGATGGTACTGGGCGTTAAACAGCGTTAACAATCGAATATTTCTCAACCATCAATACAAAAACCTGTAAACACTTGAGGACTATTCAGAGTGTCACCCATCCTATTTTTGTGGAATAAAAATCAGTTTTGCGTGCTGAGTCTATCTCTTCAGGCTTAGCTGAACAGCGATCACTTGTCAGTCGGTCTATGACCGCAGTATTCTGGCTAGCGCTTCACCATGACTCGTCATCCTGTCACCTACCGCTATTTTTGTAATAAGTGAATAAGATTATGACTGCTAAATTTGCTCAGCTGCATAGATTGGAAATCGTACAACAACTCGCTGCCCAGACTCCTGTGCTGTGGAATAATCCGCAACAACTGCCTGTTTCCGAAGGATTAATACAGGTAGGGTTAACGTTAGAAGACGTCCAAGATGCCGCGGCGCGCTTACAACGATTTGCCCCATTGATCGCTGAAGCCTTCCCAGAAAGCCGCTCACGAGGAGGGATCATTGAATCGGAGGTGGTGGCACTCCCTGCTATGCAACAGGCGCTCATGCAACAAGGGCCTTTGGCGGGGAAACTCTGGTTGAAGAAAGATAGTCACCTACCGATTTCAGGTTCGATCAAAGCGCGTGGTGGGATCTATGAAGTGCTGGTTCTGGCGGAAAAGCTCGCCCTCGATGCGGGGCTAATCCGCGAGCAGGACGATTACCGTCGCCTCTTAGCCCCCCAGTGCTGTGAATTTTTCGGGCGCTATAAAATTGCGGTAGGATCGACCGGCAACCTTGGATTATCGATTGGGATTGTGGGGGCAACATTAGGCTTCCAAGTTATCGTTCATATGTCAGCGGATGCCCGGGAGTGGAAAAAACAGCGGCTGAGAGACCACCAGGTTACCGTGGTCGAGCACGAAGATGACTACAGCGTCGCCGTCGAGCAAGGCCGACAAACAGCGGCTGACGACCCCTACTGTTTCTTTATCGATGACGAACACTCGCACACACTATTCCTAGGCTATGCCGTCGCTGGCTTACGCCTCCCGGAGCAATTAGCAGCATTAGATATTAACGTTGATCGCGAACATCCGCTTTATGTCTACTTACCCTGTGGTGTAGGTGGTGGACCGGGGGGCGTGGCGTTTGGACTCAAGCTTGCCTTTGGCGATGCCGTACACTGCTTCTTCGCCGAACCGACACACTCCCCCTGTATGCTACTTGGCATGAGCACGGGTTATCACGACGCCATCTCTGTTCAAGATATTGGCCTAGATAATCAAACCATCGCCGATGGCTTAGCCGTGGGTCGTGCCTCAGGATTCGTAGGACGTGCCATGCAATCGCTGATCGACGGCTGTTACACCCTAAGCGACCAACGACTTGCGGACTTACAGCTTTTACTCCATCGCACGGAAAATATTCAACTGGAGCCTTCGGCATTGGCCGGTATGCAAGGTCCATTGTGGGTATGCAGCGAACCGACGTTGCAGCTTGAGAAGGCCACGCATCTGGTCTGGGCAACCGGTGGCAGTATGGTGCCAGAAGAGGAAATGCAACGTTATCTTGCGATGGGTAAACCTCAATAGTCGTCTTGCGCCGTGCTATCGCGAGGAAGAAAGCGAGCCTAGCGCACGCTTTGCGTATCATCGATTTGTAAAATAGAAAAACAGTGATATAGATCACATTAACAGCAGCGCTAATTTCGCTAAATGAGCCTCGACTGATTTTACTTGATGATGAATAAGGAAAACTTGCATGAGCCAACTCTTCTCACTGGCAACTAAACGCGCGCTCATTACCGGATCAGGACGGGGAATTGGGTTTCTGATGGCGAAGGGATTAGCCGAGGCAGGGGCTGAAGTTATTATCAACGCCACGCAACAGGCCGGTGCACAGAGCGCTGCCGAGAAGCTTCGCGCACTGGGTCATAACGCCCATGCGGTCGCTTTCGATGTGACTGATTCTCATCAGGTAAATCAAGCTATCGATGATATCGAGGCGAAAATAGGTCCTATCGATATCCTGATCAATAACGCAGGTATACAGCGCCGCCGTCCGTTTCTTGAGTTTGCAGAGCAAGATTGGAACGACGTCATCGCCGTAAACCAAACGGCTGTATTCCTCGTATCGCAAACCGTCGCGCGCCATATGGCTAAACGTCAGGCGGGTAAGATAATTAATATTGGCTCGATGCAGAGCGAGTTAGGTCGTGACACGATTACGCCTTATGCTGCCTCAAAAGGCGCAGTCACCATGCTAACCCGTGGGATGTGCGTCGAATTAGCGCGCTATAATATTCAAGTTAACGGCATTGCCCCCGGCTACTTCGCTACCGAAATGACGCAAGCATTGGTCGACGACCAGGCCTTTACCGATTGGCTAACCAAACGCACACCTGCGGCGCGCTGGGGAAACCCTGAAGAGCTAATCGGCGCCGCCGTCTTCCTATCATCGAAAGCCTCCGACTTCGTTAACGGCCATCTACTGTTTGTCGATGGCGGCATGCGGGTCGCGGTCTAACGCATCATTTTACAGTCGCTGGCGAGCGGGCGGAGAGCGATTGGGTATCTTGTGCCTCAGCCTGCTGCGCCAACCGCGGGAAATCGTCGCTTGTCAGGCTTCCCGAAAACGCAGGCAGTGACGAAGAGGAACGAGTGGGCAGTAGCTCCAGCATCGCGACCTTGTCCAACGTCACCCCCGCCACCTCTTGCGGCAAGGCTAATAGATGATCCGCCGAGGGTTCCCCCGGGATCGGCGTGGGTCGACGTGTGCTACCGGTAAAATAATTACGATGTAACACTAACCACTTATTGGGTACTCGCTGCTGGCTATCCCACCATTGACCGTCTAACCTGTCAAATTGTCGCGCAGTCTCTTGCCGAGACACTGCGCCCAGTTGGTCCAGCGCTTGGGTTAAGACTTGCGTCGCCTGCTGGTTATACTGCTTCAGTTCAGCCCCCTCCCCGGTCAACAATAGCGCGGCGGCAAGGCGTACCCCGACCAAGTTGGAATATAGATCCTCGGGAGAGAAAGCCGACACACCCTCTGAGAAACCTGGCACTGATTCAAAGCCATACCACTGGGCAATTTCATGCCACGCGGCAAGGTCGAACGCGACCCGTGCAGCAGTCCACACTGCCACGCTGAACGCTGCTTGCGGGTCGCTAGGTACCCGGTAAGGATGCACAACTATCTCCCGATGAGCGAGTTCATCACCGAGTCTAACCCGCAATGCGCTTCCCGGATGCTGAAGCAATTGACTCGCCACCCAATAGGTCATATCCATACTGTCTCGCACATGCGCGGTATCGATAAACCCACCGTGTTGGGTATACACAATACCGTTTTTCTCGCTACCGCCGCCGACCATACTGGTTAATCCACGCACGAAACTATCGTTATAACGATGCTTACCTAAGTCATGGCTTTCCACGATGTTATTGAGACGATAGAAAGGGACGGGAGCGCCTTTTAACTCCGCCTGCAGATCATGACCAAAAGCACAACAAGGCCGCAGACCTTCCGGTTTTTTTAATTCCGGTAGTGTCGTCACGTGCGAGCCTAATGGGGCGGGCTCTGCCGCCAAATCCGGTATAGCGGCGTTCGACTGACTACTAACAAGAAAGAAAAGGGCTGTAGCCAATGTAAGGGGGGAACTACCACGCCAGATGGGTATCATCATTTTGTCCTAGTAACGAGAATAGACATAGTTAAGAGGAAAATTCATGATCTGTCATCGTGGACATCTCTTAAAATAGTAGCGCTTGGGTATGAGCCAGGAGGAAAGGAGTGTCCCTACCCCACTACACTCTACTCTGCCTTGCACTGCCGGGGGGAAAACGAGAAGGAATGTTCTTGATAATCTACAGCTTATGTACCGCTCGGTGCGTCTACAATACAATTCCTCTCAGAGCGACAGCCCACACTAAGGGTAAGCTCCAGTGTTAATTCAATCAGCACTCCAAATTGTTCACTGATACTAACGTTTACGTGTAACCCACCAACAGAGTACCGAGCCAAGACTTACCATCAAAGCCCCTATCCAGAAAGTATAGCCGAGAGACTCGCCTAATAGTAATGCCGCAAATAGGGCCGAAAACACAGGTGTAAAATACGATGCAGTAGCCAAAACAGTCACATTACCGTGCAGAATACCCGTATTCCATGCTGCATACCCCAGCCCCATTGAGCAAGCAACGAGTAACAGGTTTATGATCACAGTAGGAGTAAAATCCATATTAACGTTATCAGATAGACTGAATTTCAACCATAGAACAGCAGCTGTGAGCATAAAAAATAGAGTAATGCCATTGCAGCCTTCAGCTATTTTTTTGGTCAAGACACAGTAGAAACTCCATATGATTGCGCCTGAAAAAGCAAGACCGTAGCTAATAGGATTGGAAGCAAGATTATCGATCATGCCAGGTATTGAAAGTCCGTTTGCACCACCAATAACTTTACCTACGCCAGCAAGGCATACAAACATTCCAATTAGCATGAGAGGACGCAATTTTTTTCCATCAGCTATACATGCCAGCAACAACGTCATGCTTGGCCAGAGATAGTTCACCATGCTCACTTCGATAGCTTGTGAATCGGATTTCGCTAATCCAACAGAAAGAGAAAGACATAATTCGTAAACTACAAAAAGAAGGCCTCCCCAAATAACATACTTACGTGGAAACTTAGAAAGTTTAGGAAAGCCTACGGTCAATAATAGGATCAATGAACTAAGCGTATAGATCATCGCAGCCCCGTCTACAGCGCCGAGTGCTCCGGTAACACTTCTCATAAGACCTACAATGGTGCTCCAAAGTAAAATAGCTACTAAGCCTATGGCTGTCGCCTTATTAAAAGTCATAAAGAGAACATTATCCTTCAAATTGATTAGAGAAACGGCGTGAATGAGTGGAAGAAAATGTATCGAGCCTCAGAAGCGATTAACCCAGGTCTCACAAACTAACAGATCGATTTTTATGATTAAAGGTATTCCTAGAACCCTAACAAAGCCACTTATCAATTTGGGATTATCTTCACTTTTATCCGAAACAATCACACTCTTCCATGGCGAGCCCCACCCAACCGTCAAAGACTCAATTATACCGTTCCATCTTATCTCTCAATGATCTAAAGCCGACGTAGATGCTCGAATTATGAATATGAGCGAATATTGAATAGACAAAAGACTTCGCGATCATCTCGTTAAGAAAATCGCTGATGAGTGGGGGGTAAAAACTATTTCGGAGGGGTATAAGGAAATACTTCTGCCGCAACAAGCGTTTCGTTATCTGCGCAGTGATGGGAGTTCGATTTACACAGTGAAAGTATAGTGCCCGATAAGAATAGCAAACGTCGATTTTTTATCGGGCGATTAAATTTTCTATACTACTACGCTGTTAGTGGTTACTCGGTGCGAATCAGGTAATCGAACGCGCTGAGTGCCGCCTTCGCCCCTTCACCACTGGCAATAATAATCTGCTTATAAGGTACGGTGGTGCAGTCGCCCGCAGCAAATATGCCGGGCTGATTAGTTTCGCCACGGCTATCGACGATAATCTCACCCATCTTATTACGTGCGATCTGCTCGCCTAACCAAGTCGTATTCGGCAATAGGCCAATTTGGACGAAAATCCCTGCGAGGGGCAGCGTATGCAGAGTGTCGGTGAGCCTGTCTTTCCAAACCAGGCCGCTCACCTGCTGACCATCGCCCAGCACTTCTTGAGTATGGGCATTCACAATCACCTCAACATTCGGCAGGCTACGTAGCTTCGTTTGCAGCACCTGATCGGCCTTCAACACATCGGCGAACTCCAATAGCGTCACATGCTCGACTAAACCTGCAAGATCGATTGCCGCTTCTACTCCGGAGTTTCCGCCGCCGACGACCGCAACTCGCTTACCTTTAAATAAAGGGCCGTCACAGTGCGGGCAATAGGTCACGCCACGCGTACGGTACTCTTCTTCGCCCGGTACCCCCATATTTCGCCAACGGGCCCCGGTCGCGAGAATAATGCTCTTGGCGCTGAGTATTGCACCACTCGCGGTATGCAGCTGATGTAGCCCTCCTCGCTCCTGCGCAGGCGTAAGCTGCACGGCTTGTTGAGCATCGATCACATCGACCTGATAGTCCTCAACATGCGTCCGAAGCGCTGTGGCTAAGCGGCTACCCTCGGTTTTCGGGACTGAGATATAGTTTTCGATATCTACCGTATCAAGAACCTGACCACCGAAACGCTCTCCGAGTAACCCTGTACGGATCCCTTTACGGGCGGTATAGACTGCCGCCGCTGCGCCCGCCGGGCCACTGCCGATAATTAAGACATCAAACGGCGCTTGTTCACTTAAAGACTGCGCTTGACGAGCCGCCGCACCGCTGTCGACCTTATTAACGATCTCCGCTAAGGTCATTCGCCCGTGGCCGAAGCTCTCTCCGTTTAAGAACACCGCAGGAACACCCATGATATTGCGATCGCTGATCTCTTGTTGGAATTTACCGCCATCGATCGCGGTATGGTGAATACGCGGATTAAGGATGGCTAATAGATTCAGGGCTTGTACCACATCTGGGCAGTTATGGCAGGAGAGCGAATAATAGGTCTCAAAATGTAATTCGTCCGGTAGCTGTTTGATCTGCTCTAAAAGCGCCTGGCTCTCTTTAGAAGGATGCCCCCCTGTTTGTAACAGATCGGA